>Ga0210057_1004584_pt1 | contig 18262 bp, 17 predicted proteins | sample CryGeyCG2114_010_2_FD_183968 | JGI IMG/M metagenome (GOLD analysis project Ga0210057, IMG submission 183968) | Groundwater microbial communities from aquifer - Crystal Geyser CG10_big_fil_rev_8/21/14_0.10 (SPAdes) (version 2) | ecosystem: Environmental > Aquatic > Deep subsurface > Groundwater ...
TTCTGGAAAAAACATAGGTGAATAAATATCTTTTTCGGTACCATCAGTCAATAAAATTCGATATGTAATTGTCGGAGAGGCAATAACCAGATCAAGAGAAAATTCCCTCTTAAGTCTTTCTGTAATAATCTCTAAATGAAGCATCCCTAAAAAGCCACAACGAAAACCTCTGCCCAAAATACCGCTATTTTCTTCTTCGTAAGTTAGAGAGCTGTCAGACAGCCTAAGCCTTTCAAGGGCCTGTCTTAAGGAATCAAAATCATCTGCAGATTCAGGGTAAACACTCGCCCAAACCACGGGTTGAGGTTGTTCATACCCATGAAGCGGTGGCAAGGGATTCTCTAGAGACACTAGAGTATCTCCTACAGTCGCGACTCCAGGCCTTTTTATATTCGTTACAATATACCCAGTTTCTCCAGCCTTAAGAGAGCTACATTGTTTTTTTGTTGGTGAAAAAATTCCGACTTCTCCGACAATAAAATTTTCTCCAGCCTGTGAAAATTTTATTTTGTCTCCCTTCTTAACCTCTCCGTCTATCATTCTGGCATAAACAATAACCCCTTGATGATTCGAATATTCAAAATCAAAAATAAGAGTACGAAGACGATCTTCGTGTTCATAAGTTGGTGGAGGGACCTTCCTGATGACTTCTTCAAGCAACTCTTTAACACCCTCGCCTGTCTTCGCTGAAACACTAAGAATTTCTTCTGGTTTACACCCAAGAAGATTAATTATTTCTTTTTTAGTTTCTTCAACCATAGCAGAAGCAAGATCTATTTTGTTCATAACAGGAATGATAACTAAACCCAGAGATTTAGCTAGGTCAATATTCGTAATAGTTTGTGCCTGTACTCCTTGAGTCGCATCTACGAGAAGAATTGTCCCCTCAACAGCATTAAGAGCTCGAGAAACTTCATAAGAGAAATCTATGTGGCCAGGGGTATCAATAAGATTTAGTTGATATGACTTGGGAGTCGAACTTCCAAGTTCATTTGGGAGTTCGACTCCCAAGTAATTCATCCTTACTGGTTGCATCTTAATAGTAATCCCCCTTTCCCTTTCCAACTCCATAGAATCCAAAACCTGTTCTTGCATTTTTCTTTTTTCAACAGTGCCAGTTAAATCCAAAAAACGGTCGGCCAAAGTGGACTTGCCGTGATCAATATGAGCAATAATGGAAAAATTTCGTATGTTTTCTTTCTGCATGGTCTATATGGTAGCGTAAAAATGATAAAATTACCACAAAACAAAAAGCGTTACTTAAAACAAGTAACGCTTTTTAATAATAATCGTTCCCCGAGAACGAGACGGTACAACTACCGTCTTCGTGAACAGACACGCGGACAGACGTGTCGTTCACGGGGATTTCTTTGATCACAGGGGGGGAAGGTTCATCGTCAATTATTAATTGACGACCGAGGAGATTGTTCTCCTCAAAAAATAGACGGGTTATCTTCGCGAAACGAATAACCCAGTCCATCCCCCCCTCACCCTCTGAGACATCCCTCTCCTGTTCTACAGATAAGCAATAGCAGTGCTTCCTTATCTGTCGTGTTTGGAATTGATTCCAAAACACGAGGAATGAAGAGGACCTTGGGTCCTCCGGGACAAAAATTACCTCCATCTTCTACCCCCTTTCTTTTTCCTTTTGTTTTTTTATCTACTTTTTACAATACTCTTTCAGCAAAAAAAATCAAAATGAAAAGTGGATAAGTATAATAAAAATAAGTTTATTCGCCAAGTTTTTTGACAGAAACAGATTTTCTCAATATTCATAAATTTATTTCAAAAGTTTGTTAGCAACACTTTGTACGACCGTTGCGACCGCCCACCAAATGGCTTCCAAAAAACCGTTAAGTTCTGTATTGGTGTATCTTTACAGTACGGCTCGAAATCATTTCCTGAAAAATTCCTGACTGCTCGGGTGGCGGCGGAAGGAGAGAAGGAAAGTAATGCCGTATTCCTTCTGTGCATTCTACTGATTTTTGAGAAAAAGTCGCTAAATTGCTTAACACAAAAACCCAGTAGATTCTCTCATACTGGGTCTAGGGAATGAATGCGGGTGGGCTTCGGCATTTCTTTTTTGGGCGGGCGGGCACTAATTCCCAAAGGTCATAAAATTGGAACTTTCATATTTCTTGATTGCTCGATTAAATATATTGATTGAAACGATAAACCAAAACATTGCGAGGACGCTTACTAGCAAAAGTTTTCCTAAAGAAATATCCCTCATTTCTACTGGCAAAGCACCAATCAAAAGCGATGGAATTGCGAATGTAAAAATAAATCTCATTACTCCTTGAAAAGCACCACCATGAAATAGTGACGGGGTCAAAAATAATTCAAACAAACTTCCTGTTACAGAACTAGCGTCTGTAAAGTAAAAACTTGTTGAATAAATCGCTATTACTGCCGCCAAAAATACAATCGTTGAAATGACAACAAGTAATGCTATCAATAAAATCTGATAAATTGTTGCGTGGATGAGAAAAGCAAAAATACCCAAACACACAATTCCAAAAACTATATCGCCGAGGGCAGAAACACCAAATGATGATGTTGCAATTCTGATGAGCAAATTTTTTGGCGAAAGTATAAAGCGATCAAATGCCCCTGAAGCTGTATAATCGGCAAGTTTTCTGATTCCATCTGCCGCAGAAAATACAATACCAAAACAGAGAGCAACGAAACCTTGCAAGCCGATAATGTCGGCGACTGTCCAACCCCCAATAACTCCAACCGACTTTACAAAAAATCCCCACAAAATTATAAAAGCCGTATTATTAATACTCATTCCGACAATGTTCATCAGAAAACTTGTGCGAAGTTCTGCACTGCTTTGGATATTTTTTTTATTGCGTATAATGCAAAATATAATTCTTTCATCATAAAATTATCCTCCATTTACGGAGACTTTTTGCTTTGCTTTTTCAAACATAAAATAAACGACCAATCCAAAATAATTGAATACCAACAAGCTGATACCAATTTGTCTGCCAAGTTTCGTAAACTGTATGCGTTACAAATTGTGAAGCACCAAAAGGACTCCATAAAGCAATCTTAAACATAAACGCTGGAAATAAGGCGACAGGAAGATATGAACCACCAAGAATCATAACTGCTTTATCTACAATCCAAAACACTGGGTTTATGTCCTCTATCCAAAAAGATAAAAGACCAACGATTGTATACAAAAAAAGTGAAAGGATTGCTCCGCAAAGAAAAGTTAAAATTAATGTCGGAATAAAAATACTAATTGTCATTGTTGGCGGAAGACCAATAATAAAAATCAAAGCGACTACCGTCAATAGTGTTATAACAACAAAAGAATATATGCCAGAGCCAACCTGCCACCACATTCGATACGATAGATAAGAAATCGGTTTACTAAATAACACTTCAACATTTCCAGTTTGGATATCTTTCATAATTTCTCTAGAAATATCACGCAATCTCAATACTGGAAATGAGAAATAGAAAAAAATACTCCAAGCGGCAAATAAAAATGTTGTGCCATTTATAACGCCATTATTTAACTTGAAGACATACCAATACAAAATCAAAAGTATTCCGCATCGTGCGATAACGCCGATAGTATCCACGACAAGTCTATCGGGATATTGAATCCGATCTTTAACGAGCGTTTTTAGTATTTTAGTTGCTAGTCGAATCTCTTTCATAAATATGCCTGATTACTGTTTCAAGGTCAGCGTTATATACATCAATGTCCTCGACTTCGAACAAATCAAGCAATTTTTTCAAAGATTTCTGAACAGTGATTTTGTTAATATCAACAACGACAGTAATTTTATTTTTATCTTTCGAGGAATATCGAATACCTTCTGGAAGTTCAGAAAAATTATTAAAATTGCTTAATGCGACAAGATCAATATATTTTTCATAGACAAAAGTTTTTGCTAAATCTTGCGTAGGTAAATCTCTTATCACTACTCCATGATTGATAACTATTGTTCTGTCGCAAAGAGATTCGATATCGCCGACATCGTGAGAAGTTAAAAATATTGTCGTTTTTTCTTCTTTGTTTATTTTGAGCAACAAATCGCGAAGCGATTTTTTTGCAACAACATCAAGCCCGATTGTCGGCTCATCGAGAAGAATAATTTTTGGTTTATGAATTAAGGAAGCGGCGACTTCTACTCTCATGCGTTGACCGAGCGAGAGTTTACGGACTGGTTGAGTAATGAACGAACCAAGACCAAAAAGTTCCACAAGTTCAGTAATTCTTTTTTTGATTTCTTTTTCGGACATATCATACATCACTCCAAAAAATTCGAGCGAATCCGTTAACGGTAGATTTGGCAGAAGTTGCGAACGCTGACCAAAAACTGTACCGATTTGGTAGGCAAGTTTTTTTCTATTTTTTGTTGGGTCAAAACCAAGAATGTTTACCTCACCAGAAGTTGGAAAAAGTATGCCAGTAAGCATTTTAATCGTGGTAGATTTTCCCGCCCCATTGGGGCCGATGAACGCTATGCGTTCTCCATGTTTGACCGAAAAAGAGATATCATTAACCGCCACAATTTCTTTGATTTCAGGCGAGAATAGATTTTTTAACCAACCCGAAGACGCGTTTCTTGCGGAGAAAGAAAACTTCTTTGTTAAGTTTGATACTGTAATGGAATTGGAATTCATAACAAAATCATTTTAACATAAATCCTTATTTATAGAATTTTTTTTATCCATGCCCGCCCGCATTCCTCCCCCCTAACCAGTATGAGAGAATCTACTGGGTTTTTGTATTAAACAATTTGCAGAAAGTCAGATTTTTGTGGGCGTACTTGGAATCGAACCAAGGACCTCTGTCTTATCAGGACAGCGTTCTACCACTGAACTATACGCCCTATTTAAAAATTTCTTTCCGATAAACTTAGCATAAGACTAGAACAAACAAATGTGCCAAAGCACATAATACTCTCCGCAAGTTTCCAACGATGGAACTCCTTAAAGTAATTAAAATATTAACAAAAAAAAGGAATATACGCAATGCTTTAAAACAAAAACACCCATTTCGCTTGGCAAAAAAGGTGTCTTTGTCTTAATATGTTTACACTGTCTATGCTCCTTGTTCAAGTTAATATTCTTTGTTTTGTTCCGTCCTCCACTGTTTAACCACAGAGGTCGGTTGTCTCAATTTAAGATTCCGAGACAAACATCTTTACCCCGCTGAAGGCGGGGCATCGCCTAATCTTGTCTGAATTTAATCAAACCGATTTAAAAATTAATCCACGAACAGCTTCCGCTACCCGTGCCTTGTTACGACTTACTCCCTGTTACTGAACTTACCTTAGTCCGCCATATAGACGACCTTCGGGTATTCCCAGCTCCCTTGAGTTGACGGGCGGTGAGTACAAGACTTGAGAACGTATTCACCGCGGTATGGCTGACCCGCGATTACTAGCGATTCCAACTTCATGAGGTCGAGTTGCAGACCTCAATCCGAACTGGGACCGGTTTTGATAGGATTAGCTCCACCTTTCGGTTTAGCGACCCGTTGTACCGGCCATTGTAGCGTGTGTGTCGCCCAAGGCGTCAAGGGACATGCTGACTTGGCGTCATCCTCTCCTTCCTCCCCGTATAACGAGGCAGTCTCGCCTGACACATATAACAGACGACAAGGGTTGCGTTCGTTACCCCACTTAAGGGAACAATTCAAATCACGAACTGACGACAGCCATGCATCACCTGTCTCAATGCTCTTGTGAAGGGGTCCGAGTTTCTCCGGACTTTCATTGAGATGTCTAGCCTTGGTAAGGTTCTTCGCTTATCTACGAATTAAACCACGCGCTCCACCGCTTGTGCAAGTCCCCGTCTATTCCTTTGAGTTTTAAGCTTGCGCTCGTACTTCCCAGGCGGTCCTCTTAACGCGTTAGCTTCGCCTCTCGAAGGGTCGATACTTCGAAAAGCCAGAGGACATCGTTTACAGCGTGGACTACGAGGGTATCTAATCCATCTTTGCTCCCCACGCTTTCGTGTTTCAGGGTCAGAAATGCGCCAGTTTGTTGCCTTCGCCTTTGGTGTTCCCCATGATATCAACGGATTTCACCCCTACACCATGAGTTCCACAAACCTCTCGCATTCTCAAGTTATGCCGTTTCTTGTCCACTTCTTCAGTTGAGCTGAAGTCTTTAAAACAAGACTAACATAACCCCCTACACACCCTTTACGCCCAGTTAATCCGGATAACACTCGGGGCACTCGTATTACCGCTGCTGCTGGCACGAGTTTAGCAACCCCTTATTCATAAGGTAATATCATCAAAATTTCTCCCCTATAAAAGTAGTTTACATCCCAAGGGACTTCATCCTACACGCGACGTCGCTCCATCAGACTTTCGTCCATTGTGGAAGACTCTCGACTGCTGCCACCCGTAGGTGTGTGGACCGTGTCTCAGTTCCACCGGTGGGGACCGGGCTCTCACCCCCCCTAATCGTCATAGCCTTGGTGAGCCATTACCTCACCAACAAGCTGATAATGTGCAGGCGATTCCATAAGCACCGGAACTTTACCCCCGAAGGGGACTATCGAGTATTAGCTACGATTTCTCGTAGTTATCCTCGTCTTATGGGTATCTACCTACATGTTACTACCTCGTTCGCCACTCCCTGCACTTTGGTCACCAGCAAAACTGATACTCAAAGTGCAGGGCGTTCGACTTGCATGCCTTCTCCACGTCGCCAGCGTTCATCCTGAGCCAGGATCAAACTCTCAAAAAAAATTACTTACGAAGAATAATTGTCTTCATACCCCACTAAAGTGGGGTCTTATTTTACAATCACTCATAAATTCGTGAGTAAAACATAGAACGGAACAAAACAAAAAATATTACTTTTCATTTTTTCCAATAATTAACTTAGTTACTTGCATATGCATGTGTATACATATTTGTACTATTCAATATTGTTAAGGAACGATAGAGGTTATTATATACAAATGACAAATAATGTCAACAACTTTAAATTATCGCATTTGTTAAATTATTAAATTGTTAAAAACCCCTAAAAACGTATTTTTAGACGATATTTAGATTCTCAAAAATCCCTTATTTTATAACAAAAAACCTTATTGGCACATACCCAATAAGGTTTTTTGTTTGATATAAGTGTTTATTTAAACCACATCAATCCCCATACTCCTTGCGCTTCCTGCAATAATCTTCATTGCTGCGTCTATATCATCTGCGTTTAGGTCTTCCATCTTAGTCTCAGCAATCTCTTTTATCTGAGCTTTAGTAACTTTCCCAGCTTTTACAGAAGGGACCTTGCAAGAGCCCTTAGCGATACCAGCTGCTTTCTTAAGCAAGTCAGATGCTGGAGGAGTCTTTAATTTAAAATCAAATGTTCTATCTTCGTAAACAGAAATCTCTACTGGAATAATGCTACCCATTTTATCTTTAGTGGCATCATTAAACTTGTTTACAAAATCACCGATACTCAAACCATGCTGACCTAATGCAGGACCAACAGGAGGAGCAGGGTTTGCTTTCCCCGCAGGAATTTGTAGTTTTATAATTGTCTTAATTACTTTTGCCATAGTTGTCTTAATTTATACTAAACCTTCTTAATTTGCAAGAAGTCTATCTCTACTGATGTCTCACGACCAAACATTGATACCATCGCCTTGATCAAACCTTTTTGCTCATCAATCTCGCTAACCTTACCTTCTGAATCTTTAAAAGGTCCGTCAGTAATAATAATAGAATCTCCGATATTTATATCCATCTTATATTTTGGTTCGCCGACATCCATTCTCTTGAATAATTCATCAATCTCCCCCTGAGCAAGAGGAACAGGAACTGTACCAGATCCAATAAATCCCGTTACCCGAGGTGTGTTTCTGACAACATACCAAGAATCATCTGTAACAATCATATCTACCAAAACATACCCGGGGTAAATTTTTTCTTCAATAGTAACTCTCTTCCCTGCTCTTATTTTAATTTTCTTTTCAACGGGAACCACCACGTCAAAGATTTTATCTTCCATGCCGAGAGATTCTATACGTTGTTTCAAATTACGGACAACAGCATCTTCATACCCAACATAAGTATGAACAGCGTACCAATTTCTTCCTGTTTCTAATTTTTGTTTAACCATAATAATATAATGCTAAATTTGCGAAATCTTATGCGAATCATACGAAATTAGTTTACATATCATGTTTTTGTTTCGTATGATTCGCATTCTTTTTCGCGGTTTTTGCATTGGGCTACAAGATAAATGTTTTCAATAAAAATGCAGAGATGTAGTCAAAGAATCCTAGAAAGAAAGCAACAAACAGAGAAATGCCAATCACGATAGCTGTGAAATTCATAACCTGTTTTCTAGATGGCCAGTGCACGTCTTGCATCTCCGCCCATGTCTCTTTAATGTAATTTATTACTTTCATCCTTTTAAAAAAGCCCCCAAGGGCTTATATCAATTAATTTATACTTACATAATAAGGATACTACTTTTGAGAGAAAAGTCAATGGTTAATTAAAATATGAATAGTGTATAAAAATTACAGCCCAGGTTTTAACAACCCGGGCTGGTTAATTTTTTTATAAGATAAGACAAAAGTCCTACCTTTTAATCTCCACCGTAGCTATGTCCGTTTCTAGACCATAGCCGTCAACAGCAGAGATGATGAAAGACTCATCTACTGATGAGAAGACATCATTATTGCCATCGTTAATATAATTATGTTCTGTGCCGACTTCGTCGACAAGAACATAATCACCCAACGATGTTTCCCAACGATATATCCTCACAGAAATAGCCTCGTCGGGGACAAGGCTCCTTTCCCAAAATAGAAAAAGAGAATATCTCCCGTTTACGAAGATATGCCCTTTCTTAATTGGGGTATTTTTCTCAAACCAAGTCTTGATTAAGATCCTGTTTGAGAAATCTGATTTGCCAGCACGGTTACTGGCACAAACCCGATAGGATTCGGAACCCTCCGAAATCCTATCAACAAAATGGGTTCCAGAGGTATTGGCATAACTGCCATACCCCTTATAGATAACATACTGGCTTGCGCCCTCAGCACCTCCCCAGCAAAATCTAAACCCAACCGCGCCGGCATTCACGCCAACGATCTCCCCCGACTTAATCGCCGGCACGTCAGGCGGTTCTGTCTCCTGCTTATTCGAAGAACAAGCCAGAGAAAAAATGAAAAAAAAGACCAACAATAATAAACACAATTTTTTTTCCACGACTCTCTCCTTTTAAAAAATATTAAAAATTAAAAAAGCTGGACCCAATTTGTTAAAGGGTCCCTTTATTTGTTAAGTTTTCAATAAAAAATGGGCGTAACGCCCATATTTCAAACCAGGCTAATTCTAACATATTTGGCACGCATTTATCAACCCAAAAACCGAATGGCTCACATGGGTAAGCCGCACCACACGGGCACTTCTTGTTTTGTAAACAAAACAATGTCGTCCGTTTTAAACCCTTATTTATAGCCGTTTATAGAGGTAATTTATCTAAATCAGATTTATCTTCATCACCCCCCTCTTCTGGAGATAAGTCTAAATCGTCGTCAAAAATATCGTCAGATAAGAGAGCGTTGTTATCCGAAGTATCTTCTGCACCGTCTTGCGAACTATTGTGTAGAGGCGAATAATTCATATGTAAAAATCTTCAATTTTCAATAAATTTACAATAACCCAATGAACAAAAGATAAATCAAAGTTACTAAGTTTGAAAATTAACAAATTAATCACTCAATGTAAATTGAAAATTTGTTTATTGAAAATTAAAAAATCAGAATGATTTTTGGTTACTTCCTCCCTTCGACAACAGCTTGAGTAATACTTTGAGGAGCTGGTGTATAACCATCAAATTCCATAGAGAAACTTCCTCGTCCCTCTGTCATAGATCTCAAACTTGTTACATAACCGAACATTTCAGACAAAGGAACTTTTGCATTAATTACTCTCATTCCACTTCTGTCCTCCATACTTTCAATCTGTCCTCTCTTAGAACTTAAGTTACCGGTGATATCGCCAAAGAATTCTCCAGGGATTACAACTTCGACTTTCATAATAGGCTCAAGCAAAACAGGTTTTGCCCTTGTCAATCCTTCTCTAAGAGCCATTGATGCTGCGATTTTAAAAGCAATTTCAGACGAGTCAACTTCATGATAAGAACCATCATAAAGCTCAACAGAAACATCTAACACTGGGAACCCAGCGATAGGACCCCTTCCCATTGTTTCCTTCAATCCTTTTTCAACAGCAGGAATATATTCTTGAGGAATAGTACCTCCTTTAATAGAATTGATAAATTCAAATCCTTTTCCTTTCTCGGCAGGTTTAATCTTAAGCTTAACGTGTCCATATTGTCCTCGTCCACCAGACTGCTTAATATATTTATGATCAGCTTCTGATTCTCCTTGAATTGTTTCTTTGTAAGCAACCTGAGGTTTACCAACGTTTGCTTCAACATTAAATTCTCTTTTCATTCTATCAACAAGAACCTCCAAGTGAAGTTCGCCCATACCAGAGATAATAGTCTCCAAAGTATCAGGGTCAGATTCAATCTTAAAAGTAGGATCCTCATCAGACAATCTTCTCAAAGCAAGTCCCATCTTCTCTTGGTCAGCCTTAGTCTTGGGCTCAATACGCAAACCCACAACAGGTTCTGGAAATTCAATCTTTTCCAAAAGAATTGGTCTGTCTATATCACACAAAGTATCTCCTGTTTTAGAACCTTTCAATCCCACAATAGCAGCAATTTCTCCAGAATGGACTTCTTTTACTTCCTCTCTATCATTAGCATGCATACGCAAGATTCTACCAACTCTTTCTTTCTCACCTGTGTTTGTATTTAAAACATAAGAGCCTGATTTCAAAATACCAGAGTAAACTCTGTAATACATAAGCTGTCCAACAAAGGGGTCTGTCTGCAGTTTAAATGCAAGACCTGCAAGAGGTGCATCGTCTTTAGGTTCAACGATAATTTCTGCCTCTGTTTTTGGGTCATGTCCGATAATAGGAGGGACTTCAAGAGGGCTTGGAAGATAATCAACAACAGCATCCAAAACTAATTGAACCCCTTTATTCTTAAGAGCAGATCCTGTAAATACTGGAACTATTTTATAAGCGATAACAGCATCTCTCATTGCTTTCTTTAGCTCATCGACAGAAGGTTCCTCTCCTTCCAAGAATTTCTCCATCAAAGTATCATTAGTTTCAACAATCTTTTCAACTAATTCTGCTCTAGCCGCTTCGACATCGTCTTTCATGTTTTCAGGAATACCAATCTTAACAACATCACTTCCAAGATTTCCTTCAAAGTCATAAGCCTGTCTTGTCAAAAGATCTACAACACCTTCGTGAGCATCTTCTTCTCCGATAGGAAGCTGAGCTTTAACAGCATTAGGAGTTAATCTATTCAAAATAGACTGGAAACTTCTTTCGAAGCTAGCACCTGTTCTGTCGAGTTTATTAATAAAACAAATTCTAGGAACTTTATATTTGTCTGCTTGTCTCCACACGGTTTCAGACTGTGATTCAACACCAGCAACACCATCGAAAACAACAACCGCACCGTCAAGAACACGAAGAGATCTTTCAACCTCGACTGTAAAGTCAACGTGGCCAGGAGTATCAATAATATTTAGTCTATGCTCGTGGGCTTTATCTCCTCGCTTATCAGTTCTGGTCCAAAAACAAGTAGTAGCAGCGGAAGTAATAGTAATACCTCTTTCCTGCTCTTGTTCCATCCAGTCCATAGTTGCAGCTCCTTCGTGAACTTCACCTATTTTGTGTGACACGCCAGTATAAAAAAGAATACGCTCAGTAACTGTTGTTTTACCTGCGTCAATATGGGCAACGATACCAATATCTCTAACTCTATCTAGGGGATAGTCTCTCATGTGTTTAATTTTAAGTTTTAAATTATAAATTTCAAATCAATTTCAAATTAACAAATGTACAAATTAAAATTTAATCATTTAGATTTTAATTAAAATTTAAAATTGGTAATTTAAAATTTGAGCGAAGCAATTATGCGAAGTGAGCAAACGCCATGTTTGCTTGTGCCATTTTATGTACATTTTCTTTCTTCTTTACAGCAGCACCATCATTGTTTGAAGCCACAATCAACTCATCGGCCAGTCTCTCAGCCATGTTTGTTCCTTTTTTAGACCTAGCTACATCCAATATCCATCTATAAGCTAAAGTTACTTTTCTTTCTGGTCCAACCTCCCTAGGAACAGAATAGTTAGCCCCACCTACTCTTTTTGATTTCAACTCCCATTGAGGGGAGACATTTTTGAGTGCCAACTCAAAAGTAACCATAGGATCTTCTTCCTTTGTTTTTTCTTTAATTTTGTCTAACGCACCATAAACGATATCTCTGGCAATATTCTTTTTACCATCAAGCATTACGTAGTTAACAAGCTTCTCTATCTTCACAGAATCATAGACAAGGTCAGGTTTCAAAATATGTTTATCTTTTGCTTTAAGTGGTTTTCTCATGTTTATTCTTTAGGTTTTTTAGCCCCATATTTACTTCGCTTCTTCTTTCGTTTATCAACTCCAGTAGTATCTAAAACACCACGGACAATATGATATCTTACACCAGGAAGGTCTTTAACTCTACCTCCTCTCAACATAACAACTGAATGCTCTTGCAGAGTGTGGCCCATACCTGGAATATATGCAGTAACCTCCAAGCCATTGGTCAATCTAACTCTTGCGACCTTACGCAAAGCAGAGTTAGGTTTTTTAGGTGTCATCGTTTTAACCTGAAGACATACTCCTCTCTTAAAGGGAGAGTCGTAAAAAACTGGTTTATTCTTCAAACTGTTAAAACCACGCTGAAGAGCAACCGCTTTAGGCTTTTTAGCAACTTTCTTTCTTGCTTTTTTCACTAATTGATTAATTGTTGACATTTCTCTTATTCCTTATATTTTCGTAAATTAAAAACGGGTTAAATCCCGATGAATATATATTATACGTATTCATAGCAAGAGTCAACCCCATCGCTCGCGAGCGACAAGGCAAGCCCCTTACGCCCCCACTATTATTCTAAACAACCAAAAGGATATTGGAAAGACATAAGAAGAAAAGAAGAAGATAAACGCCAAAAGAAGAAACATTCCATACCCCTCTAAAAATGTTTGAATTTCATACCAACGACTAGGAGCAATATAATGTAAAATAGAGAAAAGGACTTTTGAACCATCTAAAGGAGGTATAGGCATAAGATTAAAGACACCTAAGACAAGATTAACCTGAACAATCAGAACAGCTATCTGAAAAAAAGAACTGGGTAGAAAAAACAGAAAACCACTATACCTAATCATTAAGCCAAAAAGCAAAGCTACGGCAAAATTAGAAACAGGACCAGCAATTCCAACCAAAGCAGGACCCCATTTCTGGTTTTTAAGATTATATGGATTATATGGGACTGGTTTAGCCCAACCGAAGATAATACCTCCAGTAAACGACATTATAAGGGGAACTAAGACAGAACCAATTGGGTCTAGGTGACTTATTGGATTAAGAGTTAACCGCCCAGCATTTTTAGCAGTTGAATCCCCCAAAATCAAAGCCACATAGCCGTGAGAAATCTCATGGACTACAATCGACATTATTAAAATAGCTATAACAAAAATCTGTTCCATAATTACCTCTATGCCTTGCGTAGTGATGCCTCTTATGATAACATAATAAAACTTATGGCAAAAGCATGTCCAATTTGTAATAAAGGAACTTTGATGGTTGGTAAGAGAAACCTCTTACGTGGTGAACATAACCCGACCAAAAAGAAACGAAAATACCCTAATCTTCAGTGGGCAACTCTTCTCAGTGGAAAAAGAATTAAAATCTGTACTTCTTGCATGAAGAAGGACCTGCACATCAAAAGAAAAATAGAAGCATAAAAAATCACCAGTTATAAGCAAGGTGATTTTTTATTTTTCCCAAAATATAGTATTATCAAGATATGAGAAACAATATTGTCCATATTGGAGCAGATGAATTAACCTACGAGATAAGGGGCATTATCGAAGTCGGTAAAAAACTGGAAAAACTCGGTATAGAAATGACCTGGGAAAATATTGGTGACCCAGTAGCAAAAAACCAAAAAATCCCAGGGTGGATTAAAAACATAATCAAAGAAACAACTAACGACGATAAAAGTTTCGGTTACTCCCCGACAAAGGGGTTAGCCGAGACTAGAAAATTCTTGGCAGAAAAAAGAAACAAAGAAGATGGAGGAGGCCCTGAATTAGATCCTGAAAATATTTTATTCTTTAACGGCCTCGGAGATGCAATCTCAAAAATCTACACATATCTAAACAGTAACGCAAGAATTATAGGGCCAAGCCCTGCCTATCCGACTCATTCATCGGCAGAAGCGGCCCATGCCGGATCTTGTCATATAACGTATCAATTAAACCCAAATAGAAATTGGCTTCCTGACTTAGAAGAATTGAGAAACAAAATTAAATATAATCCAGCAATTTCTGGTATTTTAATAATAAACCCAGATAACCCAACTGGCATGGTTTATCCTAAGATTGTTCTCGAAAAAATAGTTGGACTAGCTAAAGAGTTTGGCCTCTTTTTGATATCAGACGAAATATATACGAATATTGCATACGGTCAAGAGAAGATGATTCCTCTTCGCCATATTATTGGTGATGTCCCCGCGATTATTATGAAAGGCTTATCGAAAGAAATACCTTGGCCAGGCTCAAGATGCGGTTGGATTGAAATATACAATAAAGAAAAAGATTCCGTTTTTGCAAGATACACAAAAACTCTTGTTGATGCTAAAATGCTTGAAGTCTGTTCAACAACCCTGCCCCAAAAAGTTCTACCCAAAATCTTTTCAGATGAAAGGTACAAGCAACACCTCATAGATACAGCTGAAAATTTCAAAAAGAAAGCAGATATAGCATACAAGATATTAAGAGAAATCCCAGGCATTGTTTCACCAAAACCAGAAGGGGCTTTCTATCTATCAGTCGTCTTTAAAGACTGGACTCTTAATGGAAAACAAAAGCTACCTGTAAAAAATGCTGAAGCTGAACAGCTAATAGAAGAATTGGTTTCATCTGTTTCTTTTGACAAGAGATTTGTCTATTACTTAATGGCTTCAACGGGAATTTGTGTCGTTCCCCTTTCTGGATTCAACTCAAACCTCCCTGGCTTCAGGATGACTCTTCTAGAACCAGACGAAGAAAAGTTTACCCAGATGATAAAAACAATTTCAGAGAAAATCAAAGAGTATCTAAAAAGTGCTTAAGAAACCAAAAGACCGCTCTTCCTTAGCTCTTTTTTTGTATTTAGATAATCAGGAAATACTTTTTTCACTAAACTCCAAAACCTCCTGGAATGGTTAAGCTCTTTCAGGTGGCATAATTCATGGACAATTATATAATCGCGAACGTTTTCTGGTAAAAATAAGACTCTATAGTTGAAGTTCAAGTTACCTTTGCACGAACAACTTCCCCACCTTGTCTTTTGATTCCTGATATTTATCTTATTAAAAGAGTAACCTAGAGATTTATTTAAATATTCAATTCTTTTCTCAACTAACTCAAGCGCCTCATCGCGATGCTCTAAATAGTTTTTCTTATCTTCTTTCGGAGAAACGGCTTTCTTAAATTGCCCGAAGTAGGCAACTTTTTCAATGATCCAATCTGCCTTCTTCGCCATAAATTTCTCCGCGACACTTTCCTTCATTCTGTGAGAAATAGTCACTACTAAATCTCCGCCACAACAAACAGCCAAACGCATTTTCTTGGCACGTTTGCTTATTTTAAGAGTATATTCAATCTTCTTCCCATTCAGTTCAATTTGCTTTTTCATAACAATAAATAAGTATTCCATAATTTATAGTAATCTTAGCATTTTTAGACAGCGTAAAAAACAGCCTCCCCTTTTTACAAGAAAGGCTGTTTTTTAAAAATTATTTCTTTTTCTTCGCTACTGTTTTTTTGGTTATTGGTTTCTTATTCTCTGCTTTCTTGGCAACTGCTTTTTTAGCTGGCTTCTCTGAACTTGCCGAAATGATAGGCTTCTTAGCTACTTGCCCTGAACTTATCGAACGGGCTGTTTTTTTGGTCGTCTTCTTTTTTAAAAGTTTCTTATCCTCTGCTTTTTCAGCTGATAGATTTTCATCCTTTAATTTTGAAAGCACCTCCCTAACAGCGGCAGTATCAACTTCTTTCTTTTGCTTTAGAGCTTTTTCATATTTCTTCCCTGAATCTGAATCAATAGGATTCAATAATCTCATAATTTTATCAAGCCTAGCGTTTATTTGCTCAAACTGTGCCTTATAATTTTCAGGTTTTCTTCCTCCATCATCATGACGTGGTTTTTTATCTCCATAACTTGGACGAGAATCTCTTCCGCCATAACTTGGTCTTGAATCTCTGCCCCCATCTCGATGATCTCGTGAGTCACCTCCACGTTTATTCCCGAAACAATCACTACAGAAAACTGGTTTCTCGCCTGTAGGTCGAAAAGGAACTTCACAACGTTTGCCGCAATCGGCACATGTTGCTTCGTGCATCTCTGGACGTTCTCTATCTCTTCCGCCTCCGAATCCGCCACGACCGCCTCTATCTCCACCGAATCCTCCCCGTCCACCTCTATCTCCCCCCTTGTTAAAATTTCCCATAGTGTTTATGACCTAAATTATTATCTGATGTAGATGAAAGTTTATGCTTTTTATCGAATAAAAGCAATGTTTTTAGGCTATTTAAGGGGATTACATTCCCCTGCCAACTTCCCTTATCACCTTTTAATAATATCATATTAGAAGAGAGTTGTCAACCAGGACCGGTAATATGCACACACATATGGCGGTTTTTCTCCCCAGCCTTTAGGCTAAGGGGATATGTGTATAAATATGCCAAAAACAATTAAAGAAGAGAGGTTAAGATGGATACTTCCAATCTACAACAAAGAAAAGAAGATGGTCGATGTTGCTAAAGTCTGTCCCCACAGTCAGAGAAGCCTAGAGAGGTGGCTCAAGGATTACAGAGAGGAAGGAGAAGACGGATTAATACCAAAATCAACAAAACCAAAGAGTAACCCAAAAGAGACACCTATACGAACAAAAGAAAGGATAAAAGAGATCAGAAAAGACACAAACAAGTGTGCCTTGAAAATCAAGTGGGATTTGGAAGATGAAGGAATTGAAATACACGAAAGAACAGTAGGAAAGATATTAAAAGCTGAAGGGGTTGTTAAAAAATACAGAAAAAAGAAAATAAAATACAAATACATTAAAGTGGAAACTCAGCCAGGCGATTTGGTTGAGATAGATGTTAAATATGTGCCTGGAACCGTTGCAGGTAAGCAATATTATCAATATACGGCTATTTGTTGCTCAAGCAGGTGGAGATACTTAAAGATATATGATCAACAAACAAACCATCATTCAGTTGAGTTTTTAAAAGAAGTCATCGAAAAATTTCCATACAAAATTAAAGCAATTAAAACAGACAATGGTGCCATCTTTACTAATTACTATACTAGCCTAAACAAGAGAAGTGATTTGATGATAATTAAGACTCTTCATTCTTTAGATCTTTGAGAGTTTTTATGATAAGGTAGATTACAAGAGTCCTGAGGAGTTGAGATACAAGATGAGATTGTGGAATATGTATTACAATGACTTAAAGCACTGCAGTTTAAACGGAAAAACACCTAATCAAGTTTTGATAAATTATCAATTAATTAGACCGACAAATGTGTGTGCCTAAAACAATCTATAATAAGTTTACAATTATCAAAAACCTGTATAGTATGCCTAAGAACCGATTCATTGTTGTGACAAATATTATTCTCTATAACACTTTCTAATTTTTGTAATTCAGGAAAACTTTTTAAAAGATTATTTCTATTTATTTTTTCTATAAAATTAAAATTCATACTCAAAATTTTAACAAGTTAATCGCCTTACTATTTTTCGATTAAAAGAATGTCCGGTTTTATGTATTTCAAATTTACATTTTGGAATTTTACCAATAAAAATTAAATCTCCAATAAAATCTAAAAGTTTGTGTTTTACTGGTTCAAGCGGATCTTTCAACGGAGTTATAAACTCTTTTTTATTATAGGCGATGAAAGGACTTTTTTTGGGATCTTTTGAAAAAGTTTTTGGGAAAACATTAAAGTGTTTTTTGAAGTCTGCCCAAGGATCTTTTCCTTCTTTTACCTCAAATATCAAAATAGACCTAGCAAAAGATATGTCTTTTATATAATCATTTTCTTTAAAAGAATACGAGT
>Ga0210057_1004586_pt1 | contig 18261 bp, 21 predicted proteins | sample CryGeyCG2114_010_2_FD_183968 | JGI IMG/M metagenome (GOLD analysis project Ga0210057, IMG submission 183968) | Groundwater microbial communities from aquifer - Crystal Geyser CG10_big_fil_rev_8/21/14_0.10 (SPAdes) (version 2) | ecosystem: Environmental > Aquatic > Deep subsurface > Groundwater ...
CATCTGGGTCTATTACATCAGGAATACCATCTCCGTCTGTATCTGTACATCCCTCATTTATCGTTCCATCACAATCATCATCTAACATATTATTACAATCTTCAATAGCAGCCGGTAATATAGCATTACATCCTACCCATGAACCAGTAGAACATGTTTCTGTACCAAATGTACAAATTCCAATATTATTAAATCCGCACTGTTGTGATAAAGTTTCATCTACAGTTCCATCACAATCGTCATCTATATTATTACATGTTTCAGTTGAAGGTGTTCCTGGATTTGCATTACATACAGAACTTCCTGAACTACAAACATAAGTTCCTGTTCTTTGACAAGCGCTGGTACCAACTGTACAAGATTGACCTATGTTAAATCCTTCATCAATACTATTATCGCAATCATTATCAATTCCATCACAGATTTCAGTTCCAGGAAATATAGCAGTACAACCAGCCCATGAACCAGCAGAACAAGTTTCAGTTCCCATTCTACAAATTCCATAGTTGCTTACCCCACAGCTTCTTGATAAAGATTCGTCTACAGTTCCATCACAATCGTCATCTATATTATTACAAACTTCAGTAGAAGGACTTTCTGGAGTAGCACTACATACAGTAGCACTTCCATCACCACTACAAACATAAGTTCCTGTTCTCTGACAAGCTCCTGTTCCTACAGTGCATGTTGATCCTTTATTTGGAAAAGTTTCATCTATTTGCCAATCACAGTCATTATCCTTGTTATCACAAATTTCAGGGAATTGAGAATTTGATAAAGGTGTTGTACGACCAAATTGATTTTGTACACAAACAACATCAGCAGCATCGACACATCCGCTTCCATCTACATCATATACTGCAGAAGCACTTCCACATTCTCCTCTATGAACAATATTAACCAAAGTTAAATCAATAGCATTAATAAGACCACTATGATCAACATCTCCACAACCACAAGCAGCATTTGCAATACTAATATTAACAATAGAAATCAAAATAAATAAAACTATACATAAAAATATTTTTGATGTTTCATTTTGTTTCATTATTATTCTTCAGATATTCTAATGTTTAATGGATTTTCATCTAAATTTATATTAAGTATTTCTCCATTTTCATTAATAAGATAAGTTCCATTAGGATCTATATTAACAAAAGTGTTTCCAGGAGCCATAGCTCTTAAAACAATTTCAACTAATTTAGAATCTCCTTCTACAGGATTGCTTCCGTATTCAATACTCCCACCAACAATCAATGTTCCTTCATACACTGTTGTTATATCTGTTGCAGGATTATTAACTTCTAATAAATGTGCACCAACAACAGGGAAATTTTCACTTGGAATTATATGATCATAATTTAACATTTGACCATTATAATTAAGTTGAAGACCATAACCAATTGCTTTTTGAGCATTATAATCTTGTATTCTAATTACTATATCATCTCCAGGCATAGTAGGTATTACATTTCCATTTGCATCATAAGTAGTTTCTCTTTTAAGTCTAAGTTGATTATCTTCACACTCCTTTAATCCAAAATTTGCAGTTGCTTTTGTAGTTAAACTAGTTATTCCATCGTTATATACTGCATCGCAATTAACAGGAATTGTAGGATTTTCACTATATCCTTTAGTTTCTATTACATATTCAAAAGGACCTTTTGCACTAGCAGCAGGATATTTATTTCCATCTATAGTACAACTTACACTAATAGGATATTGATTATTTTCTATTTTATCTTCTAAATTAGGATTTCTAACATCAACAAATACAGGGACTGTACTGCCAACACAATACTCTCCTAAGGAACCTATACTAATTTCAGGTGCAAGTTTTTGTTCTCCACAACGACCACCACTGCAAGAAATATCACTTCTTCCACAAGCCGAATTAGCATATAACCCTAATCCTAGCAAAAGAGAATAACCTATAGTTTTAATTTTAGAATGATTCTTATTTTTTGTTTTTCCATTTAGTTCCATTTTAACCCCCAACTGTTAATTTTTATGACTAAACTTATATATAAATCTTTCTATAATTCATTATACTATAGTAGTAACGGATTTAGAATGTACGCGGAGGGCAGGATTTGAACCTACATATCCTCACGGAAACAGGTTTTCGAGACCTGCGCTCTAACCAGGTTAAGCGACCTCCGCAGTAGAATTTAGAAGTAGTTTTTATTTATTAAACTTTTTAATTTCCAGGATAATCTTACATTTACTAAATTTTAGTTCCAGTTACAATTAAATCTGTTCCATGGGAATTTGGAAAAATATTGTGACTTATGTCTTGATAATATTTTCTTAAAGCGCTTACACCTTGGATAATATCCCCATTTAAATCTTTATAAGAAAAAACTAATTCTTTAAATTTAGAAGAAAGAAGTATGTGCCCAAAACAAGTTTGTCCAAGAGCATCTAATACCTTAAGATTACTCCAATTAAAACGTATATACTCTAAAAGATTTTCTCGATCTGAAGAAGAATATAGAGAACTTTCATAAGAAGTTTTTTTAGGCACAATTTCACTTATTAATTCAATTGTTTTCTTAAAAAGACCTTTTTCAGAAGCATATGTAAAATCAGCTACTCCGCATTGTAGGATTTTTGTGTCTAAATCTCTCATATCCGGAATAAAACCAAATAAATCTTCAAATTTTGAATGTCTTATATAAACATCTATATACCCCTCCCCCAATACATTTATTTTATATAATTTATTATCTTTTCCAAGAATTTCTTTACCATTCAATTTATTTTTAAGTATTTTTGATAATTTCATCAAATTTTTCTATTTGGGTAGAATAAAAACTTTTCTAAAATCCTTATGAATAAAAATGTAACGCCGAGACTGGGATTTGAACCCAGATATCCTTTCGGAAACAGGTTTAGCAAACCTGCGCTATACCAGGTTAAGCGATCTCGGCTTATTCTATAAGAACTAAAAATAATATATAAATCTGTTGATTATCTTAATTAAGTTCCGCTTGCTAAAAAAACTAAAAATATTTCTATAAAAGATAAAGCTAAAGCCCAATTACTTTTTTTATAATAAATCATTAAAGCAATTGGTATCAAATTCAATACTGATAAAATAAATAATATTAATTGTAACGAACTCATTTTATATACCTCTCTAATAATGCAACTATAAAAGGAATTGAAGCTACTAATACTCTCCCGATCCATAATAAAGAACTATTAGTTAGCGCTATTCCTAATCCCCAAAATATAGATCCAATTCCACCTAAAAATATAACTATTAATGCTAATAAAACCCTTAAATCAGTTGCACCTTTTTTACTTAAAACCATATATCTTTATATTATATTAGTTTAAATAACTTTCGTCAATCAAACTTAATTATTTTTTTATCGCTTTCTCTGCTCTTTTAATCATATCTTTCTTTAATGCTATAAATACTCCGCCTTCCTTTCCTTTAACAAAACTAATTTCTCCAGGTTTAATTATATTTGATATAGCACTTCCTTCTAAATCAATATGTGTAATTCTTGCAGAACCCTTCCCCTTTTCGTGTACATAAGCATTAAGCTTTATTTTATGTTTTCCTTCTCCAGGACCGCTCATACTAAAAACAAAAGCTTTTAAATTTATAAATCTACTCCTTTCCTAATGAAGATGAATATTAATAAAATTCTAGAAAAAATTAAACCAACGAAAAAAGAAGAAGAAAAGATAAGTCAAGTAGTTTATTATTTTCTAGAAAAATTAAATAAAAAGCTAGTAAAAGCCAATGCAATAGTTGGTGGATCATTTGCAAAATCTACTTGGTTAAAAGAAGATCATGATATTGATATTTTTGTAATTTTTGATAAAGTATACTCTTCAGAAGAAATTTCTCCAATGTTAAAATATATTCTTGAAAAAACATTTAGAGGGATAAAAACAATTCACGGATCAAGAGATTACTATCAAATTGATATAAACAAGTATAATTTCGAAATAGTTCCTGTTTTAAAAATATCAAATCCTAAAGAAGCAAAGATAATTACAGATATTAGTCCATTACATATTAAATGGGTTAGAGAAAAAACAGAAGATAATAAACTAAATGATGAAATAAGACTAGTTAAATCTTTTTGTAAAGCTCAAGGAGTTTATGGAGCAGAATCTTATATTAAAGGCTTTTCAGGATACGCTCTAGAAATTTTAACTATCTATTACAGATCTTTTGAAAAATTCCTAACGGCAGTATCAAAATGGAAATCTAAAGAAATAATTGATATTGAAAAATATAAATCAGCAAAAAAATTAAATCAATCAAAAACACAATCACCTTTGATACTAATTGATCCCGTACAAGCAGATAGAAATGTGACTGCAGTACTTTCAAAAGAAAAATTTGATAAATTTATTTCAGCTGCAAAATCTTATATTAAAAATCCTTCAGAAGAGTTCTTTATTAAAAAAATTCCTTCTGTAAAAGAATTAAAGAAAAAAAATTATTTGGTTCTAAAAGTTAAACCTTTTAAAGGAAAAGAAGATATCATTGGATCTAAAATACTAAGAGTTTTCGAATACATTAGAAATAAATTAAATGAAGAAGACTTTATTGTTCTTGAAGATGGTTGGTACTGGGATAAGAAAGCAATATTTTGGTATAATCTAAAAAATAAACAAGTATCTCCAACTAAAAGACACTACGGTCCTCCTGTATCTAAAAAGAGCAATTTAGAAAATTTTAAAGAGAAATGGAAAGGTTACAAAATACTAAAAGAAAAAAATAAAGTGTATATTAATGTAAAAAGAGAGTATAATTTACTTAAACCTTTTATTAAAAACCTTGTAAAAGATGAAGAAATAAAAAGATATGTTAAAAGAATTAAAATACTTAACTTTCCTTAATTGTTAGTTTCAATCAAGAAATTTTATATATTAGTTAATCAATTTTAAAATTATGATAGATCCTATAAGAAATATAATCTCAAAGGAAGATCTTACATATTTTATCCGAGGCAACCCCTATGAATCATTTGATAGGCCTGCAAAAGGTATTAAATTATTAAAATATTGGAAAGAAAAAAGACAATATCTATATTTTGAAGATAAAAATGAAAATATACCTACAGTCTACATTGTTGAAGATTACAGAAAAGAAGGTGATAAATGGCTTTGTGCAAAAATAAGACAGGTATCTTCAAGACAATCAAAGAGATTAAGGAAAAGAATAGAAGATTTGTTAATTGAAATTCATTGTACTAAATAAAGATAAGGGGGATATCCAAGACCGAAATGTTTATAAATAAAATAACACCATTTATCATAATGAATTCTTCTGAGGTAAAAATGGAGGATAATGTCATCAAGACAGGTACCACAACAGTTGGTATAATTTGTAAAGATTCTATAGTTCTAGCAGCAGATAAAAGAGCTACTTTAGGTGGCGGTTATATAATAAATAAAAAAGTAGAAAAAATAACAATAGTTAATGATAATGTTGCAGTAACAATGGCAGGAACAGTATCAGATGCTCAATTAGTTATAAAATTACTAAAATCCGAACTTCAAATAAAACAAATGAGAAAAGAAGACAGATTATCCACTAAAGAAGCAGCAAATTTATTAGGAAGAATGGTTTATCAAAATATAAGAAAATTCAGCACAATTCCAGGAGTTTCACAATTCATTCTAGCAGGAAGAGATGATGAAGGTATTCATTTATATGATATCTTCCCAGATGGTTCTGTTACAAAATGTGATGAGTATGTTGCATCAGGTTCTGGTTCAATGCTTGGAGCTTTTCCTATTCTTGATGGATATTACAAAAAAGATATGACAACAGAAGAAGGTATGAAACTAGCTGTAAAGGCTATTAATGCAGCACTTCAAAGAGATAATGCTTCAGGTGACGGTTTTGATATAGTTGTTATTGATAAAGATAAAATTAAAAAAGTAATGACTAAAGAGTTTGAAACTAAATTAACACTTTAATTAATCATATTCTATTAAATTTTAAAGGCTAGATAGATAGAAAAATGACAGATAAAATTATTGAAGAAGTAATGAAATTTATTCCTGAAAGTGCAGGAGTAGCTTCAACTTATTTTGAAGGAGCAAATATAATTCTATATACAACAAATACAGAATTTTTTACCAATCATGGGCAAGTAATAAGAGAAGTAGTAAGTAACATTAAAAAAAGAGTTGAAGTAAGATGTGATCCTTCTATAGTTCTAGAATTAGAAAAAGCTAAAAAAATAATTGAAGAAATAGTTCCTAAAGAAGCAGGCTTGACAGAAATTATTTCAGATCCTCAAAGAAGTATTATCATAATAGAAGCTGAAAAACCAGGATTAGCAATAGGAAAAGAAGGTGAAATACTAAAAGAAATAGCTAAAAAAACATATTGGTCTCCTCTAATAAGAAGAACTCCTCCTTTACGTTCTACAATAATAGAAAACATAAGAAAAGTTTTATATGAAAATAATACTTATCGTAAAAAATTCCTTCATAAAGTTGGTAAAAGAATTTATGGTGGATGGACAGGTGAAAAAAGAAACGAATGGATAAAATTAACATGTTTAGGTGGCGGTCGTGAAGTAGGTCGTTCCTGTTTATTTTTACAAACTCCTGAATCAAATGTTTTATTGGATTGTGGTATAAACGTAGCATCAGATGAACATGCATTTCCATCTCTAGATGCTCCTGAATTTGACTTAAAAAAATTAGATGCAGTTATTATTTCTCATCCTCACCTAGATCATTGCTTACATCCAGAAAGTTATATTCAATTAGGAGATGGTACAATATCGAAAATAAGTGATTTTTATGATAAAAAGAATGAGGATATAAAGTGTTTAGATATAGATGATAGTTTGAGTATAGAAAATTGGAAATGTTTTGATAAAGTTAAAATCCCTTCTCCAGAAAAATTATATAAAATAAAAACTAAAAGTAAGGAGATAATCGTTACAGGGGAACACCCATTTTTCTTATTAGATGATAATTTGAATATTATTCATAAAAAAGCAAAGGATTTAAAAGAAAAGGAATTTATAGCTACAGCAAAGAGAATACCATTCAAAGGAAAAAAACAGGAATTAAAAGATATTATAAAAATAATTAGAATTATTGAGAAAGGAAGGAAAATCTTAAAAAATGAGAGAAATAGAAGAGGATTAAAACAAAAAGATGTTGCTAAAAAAATAAATTGCACATCTACCACTATTTATTCTATTGAAAAAGAAGGAACTTGTAGTTTAAATTTATTTAAAAAATTAATTAAATTTTATGAAATGGACAATAAATTTATTAATAGATATTCAAAAAAGAAAGAAAATAAATCTACTAAAGTTAAATTTCCTAAAAAAACGAGTAAAGAATTATTACAAGGTTTAGGATATTTGATAGGGGACGGATGTGGTATTAATTTTACTTCTAAAGGTAAAAGATTTACAAGAATAGAAATGACTGATAAAAATGTTTCTAATTTGGAATGTTATAAAAAAATATTTGATAATTTATTTAGTTTAAATGGAAAAATAGTGATTCGAGATAGAAATCGATTAATTTATTATTCTCCATTATTATTAGATTTTATTAATGAAATAAGCAATAAAATTTTATGTAGAAGCCCTTATAGAGAGATACCGTCAATAGCGCATAAAACCTCCAAAAATGAATTATCGGGTTTTCTAAGAGGATTATATGATGCTGAAGGTTCAATTGGCGATCACCATATTATCTTAACTTCCACAAGTAAAAATATTATACAAATTACCCAAATGTTATTATTGAGATACGATATTCATTCGCATATTTATGAAGCAGAAGGGATGAAAAGAAAAATATATCAGCTTGCAATATACAATCCAAAATCCATTAAGTTTTTTAAAAAGAAAATTAATTTTGAGGATTTAAATAAAAAAAATAAATTAGAAAAGCTATGTAAAAATATTGGTAATGGAATTGAAAGAATAAATTTAATTCCTATAAATGGAAATAAAATAATAGAGATTGCCAATAAATTAAATTTGAGAAAGATTGATTTAGAGAATAGAAGAATAAATTGGTATCACTATTTTAAACATAACGTTTCTGTAAATAAATTAAAATATATAATAAAAGTATTTAAAAAAGAGTCCAAAAAGAAAGATATAAACTTAAAGGAAATAGAAAACTTAGACAAGATAATAAATTCTGATATATTCTGGGATCCAATTCAAAGCATAGATTTAATTAAATCAAATTGCGATTTTGTATATGATTTAAAAGTAGCGGGCCATCATAATTATATAGCTAATGGTATTATAGTACATAATTGTGGATTCATTCCTTATTTGAATAGATATGGTTACAAAGGACCTATTTATTGTACTTCACCAACAAGAGATATTGGAGCTTTACTATGTTTAGATTTAATTGGTATTGCTCAGAAAGAAGGTAAAAAACCAGTTTATACTAGTGCAGATATTAAAGATATGGTCAAGCATACAATTACTTTGAATTTCGAAGAAGTTACAGATATTGCTCCAGATATGAGATTAACTCTTTACAATGCAGGTCATAATCTAGGAAGTTCTATAACCCACTTGCATATTGGTAACGGCCTTCATAATTTAGTTTACTCTGGAGATTATAATTATGAGATTTCTAATTTATTGCCTCAAGCAGTAACAAGATTTCCAAGAGCAGAGACAGTAATAACAGAAGCAACTTATGGTGGAAAAGAAGACGTATTTCCAACAAGAAATGAATGTGAAATAGAATTGCTTAAAATAATCAAAGAGACAGTAGCTAAAAGAGGAAAAGTACTTATGCCCGTTTTAGGAGTAGGAAGATCTCAAGAAATATTATTAATAATTGAAAAAGCAGTTCGTGAAGGTTTGATAGAAAAACTTCCAGTATTTATTCAAGGAATGGTTTGGGATGTAACAGCAATTCATACAGCTTATCCAGAATTTTTAAATCCAAAAATTAAAAAATTAATATTTCATAGAGATGAGAATCCATTCTTATCAGATATTTTCAAAAGAGTCGCAAGTTATAAAGAAATGGAATCTGTAATTAATGAAGAAGGTTCTTGTGTAATAATGGCTACTTCCGGTATGATGACTGGTGGCCCTTCCGTTTCTTATTTTAAAAATCTTGCAGACAATAAAAATAATTCTTTAGTCTTGACTTGTTATCAGGGAGTTGGTTCTCTTGGTAGAAGATTACAAGATGGTCATAAGGAAATACTTCTTGATGGAGAAAAAGTAGAAGTTAAAATGCCAATTCATGTTATACGTGGATTCTCTGGGCATAGTAATAGAGAACAATTAATAAATTGGGCTTGTAATCTCTATCCAAAACCTAGAAAAATAATAGTAAATCACGGTGAATTCTCTAAGTGTTTGGATCTTTCTTCTACGCTCCATAAGATGCAGAAAATAGAAACTTGTGCCCCTAAAAATCTAGAAACAGTAAGAATAAGATAATTATTTCTATTTACACTACATTTTAACAACTCTTAAGAAACAAAACAAGCTTTAAAAATACCCTAACTTTTATTAAATCAGTTACACTATTGTTACATTATTAAAATGGTATATAAAAGATACATTAAAAGAGGAGGAAAACTTCTAGGCCCTTATTACTATAAGACTATAAAGACTCCAGACGGCAAGGTTAGATCAATTTATGTTGGACCTGTTTCTCCAAAAGAAGAAGCAAAATTAGAAATTGCTAAACTTAATCAACCAAAAGAAGAACTACTTAGTTTACCTAATTTACCAGAAATTACAAAAGAATTACCAAAATTACCAATGATAGAATTACCAAAAAAACATAGTTTATTATGGTTAAAAATTTTAGTCTTAATTCTCTTATTAGTAGCAGTAACTTATACAATAATACAATATAAAGTAGCTTTATCAAATTATATTCCAAATGCTGTTGATAACTCTCTTTCATTCATAAAGACAAAAACATCAGAATTATTTACATTCCTTCAAACAAATATTGCTAAATTAAATGAATCGATTAAAGTTCAAGTTTTAAAAGATCCCCAAAAAGCCAGAAGTATTAGTTATTTACTTTTACTATTAGCTTTCGTTTTAATAATAGTTTCATTAATAGTACATTCTAAAAAGAGATTAAATAAAGAACAAAGAGAAAATAAGAAGAAAATAAGAAGGTTACTTAGAAATTTAAAAGAGACTAAAACGCAAGCAGAGGGGGAACAATTTTCAACCGAAATTCAAAATTTAATACCTATAATGCCGGATAAGTATCAAAGAAAATTAAATAAAAAATTAGCAAAAGCCCACAAAATTTTTGTGAATAGGATGGAGAATATTAAAAATCATAAAGAAAAACTTTTAGAAAAACAAAAAGAATCAATTAAAGTATTAAAACCTGTTCCGGTTATGATTACTTCAAAAAAAGATCAAGAATCAAGATTAGAAGAAGAGAAAAAGAAAAAACTTGAAGAAGACAAGCAAAAAAGATTAGAAGAGGAAAGAGTTCTTAAGGAATACAAAGAAAAACAAAGAAGAGAAGAAGAGGAAAAAAGGTTAGAAGAAGCAAGAAGATTACAAAGAATTCGGGAAGAAGAGGAAACAAAACGCCAAAAAATCAAGGAAGAGCAAGAAAAAGAAATTCAAAAAGCAGCAGAAGCAAAAAAGTTAGAAGATTTAAAAAGAAAATTAAATCAAGAAAAATTAGCTAGAGAATTATTAGAAAAGAATCTTAGAGTAAAAGAGAAGATCCAACAGGAAAAAGAAGAACAGATTAGAAAACAAGAAGAAGAATTAAAAAGAAAACGTGAAGAAAGAAAAAAACACCGGGAAGAAAAAATAAAGAAACAAAATGAAATAGAAGAAAAAAGAAAAACAGAAGAATTAAAAGAAAAACAAAGAATTAGAGAAGAGAAAGAAAGAAGACAAAAAGAGATTGAAAAACAAAGGGAAAAAGCAAGAAGAAAATTAGAAAGAGAAATAAAAAATAAAGCAATAAAAAGGTCTATTAGACATTTCTTTAACAGATTAAAACCTAAACCAAAACCAGTTATACCTCAAAAAGAAAGAGAAGTTTCAAAATTAGCTCAGCAATATCAGAAAAACAAAGAAAAGGAAATGAAAGAAAACTTAGATGAGATTAAAAAACAAAAGAGATTAAAGGAATTAATTTACATTCCTAAAAAATTAAATGTTAATTTAGAAAAAAGAGACGAAGAACAAAAAGAATTTTTAATGAATAGAATTAAAGATCAAGAAAAAGAAAAGAAACAAGAGATTAAAAATAATATGATCACAATAAAGCTTTTATTAAAAGAGATAAAGAAAACAGACGACAATCATACTGTTGCAGAATTATACCACTTATTAAAACAAGTTTATAATAAACTACCAGAAAAATATCGAAGAAAAGTATATAACAAAATAATAAGAGTATACAAAGAATATGTCTTAAACAAGCATACTTACTAGATATCCAACGAAACATCCTATTCCTATAAATGGCATTGCAGGATAAAATTTCTTTTTCTCAGCAAGTAATAATAAACTTAATAATCCCAAAGCAGCAAATAATACAACTATAGTTCCACTTAAAAATCCATGATATTTTAATACTGTGCCAGCAAATAATAAACTAAATCCAATATCTCCCCCACCAAGAATAGCAACTCCTTTTTTATAAGGGATTAATAATCCTGTAAAAATCTTTAATTTGCTCTGAAACTTAGCCATTTTTACCATATGTTTTGTTTTCCATACAGCAATCATATCATAAATCATTATTAATACAAATAAAACAGAAATAGAAAAAACATTGAAAATAGGAACAAAAACAGCAGCTAATCCTCCATAAATAAATAATTCACTAAAATTATGAACAATAATATTTGGTTTAAAAATTTTATAATATCCTAAAAATATAGCTAATATTAAAGCCATTAATTGATTCAAAAAAGAACCAAAAGCAATTAATAAACAAAGTACAACACTAAAGAAAAACCAGTATTTCCATAATCTATTAGCTTTGAACCTCATCAATAAAACGAAAAGTACAGTTGCTATTAAAATAAAAATGATCATAGGTAAAAAAGAAGTTTGTTCATTTTCAACATGTGGTTTTTCAATACCATAAGGGAGTTGTTGTGTATTGTAAATATCAACAATAACTAATCCTATTAATTGAGCTAAGATAAACAATCCTAAGAGAATAAAGGTGATTTTTAGATTATGTTTCATATTTTCTCCTTAATTAGTCTTATAAATTCTCTGACATCATTTTCTAATTCTTCTGTAATAGAATTAAAAACAATTTCATCGTCAATCTTACCATACTCATGAGCTATTATATTTCTCATCCCTTTAGCTTCTTTAAGCTTTTTGGATAATCCTTCTGTTATTACTTTTCTTTTCAATAAAATATCAAAAGCTTCTGTATCTTCTTCGGGAATCTTAAATTTATTTTCTTTAATTACAAGAAAAGCTAAATCCACCATAGCTTCAATAATCTTTTCAAAAAGCCTTTCACAAATTGCTCTTACTTTAAAATCATTTTTATAATACTCCAAATTATTTGGTACAATCTCCTTTAATTGAGAGGTATAAAGTTCAATTTCTGCTATTTTTTCATCGATTCTCATTTTTATTTTCGTATATTACCTTGCCTTTTAAATCAATTCCCCTTTTTATTTTATCAGGTAGAATATTGTACACTTGTATATCAACCATTTCATCAACTGCCCCAAGAATCCTTTTTCTGAATAATGTAGCTTCTTTTAAATCTATTTCAACAAATTCAACCCCTATATCTACATCAGATCTAAAAGTTCTTTCATTTTCTATACTAGAACCAAATAAAATTATTCTTTTTAATTTTTTAAAAAGTATATCTTCTAAAATGACTTCTTTTGCTTCTTCAATAATTCTTTTTATTTCTGCTCCCTTTTTTAAATTAAACTCTTCTGAAAACTTAGAAACTTCATTAATAAATTCAAATTTCTTTCTTATGTCTCTTGAAAGTCTATTTTTTTCAGATTGGGTTAGATTAATGCCCAATAATTGTTTTTTTATTATTTTAAGTTCTCTTTCACCGAAGATTCTTCTTGCATTTTTACTCTTTTCCAAAAAATTGATAAATCTCATATTATAACCATAATTTAGGTTATTATAATCATTATTAAGGTTATATTTAAATATTTCTGTTTATTCTTTAATAATAACATTTTTAAACAGAGGGTTTATTAAAACTGTATAGCGGGGTAGAACAGTAGATCAAATTCAAAGATCTGTTCATCTAGGAGTGTTCGCCGAAATAAAGCCTTAACTGACTTTATTGCGAAAGGCCCATAAAGGTCCTAGCGCTCCGTTGGGGAACCCGGAGGTACTTATCTTCGTTAGCGAAAATAGGCTCTAACGTTGGTTCAAATCCAACCCCCGCTATTTTTTTATTAATAATTTCATAACTTTTGGATTATTTTTATTAATTAAAGTCCATTCTTTAAATTTTTTAATATGTTTTGGATGTCTTATCTTAATAACTTTGATAATATTGATTAAATATTTATGGCCATAGAGATCAAATCTATAAGTTATAGTAAACCCAGATTTTGCTCGATTATCTTTATCAAGTACTCTATATACTTTTCCATCAAATTTTATTCCAAACTCTTTTAATGCTTTCCAGATCTCTTTAGCAAATCTCTCACTTTTTGAAACAAAACATAATTGTGGATAATAAGGATCTTTTTTATATTTTTTACATAAACAAAAACCAAAATCGGTATCAAACAATCCTCTTACGAAAGCTAATTTTAAATATTTATTTTTCTTAAATCTTTGTGGGATGTTCAATTTATTATATTTTTTACCTCTAGAAAAATTTAAAATTTTAGTTAAAAATTGTACAATTGCCTTTGAATCAAATCTTATTCCATAAGTTCCATCTGTAAAATATTTAGCTTTTATTTTAATATTAAATAATTTAAAAAATAAAGGAACGATAATTTGATCATAATATTCTATTTCGTCTTTTGGGTTTCCACTACAATAAATAGTATTTCTACATTTATTTCCATAATCTTTAGATATATGTCCATCTCCTGCTAAAACTCCACATAAGTAAGCCAAATCATTAGATAACTTTTTAGGTAATCTTAACTTTCTTTTTATATCATATTCACTTAAATCTATTTTTGATAAATCTAACATTTTAATAATAAAAGAATTAACCTTTATAAACCTCGCGCAGGTGGTTGCCAAATGGCAGATTGTCAGAAACATTTCTAACTCTAAAGTAAATATTTATAAACTATTCTACATTTATTCATTTATGGCACTAATTTGCGGAATTGATGAAGCCGGCAGAGGCCCAGTCATCGGTCCAATGGTTATAGCAGGAGCTACATTTAAAGAAGAAGATTTATCTAAATTAAAATCCCTTGATGTTAAAGATTCAAAATTATTAACACCTCAACAAAGAGAAAAATTATTTGCAAGTATTTTAGCTTTATCAATTTCTCATAAAATAATAATAATAGAACCAAAAGAAATAGATGATGCTCTGAAAGCAATAGATCTTAACTTAAATCTTTTAGAAGCAATGAAACAAGCTGAAATTATAAATCTCCTTAGACCGGATAAAGTTTACATAGATTGTCCTAGTCCAAATATAAAAACATTTGAAATCTATTTAAAGAAACAATTAACCCATCAACCAGAATTAATCGTAGAACACAAAGCAGATGTTAACTATATAGCTTGTGCAGCCTCCTCGATCTTAGCAAAAGTAACTAGAGATAAAGAAATACGGGAATTAGCTAAAAAATACGGAAATATAGGTTCAGGTTATATGTCAGATCCAATAACTCAAGACTTCTTAAAGAGCAATTGGGAGAAACACAAAGAGATATTCAGAAAAACTTGGATTCCATACAAAAATCATGAAAATTCAAAATTACAAAAAAGTATAAATGACTTCTAAACCCTAAAGAAAACTATTTAAAACAAGAAAATTATAATTTAAAGGATGAAAGAAGCTATAAAAGAGGTAAAATTAGTACTTATATTACTTAGTTTTATTTTTATTATTTTATTAACTCCTTTAATAAACACAGGAGCTTCTTCTGAATCTCTAAGTACTGATGAATGGAGAATGTTTCACAGAGATTTAAATCATACAGGAGTTTATCCCGGAACTATAAATATGCATAATTTTAGAGGAATAGAAAGTTATAACATTATGACTTAAGAGAAAAGAAAAGTATATAAACCAGTAGTTTATATATATAAACTATAAGTTTAAACTAAAAAATGAAAGATATAACAAAAAACGAAATGCTTTTTGTTTTGAGCATTTTTAAAAGCCCTGAAATAGAGTATAATGCAAATAGTATAGCAAAGCATATAAAAATTAGTTCGATGGGGGCATTGAAAATAGCTAAGAGACTTGAAAAAGAAGGGATATTAACATCTAAAAGATTAGGTAAAGCAGTATTCTATAAATTAAATTTTAATAATGATTATGTAAAACAATATACTGATTTTTTATTAAAAAGAGAATCTGAGCAAGCTGATCCTTACCTAAAACGATGGATTAATGAGATTAAAAAAATTAAAAATGCTGATGCATCCATTTTATTTGGTTCTATTATAAAAAAGAAAAAAGAAGCAAAAGATATAGATGTTCTTTTAATTATAAATAGGAAAAAATTTTTTAAATTAAAGGAAGAAATAGAAGAAATCAATTTAATAAATGTCAAGAAAATACATCCCATTTATCAGACTGAAAAAGATTTAAAGGAAAATATTAAAAAGCGAGATAAACCCATATTAAATGCTATAAAAGGAATTGTTATCTTTGGAGAAGATAAGTTAATAAATTTGTTTGAAAAATGAGCTACGAAAAAAATAAAGTTGAATGGTGTTTGAAAAAAGCAAGAATAGAGTTGGAGAAAGAAGGAAAACATAGAGGGCTTATTCAAGTAAAACCGGATTTAGAACTAGCAAAGAAATATATTCAAAAAGCAGAACATTATCTTAAAGCAACAAATTATTTAAGAAAAGGGCATTTTTCTGATATAAGTGCGAGCACAGTTTTTTATTCAATGTACCATTGTCTACTTGCAATTGCTATAAAATTTGGCTATGAATCAAGAAATCAAGAATGCACATTTGCATTAATTTTTAATTTAATTGAAGAAAATAAAATAGATTTTGAAAAAGAGTTACTAAATAAAATAGCATCTTTAAATATAAAAGAATCAGATGGGAAAACAAGTATTGAAATAAGAGAGCAATATCAGTATGGAACAAGCCTTTCAATTAAAGATAAACTTTACAATGAACTTTTTGAATTAGCAAAAGAAGTTATCTCAAAAACAAAAGAAATAATAGAAGAATAAATATAAAACAATGAAAAACAAAAAAGCGGTGAAAATAGAGCTTATTTTAATTAGTCTTACTTTCATTACCTTACTAACTCCTTTATTAGATACAGCAGATTCTTCTAACTCTACAAGTAATGATGAATTGAGAATGACTGGAAAATACTCATAACATGGAGCTTTATTAGAGACTAATGATAGTTCGTACAATCCAGTATTAGACATAGTGGGGATTAATGCTTAAAGATGGTGCTCGGAGGAAAGGAAAACTTTATAAATGGAATATACCGTATAACAATTGATATAAAATGTATGACAAGACAGAACTAAGAATATTAGAACAAGTTTACTTAAAGCCAGGTACTCATAAAAGAGAGCTCTCAAAACAGCTTAAGCTTGGAATGCCTTCAATAGATTATGCTTTAAGAAAGATAGAAGGATTATTAAAAAAAGAGAAATCTGGAAATCAGATAAAATACTTTTTAAATTACTCAAAAGAAGCATTAACACCTATGCTTTATCTAATCGAATATTTGAGGTTAAGCAGACTCAATTCAAAAATAAGATTGTCTATAATTGATTTTTTAAAAGAATTAAAAGAAAAGCCATTAATCACCATTATTTTTGGTTCATATGCTAAGGGAGATTACACTAAAAATTCAGATATCGATGTTTTATTGATCTTTCAAAAAATAGAAAAAGAAAAACAAATAGATGATATAGCGAATAAGGTAAGTATGAGAATTAATGTAATTATAAGCCCAATTTATCTTGATTATAATAGTTTTAGAGAATCTTTTCATAATCCAACTAAAGAATTTTTTAAAAATCTTAAAAAAGATAAAATAATTCTTACAGGAATAGAATGGTGGAGGCAATTAGAAAATGAAGAAGCCTGACTGGAAAATCTGGTTAAAAGATAAAAAAGAATGTAAATTATGGTTAGATAAGTATATCCAGAAAAAAATCTTGAGAAAAAATGTTGACGAATCTACACTTTATTTAAGAAAAACAGACCATAACTTGAATCTTGCCAATTGGATTTTAGAAAAGCATAAAAGGAAACTTGAAATTTTTGAAGAAGAAACATTTTATGACTGGGTAATTAATATATATTATTATGCTGTTTATCATGCCGCCTTAGCTATAGTAAGTAAAGAAAAATATAAATCAAAGAGTCATGCTGCAACATTATGTTTTTTGATTTATCATCATTATCATTTACAAAAAGCACTTGATGAAAAAGACGTTGAACTTGTTGTTAGTTCATTGAGCAAAGAAGATATCGAAACTCTTGGAATCTCAAAGGAATTAAGAGAAAGAGCTTGCTATGATGTACACGAATTATTTGAACAAAATCTAGCCAATCAGATTCGTGAAAAGGCAATAAATTTTATAAATAAGGTTAAATCATTATTATTAGAACAATGAAAAACATTAAAAAAGTGGTGAAAATAGAACTTATCCTAATTAGTTTATTCTTTGTTATTTTATTAACTCCTTTAATATTTTCAGGAAGTTCTGATTCTTCAGGAACTAGTGAATGGAGAATGCTTCATAGAACTTTAAATCATACGGGTGTTTATCCTGGAACTATTAATATGCATAATTTTGGGTTGTTATGGATCAAAACATTATCGGGATCTATGGCTGGTTCTTCACCAGCAATAGCCGACGGAATCATATATATAGGTTCTGACGACCAATACATACGTGCTTTTAATTTAACTAATCAAAGTCAAATCTGGAGTTATACTAGAAACATAGGAGGGGATGCATTTTATTCGCCAAGTTTAGCTAATGGTATCGTTTATGTTTCTGAATGGGATTATGGGATGGGTGGTGCTTTTAATGCTTTAAACGCAACTAATGGAAGTTTAATATGGATTTATCCCACTTTAGATCATGTAACTAAT
>Ga0210057_1004587_pt1 | contig 18260 bp, 18 predicted proteins | sample CryGeyCG2114_010_2_FD_183968 | JGI IMG/M metagenome (GOLD analysis project Ga0210057, IMG submission 183968) | Groundwater microbial communities from aquifer - Crystal Geyser CG10_big_fil_rev_8/21/14_0.10 (SPAdes) (version 2) | ecosystem: Environmental > Aquatic > Deep subsurface > Groundwater ...
GGCGGACCCTCATCTCTTACTTGGAAAAAGTACGAGGTGTGGGAAGCCAAGGTAATTGACGGAAAAAAACTTGGTTATCAACTCGCTCGTGAATATTTCACCTTTGGTGATAATCATGAAATTAAAAATGGTTTAGAAAAACCGCTCAATTGAGCGGTTTTATTATTTAAACGGAGATTTATCAATATTCTTTATATACCAATCTTTAGCAAACTCATATTTTTCAGGAGTACCGATATCTAATATATCTTCTTTTGCCAGAAAACCATAGATATCTGCTCCAGCATCAACAAGCGGAGGAATTATATGAATATCAAATCGCAAGGGCGTATTCTCAGGAATATCTTTTATTATTTCTTTGGAAAGGATATAAAGACCGGCGTTTAGATACTGATTTTCACCAAATTCTTTGATATTGTGTGATCTCGCATACCATTTAACGACTTTTTTTGTTATTAAATCGATTTCTGCAACGTCCCCCATCCACGGATCATTTGATCTGTTCAAAGTAACAACACCAAGCGCTTTCTTTTCTTTATAAAATTCAATGAGTTTATGAAAATCAAAAAAATGAAGTTCATCACCATATATAAAAACAAAATCATCACTTAAAAAAGCTTCAGCTTTCTTTAATGCTCCCCCAGTTTCCATAGCGCGATCTGATTCATCACTATATTGTATGTTTACTCCAAAACCAGATCCGTCTCCAAAATAGTTTTTAATTACATCGGGAAGATAGTGTAAATTTATAACGAAATTTATAAATCCTTGTTCTTTAAGAAGGAGGACTGTGTGTTCTAAAAGTGGTTTACCTTTATATATAGGAATCATTACTTTTGGAACCGTGTCTGTAAGAGGTCTTAGTCGTGTCCCAAGTCCCGCACCCAAAATAAATACAGTGTATTTAGAATAATCTTTCATACTAAGAGCGCTTTTCTTTTCGCTCCATTACATGATCAAAATAATCTTTAAAGTATTTAACCATTAAGTGAAGGATAACGGCATGAACCCCTTCTACAACCTCATACTGTCCTTTTTCGGTTGGTATATATATCTTAGCATCAGAAAGCTCATTTAACCTTCCGCCGTCAAAACCAGAAAGACCTATTATAGAAACATGTTTTTCCATCGCAAACTCAACCGCTTTTATCACGTTCGGTGAGTTTCCTGAACTTGAGATGGCAATTATTGCATCATTTTCTTGTAAATAGTTTTGAAGCGGACCCTTAAAGACCATGTTATACCCAACATCGTTCGCCCATGCGGTAAGTTCGGATTCTGTTGTCGGTATACGTATAGCTTGAAAACGCTTTACCTCCTTATCTAAGTGACGACTAAATACCGTCTTATTAAAATCGCTTACCCAATGCGTAGCAAGCGCAAGTGATCCCCCATTTCCAAAAACATATATCCTTCCATCGCGTTCATATGTCGCTTGTAAAATATTGAATGCCTTTGCAATTTCCTGTGTTGGAAGATTTTCTATAGAATCTTCAACTTTGCCCAAAAAATTTTTTATATAATCTTGCATATAATATTAAAATCCGTTTTTGTCTCTATTATCATTTAATAAAACTCCAGCACCCGACTGAGTAAACTTTATTGGAATCTCTTTATTTTCATTCAAATTGTTTTTCCTAAAAGAGTCGTTCATTGCTTTGCGTATTTTATCATGCTTCTGTGGGTCTGCCAAAAACATGATGCATCCCCCTCCGCCGGCACCTAAAACTTTTCCTCCCATCGCGCCAGCATCCATACCAACATCGTAAAGCGTGTCTATGATTGAATTTGAAATATTTGAAGAAAGACTTTTCTTCATTTCCCATCCCTCATGAAGCATTTTTCCCATTCCTTTTATATCGCCTGCTAAAAGTTTTTCATTAAATTCAAAAACAGAATCAGACATCTTTTTATATGTTTCAAAATTTTTTTCTATTTTTGTTTTTTGATCACTAAGCACGCTAGACGCCATGCGCGTAATACCAGTAAAGAAAAGTAATATGTGATCTTCTAAAAGAAGTTTCTTTTTATAATCGAGGAGAATTGATTTAATATCAACCGAATCGTCTTGGTTAAACTGAAATATATTAAATCCACCAAAAGCAGCGGCATATTGATCTTGTTTCCCTATAGGTTCTTTCAAAAGTTCTATTTCTAATCTACTTGCCGCTTCAGCAAGTGATTTCTTGTTTAGGTTTTTGCCTAAATAAGTATTTAAACCCTCCAAAAGGGCTACCGAATAACTTGAGGAAGAACCTAATCCTGTTTTTGCAGGAAGATTAGCAAATGATCCTATTTCTATATTGCCTTTTATACCTAAATCAATAAGCGCAGCTTTAATGCGAGTATGTTTTATCTCTTCTGGATGATCGACTGTCTCAGAAATAGCATATCGAGCCGATATTTTATTGATCAACGGAGTGTGATTAATAACAAGATAAACAAATTTATCAATTGTTGTAGAAATTACTCTACCAGTATATTTGTGGTAAAAATCAGGAAGATCAGTTCCTCCTCCCACAAAACTAATACGTAACGGCGCTCGAACCAATATCATATCTAAACTTTAGTGAAAAAAGACAAGTCGGTCAACGAGTAACTAAACTACTTCACAAGAACACGTTTTATGCGAGAAAAAAATGTATGAATTTTCTTTACGACAAGCTTGGGTAAAAATGAATAGCAATATTGTAAAAAATTAAAAAGAAATGCCGTATAATAATGTGGATATTTATTTCTATAACGACGCATAATTATAAAAGAAGCTTTCAGGTGAGGACGTAGTTTTATAATGGATGTATTTTGCCCATTCATGGTGTAATAAGAAAAATAATTAGGAAAATTATAGAGTTTACCCTCACAACCCATCTTAAGCCAAAAATCTCTATCACCTGAATAACGTTGTGTCTCATCATACCACCCAACTTTTTCTCCAATCTTACGTCTAAACAAAGTTGTTGAATTTGCCATTGGATTTGAATACAAAGCATAATCTCTAATTTTTGAATCAGTTTCTGGTTTTAAATATCTATAAAGCTCTTTTCCTCCCAAATCAACAACCACAACCCCTCCCCCACAACCTACATATTCTTGGTTTTTTTCTAAAAAATGCATCTGTTTTTCTAACTTGTCATTTCCTATCCAAGCATCGTCGTCGTCTATCATGGCGATATAAATACCTCTGGTGTGTCGTAATGCAATATTATAATTTTTTGATATTCCTAAATTCTCTTCATTTCTTAGATAAACAATTCTAGAGTCTTTATTTTGTAATTTATGAACAACACTGGGGGTATCATCGGTTGACCCATCATCAGTAATAATAAACTCCCAATCACTAAAACTTTGTTCAGCAACACTTTGAAAAGCGCGTGGCAAAAGCGCCGCACGATTATATGTTCCCATTATAATGCTAACTTTTGGATACATATCAAAGTCGAATACCTTCTTTTAATTTTTTTAGACGATTCTTGTCAACTTTTTTATCAAAGCCTTCGTTTTTAAACCATGTAACGTATTCTTTTATTGATTGGTCTATATTATATTTTGGTTTCCGGCCAATCTTTTTAAATTTTGAAATATTAGAAACGGCATTTCGTGTATCTGTTCTTCGAAAACCCCCTACGACTATCTCTGATTTCGAGTTGGTTATTTTTTTCACCTTTTTAGCAAAATCAAGCACGTGGTATGCTTTTCCACCTCCAACATTAAATATTTCAAAATCTGTTTTTTTATTCTTTAAGGCAAGAATATTTGCAGCAACAACATCGTGAACATTAACAAAATCACGAGTTCCTAGTCCATCTTCGTAAACAGTTATAGGTAATCCTGATAATGCCTGACTTACAAAAATACGTAATGCCCCAGAATATAGATTTCGTGGAGACTGACGAGCGCCCTGCACAATGGAATAACGGTAAAGTGTCGTGGGTATTTGATACGTCATACCCAACCTCAAAGAAAGGTCTTCTATGGCTTTTTTAGAAAGGCCGTAAGAGTTCGTGGGCATTATTATTTGATCTTCTTCAAAAGGTATTTGAATAGCATCCTCTCCATGACAAGGACATTTTATATTCCATTCTTTTTTTTCAAATTGTTTTAAAGTACGTAGTGGAGCATAAAATATTTTTTTTGTTTTAGCACATTTATACTGTCCATCGCCATAAACGAACTGTGAACTTGCCAAAATAACCTTTTTTATCGGAAATTTTTTCTCAACAATACATTCATAAAGCAATGCGCTACTTGTTGTATTAGTGTCAAAAAATTTACTAAAATCAGGGCGTTGGTCTTGATAAGCAGCTAAATGAATAACGTAGGTAACTCCTCTTAGTGCTTTCATCCAATCATTTTTCTTTCTCACATCACCTTTTAAAAGATCAAATCCTTTTTTCTTTATATATGAGGGCCATGCACCATTATGAACGGGCGGTTCTAATAAATCCATAATTCTGACCGAAAATCCTTTTTCTTTCAAAGCGTCGGCCGTATTAGATCCTATAAATCCCGCCCCTCCAGTTATGAGAACTTTTTCTTTCATAATATCTTTTGAAATCTGTTTTTGCGCTTCAAATTATATAATTTGAATAATGTTTTAGCAAAAATAGAATTCCCATTCATAAGTTTTCCTACAAAAATTCTAAATCGAGTTCGGTTTATAAGTCTATCTATTTTCATGCGTTTTTGCTCTTCTAAGTTTAACCACGTCTTTATTATTTTAAGTAATTCAAAAAACTTTTCTTCCGTTTCTTGAAAATATGAAGATTCATTACTTAAACTACCCTTAAATACCCGATATTTAGCAAGTGATTCGTCAAGATAACAGAACTTAACCTTATGAAATGATAATTTTAACCATAAATATTGCTCATCAAGTCTACGAAACGTGGGCTCAAATGCACCAAATTTATCAAGTACTTCCTTTTTCACAACCACAGAAAGTGGATTTATAAAATTTTTTCTTAGTAGATTTTCAAACAAATATCCGGAAGGGTGTTCTAAGGAAAAGTAAAAAAGTTTTTCAGGAAAATTGTTATAAAAATGATAAATTTTACAATAACAAAGATCACAATCAGGATGCAACTCCATATAAGAGACCTGCTTTTCTATTTTAGTTGGTAAAAAAACATCATCCGCATCAAGAAAAGCAATATATTTACCTTTTGCATTATCAATGGCGGTATTTCTTGCTGCTGATTGCCCTTTATTTTCTTGATAGATATACCTAATACGCCTATCGTGTTGAATAATATCTTTTACAATTTCTCCGGTGCGATCTGTAGAACCATCATCAACAATAATCACTTCAATATTTTTGTATGTTTGAGATAACACTGAATCTACAGCTTCTTTTATATATGATTCGCCATTAAAGATCGGGATAATTACTGAGACTAAATTATTTTCCATTACAAAAATAGTATACTGAAATGGTTTAGTAGTAAATAAATAAAACTATTGAAAAAAATTATTATTTATGTTATAAAAATAGCAAAATAAATTTAAAACAAAATATAAAGGAAACAGTGATGGCACTAAAAATCCTAATGATATATTCACTACCATCTCCTATCTCGCCTCAAAAAAACTCGACTCTTTCTATAATATATCCAGGAAGAGCTGCCGAAGATGCGGGATATGAAGTTGAGTTTTGGGATTCGCGTCTTGATAGCGAAAAGTTGCTGTGGGAGTTGGTTAGAAAAACTGACATCATAGCAATCAGCTCGCTCTCGGGATTTCAACTCGGGGAGTCAATACAAATTACTAAAAAAGTAAAGAAAGAGTTTCCTGACAAACCTGCCATCTGGAGAGGAGTATATACATGGATTATTGGAAACCCCGGTGAAACACCTGCTGAAATCATGAATACGTTGCGCGTGTCTGATGAGATCAAAGCACTCCATCCACAAGGGAAAAGCCGTGCAACGATTTATGTCCTTATGCCACTTCCTGGAACAATCGCTTTTGATAGGGCAAAACGTGAAGGGTGGCTACTTCCTGAAACTATGAATGGGTGGACTGAAATGTCTGCTGCATATAATCCAAAATTACCGAGATGGATGAACAACGTCTACTTCATCGCTGGATTTCATCACAATCGACATCATAAAACAGCACAAAATTTTCCTGGGTGGTGGAGGATTATTATCTTGCCGTTTGAAATACTCATTGAGTGGAGGTGGAAAATGGGTATAAAGAAAAAAAATCACCTATTTTTCACTTTCTTTAGTCTTGAATATTTTTCTATTACAAAACTTCTCACATGGAGAAGTCGGCACTCCGCCGGACAAATAAAAGCCACACAGGCACCAAAACTGCTTGAACGACTTTTTCCTGGGCTTGCCGGGCATTGATATCAAAAGATCGCATTTATTATGCGGTATTTTTTATTTTTTTAAATATTTCCTCAAATCTTTGCTTGTAAGTATGGTCTCTGATGGTTCTCTCATATCCAGCATGAGCTATATTTTCACGCTGTTTATCATGTGAGAGATAAAATTTTATTTTTCTCACAAAATCATCAATGTTTTCATATAAAACTATTTCTTCTGGTTTATAATAGTTCTCTAAATCGTCTGCGTGAGAAGTCATAAGAAATCCCCCACACGCAGGAATTTCAAAATGACGTGCTTTTATCTGAGAAATCCCACGATGAGCAAAAGCTTCAATGTTTCTTATAATATGAAAATCAGGAACAATTTTATTCAAGGATCTTTTGAAAAATAATCTCCCCAAGGAATTTGTGTTTAAAAAATCGGGAGCTGGATTCAAAGCAAGATTAATTTTTGAATGTGAAAATATCTCTATCATTTTTTCTTGACTCACGTGGCCACCATCCCACCCCTTTCCATATACAGAAACCGGAATACCTGCCTTTTTTAATGTTTCAATTATTTTTGCCCGCGGCCTACTCCACGATCCAACAAAACTTACTTCTGGTGGTTTATCTTCTCCTGTCCACTTAGTCGGCTTATATAAATCAGTATCCACCGCCCATTGCGAGTGAATTATATTTTCTATTCCAGCTTTTTTATACCATTCAACAGCTTTTGAATATGTGGTAACGACACGAGAAAAATATGGAGCATAATATTTTGAATAATTATGAAACCTCCAATGATCATCAGCAAACCAAGCGATGCTGGTAGTGTATTTCTTTATCTCATCTAAAGTCTTAAAATCAAGCTCATCTGTAAACATAAAAGAAAAAAAGATGTCGGGTTTTTCTTTTTGTATGGTTTCTAAAACAATTTTATTGTATTTTTGTTTTCCTAAAGAAAGAATATCTTCAAATGGCAAATAAGTGATATCTGACCCAAAATATCTCTTAAAATAGGAATAAAAAGTTTCATATTCAAAACTACCACCCTTCTTGGAATTGTAAAAATTATATTTAAGTCCAGAATACAGAGCTCTCATAAAATTAGATTACCCTAAAAACAACGGTTTGTCATTGAAGGCACGTTCAATATACAATTATACGTAATGAGAGAAAATATAGGAAAAATATGCGCCATTTTGGTTACCTTCAATCCTAAAATTATTGATATAAAAAATTCTCTAGAAACACTTATACCACAAGTTAACCAATTTATAATTGTTGATAATGGATCAAACAAGAAGGTTATTAAAGAGCTCAAATCTTTGACTAAAAAGACGGGGTTACTTATTAAAAATAATGAAAACAAAGGACTTGCTACCGCTTTAAATATTGGAGTCAATGCCGCAATAAAATTTAAAAACCAATGGGTATTAACCCTAGATCATGATAGCGTTTGTTCTTCAAATATGATTAAAAAAATGTTTAATGCAATGGAAGTTTCTAATTTTAAAAATGTAGGCATACTAGCCCCAAACTATACCACTAAAAAGGGGTTAGTCTATAAACAAAAAAACGCTTGTATAATCCCAACAACAATAACTTCCGGACAGATAGTTTCTAGTGAAACTTTCTCTAAAATAGGATTTTATAAAGAAGACTTATTTATTGAGGGAATAGATCACGATTTCTGTTTTCGCGCTCTCTCTAGAGGAATTCAAACTCTTCTTATACCAGAAGTAGTTCTTAAACAGCGTATCGGTGTCCCAATTGTAAAAAATTTTTTTGGAAAAAAAATTATTATTTCAAATCAAAAACCAGAACGTTATTATTATCTCTTTAGAAACAGCATTTATCTATATAAAAATTTTTCTATTCTTGTGCCAAAATGGATAATTAGAAATATTTTTATGAACATAGGGGTTATAATAAAGATTATTCTTTTTGAAAAAAAACGCCTTAAAAAAATACTTATGATATTAAAAGGAATTATTGATGGAATTTCAAATAGATTTGGAAAAATTAAGACAAAAAACACAAAATAGTATATTATCTATTAAAATGATAGAAACAATTAAAAAATCGATTGGGATTATTTCTGAGTATGGATTTTGGATATTTTTAAAGAAATCTTTTGGGTTTTTTTTAAGAAAAATGGAACCACTAAAGGTTTTTATTATTCCTTATGCCAAAAAATACATTGAAAACATAAATACGGAGAACTATAGCGTTGATTCTCTCATTAATTTTGTTTTTTATAAACTATGCGGAATTATAAAACCAGCTCAGGTAAAATCAGAAATAACAAAATTGGTAACAATTATAAAAGAATTGAGACCAGAAAATATTCTTGAAATAGGAACAGCTAGGGGAGGTACGTTGTTTTTATTCTCACAGCTCTCTTCTCCAAACGCACATATTATAAGTATCGATCTGCCAGGAGGAAAATTTGGTGGTGGTTATTCTAAACACAGAACTTCTCTCTATAAAACCTTTGTTAAAAAAAATCAAAAAATTGATCTTTTAAGAGTTGATTCTCATGCCGACTCTTCAATAAAAAAACTTAAAGAGCTTATAGGAAATAACAAATTAGACTTTCTGTTCATTGATGGCGATCATACATATGATGGGGTAAAAAGAGATTTTGAACTATACTCCCCTTTTGTTCGCCAAGGAGGAATTATTGCCCTTCATGATATTGCTATACATCCTAAAAAAAGTGGTTGTACGGTAAATTTATTTTGGGACGAAATAAAGAAAAATTATAAATATCTAGAATTTATTGAAAATAAAAATCAAAAGTGGGCAGGGATAGGTGTTCTCTATGTTTAAAAATAAGATTCAAAAATTTCTATCATTCTTTGAGTAAAACGTTCTTGACTAAAAAATTCATAAAACTGATCAGAATTTAAAAATATATTTATATTATCAATATATTTGTTCCATGTTTTCTCATCCATCTTTTTTAGAAACTCATCAAGTTCTTTGTAGGAATTAAACTCACGAAAATCTATAAATGTATCTTTTGGGATATAATTAGTTATATCGGGAGCGCCCCAGTATACAGGAACACAACCAGCACAAAAAGAATCTATAATTTTTTCAGTTATCCACCCATCAAAAATGCTATTTTCAAAACAAATAGAAAACCTATATTTTTTTAAAACATCAAATTTATCATCAACTTCACCACGCCATGAATGTCTAATATTTTCTTTTGATGAGGCAGGGATATTATACAAAATAGGGTTATTCCATCCCCTTCCATATAAATCAACGTGAGATTCCCTTGAAAAATAATCAACTGCTCTTAATCGATCAATATATAAATCGCGATTTACAAATGAAGGAAATGGATAAAAAAATTGAGCAATAGTTGTATAATTTTTTTTTAGAGGATTAATGTGAGCGTTTCCGTTAATTAAAATAAGAAATCCTTTTTCGGAAAAATTTTTGGAAGCAATCCATCCTTTGTAATATGGCTGTGGTGAAATGAAACTATGAAATATTGTTTTAGAAGACGCACGAGACGCTGCCCCAGCAGGCATAAACGTATGATCATAATTTTTTGTTACTAAGTGCATATTCCAATAAAATCTACAAGCATAAAACGGATTTTCAAATCCAGTAAGTATCGCGGGATAAGCACCTGCGCTTATTAATTCCTTATCATTACTAGAAGTATTATTGTTACGCCAAAGTATTGCCTTTGGTTTTTCAAAAAGAGAAAGATAAATATCTCCAGTAATCATTTCTATATTACGCTCCTTACACTTCTCATATAAAAAACACATGGGCCACGCGTGCCTCTCGTTTCCAACGTTCTCACGAAAAAATAAAAGATTGTTTCTGCCACGAAAACCCTCAACGTCTACAACTACTAATTTTTTCTTTTTCATTTTAAAATTGAATTGATGAAATTACGTCTCCCTTACGATTAAGAAACCGCATCTTTAAATGTTTCCTCCTGAGTGTTTTTCTAAAATTTCTAATCTGTTCCAGATATTTTTCATATGCATTATTTGCCTCAATTTCGAGCGTTTCACTTAATTTATTTTCATGCATATGACTAAATGCCACTCTGCGTGGAATATGATAAGAAAGATATCCATAGCTATTAAATTTAAAGAAAAAGTCAGTCATGAAACCCAAAGTTTTGTTACCCTTTTCATAACGCGGTAACAAATTTATAAATATTTTCCTATCAACAAATAAACTCAGATCGGGGAATGGTAATCCTGTTTTTAACCAATAAAGAAACCAATATTCTTTTTGAGGAATTTTACCACCTTTAAATTTACGTTTCATAAGAACGTTAAATCGAAATGATGCGGTCTTTGAAAAAATCTTTTTTAAGAGTAATACACGGCGTGTTTTTCCTTTAAACAAAATATCTCTTAAAACAACTGTGGTTTTTTTAATATTAATCCATAATATTTCAAAGATATTTTCCTTTTCTAAAAAATGAAGATACGGCTCATGATCAAATATCTTCTGATCTAGAGAAATAAGCTGCGTTAATCCCCAAACTAAAGAAACGTCATGATTTAAATCAAAAACCCTTGCACATTCTTCCAACCAAGTGGAGTCACAAAAACCATCCTGCCCAGGAATCGTTGTAATAAATTCTCCACGAGCTAGGCTCAGTCCTTTATCAAAGGCGTGCCAAGAACACTCGTCTGGCTCGCTATAAAAACGAATACGAAAATCTTTTTCTGCATAATGCTTTACTATTTCAATAGTTCCATCGGTAGAAACTCCATCCACAACAATAAGTTCCCAATCTTCATAAGTTTGATTAATAATACTATCAATTGTTTCACCAATATATGGAGCAACGTTTAGAACAGGACATACTATAGAAAACTTTGGTGTTTTATTGTTCATAGCGCTTGCAATATAAAATATCTGTTTTTTTTTGAAAATCGGTTTGAAAGCCATTCTTTTTTAGAAAATCTCTCAATTCATTTAAGGTTATTTTATTCAGGTCGGGGTGCCACTCTATAGCCATGCTTTTTATCTTAGGGAAAATTTCTGGATTTGTTGATGTTAAAATCTCACCCTCCGCTCCCTCACAATCAAGTTTTAAAACATCACACTGTTTAATTTTATAATACTCAAAAATATCATTTAATGTTGTCGTTCGAACTTCTAACAATCCACTCTTTTTTCCAATTTCAGTATTATAAAGCGATCCTCCTCCAGAATTATATTCATCAAAATAAAATCTTGTGAATCTCACTGTATCTGCAACAGCTTTTTGTTTAACGACAAAAAGTGACTCCATATTATTAACCCGAATATTCTTATTTAAAATTTCAAAATTTCTAGGCTCTGGCTCAAAACAAAAAACTTTTCCCAGAGAAGCTTTTTTACCAGCCCTTATTGAAAAAATACCTATGTTTGCACCTATATCTATAACTATTGATTCCAAGTTTACAAATCCTAAAATACCATCATACACGCCCTTTCTACAAATCTCATCTACGATACGAATTTGATTGGTATTTGGTCGAAGAATATAAACAACCCCCCCTCTCAATCTTAAAAGAACCTCTTTTCTCTTTTCAAAACCAAGTCGTATTTTATAATACTCAATTGGATTTAAATATAGAAAAAGAACAACAAAAGCTTCTTTTAAAATTCTTAAAATTTTTATTACCATAATCTTTTCTAATGAGAAAAGAATTTTTCTAAAATTGAAGAAAGGCGACTAAGTCGTTCTTTTCCAACAAACTGATTATTTCCAATATAAAACCCATGAGAGTGGATATATTCAGCATTAGGAAACTTTTCATCAGATATAAATTTTTCAAGAAATGGCTGTCTAAGAAGATTTCCACTCACAATAGGCCTAGACTCAACTCCAATCTGGTTTAATTTCTCACGAAAATCTTTACATTTCTTTACATCCTTAAAAAGAAAAGGTAAAGAAAAAGATGAAATTCCATTTTTATATAAAACTGAAATATGATTTTTATAAGGGTATAAAATTTCTTTAAAAATCTGATAGTTTTCATTTCTTTTTTTAATATAGCCATCTAGTTTTTTAAGTTGTGATAATCCCAATACTGCATGTAATTCTGTGTTTCGAAAGTTAAATCCCTCCGTTAAAAAAAGAAAATTAAAATCTATGTCTGAATACTTTTCTCTTAACATCTCATGATATTTAGAAGGCAACTCTCTAACAAGACCGTGGGAGCGCGAAAGAACAGCCATCTTATAAATTTCTTCATTATTTGTGCACAACATCCCCCCCTCAACTGAGGTGATATGGTGTCCCCAATAAAAACTAAATGTGCTACATATTCCAAAATTACCTACTTTTTTGTTTCTTATTTTTGCACCATGCGCTTCACAACAATCCTCAATAATTTCAATGTCCCTGTCACCAATTATTGACTTAATTTTTTCTAAATCAGCAGGAAAACCCAAAAGATGGGTAACAAAAATTGCTCGTGTCTGCGGTGTTATTTTTGATGCGAGTTTTTCATAATTAAAAGAAAAATCTTCAAGATTAACATCAACAAAAACTGGTACAAAACCAGTTTGAAAAACCGGAGAAATATTAGTAACCCAAGTAACCGTGGGGACAATAACTTCATTACCGTCTTTCCATTTCTTAACTCGTTTTAAAACATTCAAAGCAAGTAAGTTTGCCGAACTTCCAGAATTTACATAAACACTGTACTTACAGCCTTGCCATTTTGACCAGGCGTCTTCAAATTCTTTAACTTTGACAAATTGTGTAAATCTCTCAGTTGTTCTTATAAAATCAACCAACTTTTCAATATCGGCATTCTCAAGGACATTTTCTTGAAGTTTCCAAAACATAATATTTATTCTATATTAGACATATTTTTACTCCAGTCAATCGTTCTTCGTATCCCCTCATCAAATGGAGTGAAAGAAAAATTACCAATTTCCTTTAAAATTCTTGATAAATCCAACCTATTTAAAGTGGGGTCTTGTCCAATGTGCTCGAGTTTTGAGATTTTTTGAGATGTTTTAACAGAAACATTACACATTTTTCCAATAATATTCGCGAGATCTAGAATACTCATCGAATCAACCCCCCCCACATTATAAATCATATCGACTCCATAAAATACGATATGAAATAGCATTTTTACCATATCAGAAATATAACCAAAGGTTTTCACTGATTTTCCTTCATCTAAAAGAGTTATTTTATTTTCAATAAATGCCTCTCTTAAAAATTCCCCCAAAACACGGGAATCCTCTATTGAAATTCCTGGTCCGTATGTATGTGATATTCTTGCAATTTTGACTCTTGATTTAAATTTATCAGAATATAATCCACAAAGAGCCTCCCCCATTCTTTTTGATTCAGCGTAAACGAAACGTCCTCTGGTTGTAGAACAATTTCCATTATAGGTCTCGGGTATTGGATTTACTTCTCTGGGAACTTCACCGTATACTGCTGAAGAACTAAAATATAAAAAAGTTCCATTAGACTTCTTATTAATTTCAAGAAGGTTTCTAGTACTATCAACGTTTATAGATATTATTGAAAGGGGGTCTGTAGTAAATTTGGCCGGTTGGGCATATCCAGCTGCGTGAAATATGTAATCATAGGTATCAGACAACAAAAATTGTTTAGAAAGATCCACCTCTAAAAAGCTAAATCTCTTATTGCCTTCAAATAAAAACATTAAATCGCTTGGCGGTTTGTGTAAGCTAAGACTTAGAACAGAGCAGTTAAGATCAATTTCCTTATTTGCAAGAGCTATCGTTGATAGTATATATCTTCCAAAAAGACCATTTCCTCCCGTAATAAGAATTTTTTTATCTTTAAGAGGCGTTAAATCAATTTTATCAATGATGGTTCTACAATCATTTTCAACTATGATATTTGCCTCATTTATAGATCTTTTCATAATACAATTGAAAGATACCATAAAAATAATTCATGTGCTATATTTGATAAATATAAAAAAGAGGGGCAATAAAGCCCCTCTTTGAAATTATTATTTTCCTGGTAATTCAGGATCTTTCCAATTTTCATAGGGACTTACCCCTATCATATTTTCTTTAAATTCATTTCTTGGAAGATATGGGAACATATCTTCAATTGGAGTTCTCCATCCAAATATCCTTGGTTCGTATGTATGCCATTCATGACAATTAACATCACAAATAACCAATTCATCTGTATCGAGAACTTCGGATATCTTTGAATTCAACTCTTCATTATTATTAATAACCACAGTTTTTACACCATAGGCTTCTGAAATTTTCATAAAGTCGGGCGGAATATATCCCTTTGGGCCACACGCCTCACATCTCCCTTGAAAATTTGTTTCTTGAAACGCCTTAGTTATACCGTAAATATGATTATTGAGAATAAAAACCTTTACCTTTATTCCATAATTTTTGAAGGTTTGAAGTTCCTGAATATTCATATTAAAACCCCCATCGCCTATTACACATACCACGTTCTGCTCAAATCGTGCTGCAAACCAGGCACCCATTGCTCCCGCAAAAGAGAATCCCATGGGAGAATTTCCATTGTTTGTAATAAAACGCTGTCCTATTTTTGTTTCAAATGCCTGACTACTTACAACAATATTTCCGCCACAATCAGCAACATATATATCATTTGCATTCATTTTTTGGGAAAGTTTTCTAACAAACACGTAAGGGTTAACAAATTTAGGTTGATCAAAATATTCAGGACGAACCGGATCATACTTTTTTTTCCAATATAAGACTTTTTCCATCCATGAACTGAAATTAGGAGTTTTGTAAGCTCTTTCGATTCTCATTAAAAATCGATCTAAAAAAATCCCCACATCACAACAAATAGACTGGTCAAAAGGAACTTGTTGTAATTTTCTCTGAAGAAGAGTCTTGTCTATATCAACAATATATTTCTTGGCTCCTCTCAAAAAAGATTTCGGTGTTCCTCCAGTAATTCTACCAGAAATTCTGCTACCAACAGCAAGAACAAGATCAGCATTTTGTATTCCAAAGTTTCTTCCAGCGCCTCCATACGTCCCTATCCTTCCACCATAAAACGGTAAGTCAGACGTAACTATGTCAAGCGCATTCCATGTCGGAAAAATGGGAATTTTAAGTTTATCTCCTATTTTTCTTAAGATATCAACAGCACCCGCTATACGAACTCCACCCCCCACAATAATCGCTGGACGTTTTGCCTCAGTAAGATCATTCATAAAATCATTTATCTTACTATCAATTAACTGAAAACTATTAGGGAATTTAAAAACTTCTGAATCAAAAGATTCCAATGAAGAAACATCAACGTATTGCTTTTGAATATTGACAGGGATATCAAGTAAAACAGGACCAGGGCGTCCACTTTGGGCAAAAAATAAAGCTTTTTCAAGCTCATATTTAATATCAAGAGAGTTTAAAACCAATTTCGCATATTTTGTAATTGGTTTAACTATCCCAACAATATCAGTTTCTTGAAAACCGACTTGGCGAATTGCTGGATCGGGACGTAAAAAATGAGAATTAACCTGGCCAGTAATAAACAGGCAAGGCGTGGAATCATAATAACAATTCCCAATTGGAGTTACTAAATTCATCCCACCAGGACCACTTGTGGCAATTGCTACTCCTGGTTTTCCACTAATTTTTGCATATCCCTCCGCAGCAAAACCACTAGCTTGTTCATGCATAACAGCAACATAACTAGTATTTTTTATTCGAGTAAATGCATCTATCAGATCACCGTTTGCAGAACCGTACACAACAAATATTTTAGAAATACCAAAATCAGCAAGGTATTTGATTACAAAATCAGCAACTTTCATAATTCTTTCCTTTCTATTGTTTTTATTTAAAATTAGCTTATAAAATAATATTGAAATAAAGATTTTTTGTCAAATGATTGTATAATTAACTAAACAATGATAATAATGTTGACAAGAAAACGTCTGAATTGTATTATAGACAATAGTAATTTAATTCTATTAAATAAATAAAGGAGAAGACATGTCAGAAAAAATGTCTATATTAAAACTTCAAAAAATGAAAGAAAATAGGGACCCCGTTGCCTGGATAACTGCCTACGATCTTCCCTTTGCTTATACTGCGGAACAGGCTGGAATCGAGATGATTTTAGTCGGTGATTCTGGAGGAATGGTTCAGCTTGGCTATCAAACAACAAATCCAGTTATAATGGATGAGATGATAATGTTGGCAAAAGCTGCAAGAAGGGGCGCACCAAACACATTTTTAATCGGTGATATGCCCCAAGGTTCATATGAACCATCAAAACGTGATGCCATACTAAATGCATTACGATTTATTAAAGAAGCTGGATGTGATGCTGTAAAATGTGAGGGAGGACAAAGAATGGCTGGCCACATAAAAGCAATGATTGATGCGGGAATTTTAGTGATGGGACATCTTGGACTCACACCTCAAAGCACTCAATCATTTGGAGGATACCGCGTTCAAGGAAAATCTCAAAAAAACTTTGAAAAGACACTTGAAGATGCTTTAATATTACAAGAAACAGGAGTCTTTGCAATTCTTCTCGAAGCAATGCCTTCTGAGCCGGCGGGACAAATAGCCAAACAACTTTCAATTCCTGTATATGGTGTAGGGGCAGGAGATATGGTTGATGGACAATTGGTGATCATGCACGATCTCCAGGGATTCTACCAATCGTTTCGCCCATGGTTTGCAAAATGTTATATTCCAACTGTAGTAGAAAATTTTGTTGATCATTTATCACAAATTGAAGATGTCCGCAAAAATGGGAAAGAAGAACGAAAAGATGGACTACTAGTAATCGCTGAAATGGCAATAAAAGAATATATCCGCGAAGTAAAAGAAAAAAAATTCCCTGGAAAGGAGTATTCTTATCCAATAAAAGAAGATGAGCTTAAAGAGCTAAAAGCTTCAAAAAAATGGGTAGAATACTAAAAATTTTCTAAACCACAGAGTTTTCCTCTGTGGTTTTTATATTTCGGCATCTATAGCTCTCGTAAGATTTTTAAGCTGCATTTCTCGTTTATATATAAAATCAATATTATTTTCTTCATTTTTTGTCTGTTCTTTAGGATGTTTATAATTAAGTATAGTAGACCCTATCTGAAGATTGTTTTTAATACAACGAATCATAGGAACGGTTAATGAATCCCACATTCCACCATAATCGTCCTTGTAATCGCGAAAATAAGGCCACGCACGTCTGCCAATAAATATCGGACCAAACCACATATCATAATTCAATCCAGTAACCTGTTTAAAATGCAAATTTCCAAGAAGCTCGGCATATTGCTGAGCGAGTGGATATGAATAAAAACTTTTCCTCGCGGGAATATTTAGATCAATAAAATCATTTAAAATTTCCCTTGAACATCTTTTCACATATTTTACCATCGGATATTTTTCCGCCTGTATAAAAGATGTAAAAACTCCGTTTGTAATTTCCATACCTTTATCCATCGCCAAACGATAATCAGGACCCATAATATCAATTCTGTCTCGTTTTTTTCTTATAACAATACCCTTTAAAGCATCGATTTTTCTCAAAAACTCTGGATGAGAATTTCTATCAACTACAACTATAGGAATAGAGAGTTTTTTTGCCTCCAAAATCGTTTTTAAAGCACATTGGGCACGAACTGAATTAATATCTTTGTATGACGTTATTGTTGTAATAACAACCTTTTTATTCATCTTATTATATAGAAGTAAAAACTTTAGAAAGGGCTACTTACTCGGCCATAATTTATTTATTGTGTTCGTAATCGCTTGTTCTTTTTCTGTGTCTCCTTTTGATTTATAAAGTTCTTGAAGTCCGTAGAAAAATTGTGGACGAGTTGAACTGAGCTTTAATCCTTCTAAATAATAATTTTCTGCTGATATATAGTCTTTTTCATCTTTAAATATATTCCACGCTGACTGGTGTAAATTACCCAAAACAAGGAGGTTT
>Ga0210057_1004588_pt1 | contig 18257 bp, 26 predicted proteins | sample CryGeyCG2114_010_2_FD_183968 | JGI IMG/M metagenome (GOLD analysis project Ga0210057, IMG submission 183968) | Groundwater microbial communities from aquifer - Crystal Geyser CG10_big_fil_rev_8/21/14_0.10 (SPAdes) (version 2) | ecosystem: Environmental > Aquatic > Deep subsurface > Groundwater ...
CTTCGCTCAGGATGACAGGTGAGGGGTTCAGGATGACAGGTGAGGGGTTCAGGATGACAGGTGAGGGGTTCAGGATGACAGGTGAGGGGCTCGGAATGACAGGTGAGGAAGGGTCGGGAATGACAGGGTTGAAGTCGGGAATGACAGGGGAAGGCGTTTGGCTCAACATCGAGGCTAAGCGTCCCACGTATTCATCAATCTCAGCAGGAGCCAAAAACCTTAGCTTGCGGCCACTTTTAACCAGCCTATCGATAGCAACCAGCCTTGCCAGAGTTTGCGTCGGATACATGCCAATATGGTGCGGCGGCTCGCCTCTTTTGGCTACATGATTAGGGTCCATTACCCGAATGGGGTGGTCGATTAAATGGAGCTTGACCAGATACCGAAGACGTTCGGATTTACTCCCTTTGCCAAAATCCACATCAAAATCGGCGGCTTTTTCCAGTAAGCGTTCGAGGCTAATATGACTGCGTAACAAGTTTTTTTGAGCAGGGTCCATTTACTTTTTAAAAAGACCCTTTCAGTTTTTATTTTTGAAGCTAAAATTTGTCCATTCCCGAATGGTAAATTCAACTTCAAGCCCTACTTACACTATTCCAAATTTGTGGCTCAATGTCAAGTAAAATTTGTGCTAAATTTTTACCGTTCGGGAATCGGGATTTTTTGCGTAAAAAAAGAACTACAAATGCTACGAGCGTTGTATGGCCAATTAAATATTTTAGGTTCAAACAACCATTCGGGAATGAAATTCTAGACATTAATTCAACATTTTAAAATTATATATTAAGAACAAATAATATCTTTAGTATACTAAATATATCATCAATCTAAACTTTTTTTCTCAGCTATTACCTAATAATCTCTCGCGACCAGCAAAATTAGCCTTAAACTATAAGACTTAGGCATTGTGCTAGAATTTTGTAAATTTATTTGGGGTTATTGTGCCTGGTATTATACTCAATATTAGTTTATAGCCTATTGAGATTGTCTAAAGTGAAAATTATCTGCAAATAGCACTTATTTTTGCAAACTGCCAGAAACGAGGCTGGATTTGAGTATAAAGTATTAGGTATTAGGTATTAGGCAAAATAAGAAATAAGAATTTAGAATTAAGAGATACTAATTGGTTTTTTAAGAGTCTTAACTGAAGAAACCAAAATCGAAACTATTTGATCACACTCATCGATCTCTGTATCCAGTAGATTACTAGTAATTAAGCCTGAGGATTTTATAACCCTTAACCAATACAAAGTTTCCCTCGACTCTTTTAGACTAATGTTAATTGAATGTAGAAAATCCTTACGTGACAAAGCATTTTGAGCTTCAGCACAATTTGCACCCACCGAACAGGCAGATCTGATTATCTGATTTGCTATTGCATAACCTGCCGAAGTTTTAGGAAGAAAAGAAGCTAATTTAATAATGCTCACCGAGAAGTTCAAAAGCCTTTCCTGTAAGTCATTGTTCGCTTTCATCCGACTGTTTATTATATTTCTAATTTCTTATCTCTAATTTCTAATCTCTTATTTACACCTTCAGCAGCTTCTGAAATCTTAGGGGATCTTTGAAGGGCCCTATAACAGCCAGATTGAGCTTACTGTTTGTTACCAAAAACTGCGCCACGCGCAGCACATCGTCCGGCGTCACCAAATCTATACCCTTAATATATTCATCCTGACTGCGAATTTTACCTTCAAAAAGCTCATCACTTCCGTAGCCCAAAGCCACTGACCGGGAATCCTCCCAGGAAAGCGCGATCCCGCCTTTGATATATTCCTTGGCCTTATTAAGCTCTTTAGCTTCCACCCTGTGTTTGCCAATTTTGACAAATTCATCCAGAGTCACCTTCAGCGCTTCGTCTATCCTTTTAAGGTCTACCCCTTCGGCCGCCGCCAGCGTCCCGGTGTCATGGTAACCGTCGGCTCCGGCCCGCACATAATAGGCCAAACCTCTTTTCTCGCGCACATTTACAAATAACCGAGAAGACATCCCACCGCCCAAAATTGTGCCCAAAACGGCCAGCACGTAGCGGTCCGGGTCACTGGCGGCCAGTGACCTAAACCCGACAACCAAATGGGCCTGATCGGTTTTTTTGTACAAAACCCGCAGTGCCGGCTTGTTTTGTTTTTCGACAACCGGCAAGAATGTCGGTGCCGTGCCTTCGATTTTCTTGCCAAAATGTCTGGAAATCAGATCACCAACGTGCTTGCGGTCATAGTGGCCGGCGATGGCCAGCACCACGTTGCTGGGCACGTATCGCGCTTTAATATAATCGGCAAAATCTTCTCTGGTAACTTTGCGGATGACATCCTTTTCACCGCCGATGTCCCAACCAAGCGGCTGATCGCCCCACAAAACCTGTTCGTAAATTTCGGCCACTCTGCGCGCTGGGGTGTCTTGATAAAGATTGATTTCTTCGATGATGACTCCCCTTTCTTTTTCGATTTCGGCCAGGTCAAACTTACTGTTCCACAACATGTCGGAAAGCATGTCCAAAAGCAATGGCAAATGCTGGGAAGCGGATTTGATGTGGTAGGCTGTCGATTCTTTGCCGGTAAAAGCATTGTAATCGGCTCCAATGGCGTCCAAATCATGGGAGATGTCCATGGCACTCGGGCGCTTATGAGTCCCTTTAAAAAACATGTGTTCCAGAAAGTGGGAAATGCCGTTGGTGTTTTTGGTTTCGTACCGGCTGCCGGCACCGCACAGCACAATCGCCGTCACCGACTTAAACGAAGTTAGAGGCGCGAGCACAACCCGCAAGCCGTTGGGGAGAGTAAGCTGTTCAAATTCTTTGATAGTTGGCATAATAATTTTAAAATTTACAATTCACAATTTTCAATAAATTTGCAATTTCTAAATTTAAAACTAAAACATTAAAAATTTAATGTAAATTGTAAATTAAAAATTGAAAATTACAAAATCCTATCGTATCTCTACATCTTTTACTTCCCAAGTATAGTCATCGAAGACCGTCAGCACCCCGAACCTTGGACCTTGGGGATTCGGCTCGCGCGTCACCGCACCAATGGTGGTCATTTTAACAGAACCGCCGGGTGAATTGAAATTGGCAAAAAAATGCAGATCGCCGGAAAAGAACCCATCGACTGCCGGGCACTTTCTGTCATCCTGAGCGCTCCTTTTGTCATCCTGAGCGCTCCTTTTGTCATCCTGAGCGCTCCTTTTGTCATCCTGAGCGTAGCGAAGGATCTTGTTTTGAGCAGATTCTTCACTCCGTTCAGAATGACAGGGATGGGTAGCTTCAATTAACTTAATTAACGCCTTCGCCTGTTCTGCTACGACCGGCGTTTGCTCGCCCATTATATGCGCACTTTGCGGATGGTATGGCGTCTTATGGGTAAAGACGAAAGTCAATTTTGGCGTTTGTTCTGAATTTTTCGAATTTCGAATTTCTAATTTCGAATTTCCGGTATTTTGTGCCACATCATTCTGTTTTCTAGATAACGCATTTTCTAATATTATCCAACCGCTTGAATGTATACCAATATATATATCACTATTATCTACTATCACAAACTGCATCCCTTTTTGCCCAAAGCTCTGTTCAGATTGGCCAAATACCTGCTGAAAATTATCCAACGCGGTTTTTGCCTTAACAACCTCAATATCCTCAATATCCTGGATAGCCTTAATTGCCTTATCTCGGCTATCCCAAAGATCATGGTCACCGGCCGTCACATAGTAGGTTAACCCAGAAGCATCAAAGACGTTTTTAGCCACAGCCAATTCGTCTAGCGTCCCGGTATTGGTAAAATCCCCCATACCAATCACAAAGTCGACACGCTCAGCCTTGGCCTGTGCCAAAGCCTTGGCCAGCAAATCGTTATCGTTGTGGGAATCGGTAACCAAAGCTACCTTTAAAATGGCCTGTTTGGGCTCGGATTCGGCCGTCAGGATGCTGCCTGGAAACAATTTCGCCACCGCATAACCCGCCAGCACTGCCAGCCCCAATAGCAAAACCAAAACAACCAGCTTCTTCATCCTACATAGTATACAAAAAGGTCGGTCTGGTATTTCGATGGGAAATTTGGTAATTTCCGATCGAGGAGTCACAATTAGCAGTACAAATAATCGCCAGGAGAAGGACCGACCTTAATGTCTTTACAGGGTTTAACCCTGAATTGTGTGTAATGCGATGTAATGAGCATTGACAAATATAATGTATTGTGAGATAAATAATGCATGGTTTACACCGTTTCTATCACTTCTCAAGGCCAAATCAGCATACCTGCGCAAATCCGCCGGGATCTTGGCTTGTCTAGAAGAAGCAGAGCGATTGTTTCACAGGAAAATGGCAAGATACTAGTTAAACCTGTAAAAGATTTGCTAGAGCTTGGAGGAATGTTTAAAACAAATAAGAAACCCCTAACCAATGCAGAAATAGACAAAATCGTTGCCAAGGCAGTCGCAGACGAATATGTCAAGAAAATGAAAAGAATGAAATGACGAGGCTAGTACTAGATACAAATGCCTTGCTCAGATTTTTACTAGATGATATTCATGACCAAAAAGTCACCGTAGAAAAACTTCTAAATCAGGCCCGTGCAGATAAAGTTTCTTTGTATGTCCCGCAAATTGTAGTATTCGAAATTAATTTTACACTTACCAGCCACTATCATCGAAAAAAAGAGGAGATTATTGATTTACTCGAATCTATAACTTCGGCACCATTTTTAGATGTTGAATCGAGAGAGATATTTGATTCAGCTCTTAGCCTATACAGAGTAACCTCTATAAGTTTAGTTGATTGTTTCCTCGCCACAGTCTCCAAAACAACAGGCGCAGAACTTTTTACCTTCGACAAAAAGCTAAAAAAATTAAGCTAAATTCACAACCGGCAGCAGCTTCTTGAAAAAACATGATATTAAACTAAGGTTTTATAAGCCTTACATTTTCTCCGGCGCGGAGATCAATCGATCTTTCTATATCTTCCTAACCTGTAAATAAGCCGCAATTCCACTGTATCTCGTTTTATCCATTTTTTCTCTTCTTTTGCTTTATATTCAGACCGAGAAACATAGCAGTGACCAAGATATTCAACCCGACCTTTGCTTTTGTCAAAATATATTTCGGCAAGTTTTTTATTTACTATGGCAAAACACCAGCTCATACGGAAAATATCGAGGAAACATTTTGCAAAATTGCTTTCGTAGATTGTGGAGTTAACTGACCAACAACGTTTTTGATTATGGACTTATCTGCCGTAAATAATTTATCTGGCCGCACATAACTTGTAACCGGTAGTCTTCCTTTAGAAAAATCCTCCGGCTTAATACTAATTGCTGTTTTACTTGTGTATGATTTTGAGGTGATTTGACACAGAATGAGATTCTCAAATTCGACATCAGCCAATACAAGTGCAGGACGTAATTTCTGGCCTTTCAGGTTGGAAAAAGGGAACGTGACCAAAACAACCATACCTACTGTAAACTTGCCCATGCTTCATCCTCTTCCGGTTTATTCCAATCCGTTTCCAGTGCCTTTTCTGATAATAATGCGGTTGCACTTATAGATTTAGTTTTTACCGGAGCTGAAACAATACGAATTTCGCCTTTTTTTACCTGCAACTCTACCTCGTTGTTTAGGCCGCTCTCACTAAGAAGGGGTTTCGGTATACGTATACCGCGAGAATTTCCGATTGGAATTAATGTTGTTATCATTGTAACTACATTGTAGCTACAAGCAGTAAATTTGTCAAGACGACTATCCCTAATTCTGCGTGAATCTGCGTAAAGTTCCGTGCATATCCACGGTTCGTCACATTTTCTCCGGCGCGGAGATGCCCAGAAGTCTTAATGTGTTTGCTAGCGTTATGCGTGTTGCGTCTACCAAAGCTAGCCTAGCCAGGGTCAACTCTTCGGAAACTTGCTCCTTGGTCTCGTCGTCTGAAGGCAACACCCTGCAATTTTCGTAAAACTTATGGAAAGTGTCGGCCAGCTCTGTCGCGTAAGTCGTTAGCGCATTGACGCCAAAATTGGAAGCAATATCTTCTACCAATTCCGGCAGCTGCGTTATCTTTTTGATCAGCGCAAGCTCGTAAGAGAAAACGAGCACCGAGTAATTCATCTTATTGTCATTCTGAGTCGAAGACGAAGAATCTTTTGCTTTAGATCCTTCGCTAGCGCTCAGGATGACAGACATAGGAGCTTTTGCAAGAATTGAACAAATGCGGGCATGTGCGTACTGCACATAAAAAACCGGGTTCTTATTGCTTTTTTCGCGCGCCAAGTCCAGATCAAAATCGATATGGCTGTTGGGGTCATGCATCAAAACGAAGAAGCGCACCGCGTCCGGGCCCACCATTTCCAAAATCTCCTTAGCCGTTATAAAGTTACCGGACCTTTTGCTCATGGCCAGCACTTCGCCGCCTTTTTTGAAACGCACCCATTGGTACAAAATCACATGGAACCGGCTTACGTCCCCACCCAAGGCCTTGATGACCGCCTGTAAACGCGGCACATGGCCATGATGATTCGCGCCAAAGATATCCACAACCAAATCGTACCCTTCGCTAAATTTTATCTTGTGATAAGCAATATCGTTACTAAAATAGGTATAAGATCCGTCGGATTTAACCACAACCGTTTCCCTATCCTTCAAGAACTCATCACTAGGTGCGAACCAGGTAGCACCGTCCTTTTCCTTTAAAACTCCCTTTTCTTTTAATTCCTTCAATGCTCTTTCCGTATCGCCGGAGCTCACGAATCCGGATTCGAGATAAACTTTGTCGAACTTAATCCCCATCGCCTCACAATCAACAAGAGTTTCGTCGAGCATTAGGTCAGTGGCTCGCTTCCCTATATCACTCACGCTGAGATTTTGGGTGGCTGTTCTGGAAGGGCTCCCTTCAGCGCGCAATTCTTCAGATTTGGAATCAGATTTCGTTTCGAGCTTTTTAGAAGAATGAGCACTGGCGGGAAGGAAAGAACTGACAGGACCCAAAATCCTTTCGGCAAGCTCCCTGATGTATTCACCTTTATATTCTTGATCTTCCAATTTAGCACCCTTAGCCACATTTAGAATCGATTCCCCAAGTTTGCGCACCTGTTCACCAACATCATTGTGAAGATATTCCCGAAGAACATCGTACCCGCTAGCCTCCAGTACCCGCGCCAGTGTATCGCCAATCGGTCCACCTCTAGCGTTTCCAAAGTGCAAAGGCCCGGTTGGATTAGCTGAAACAAATTCCACTCTCGCTTTTTTACCTTTACCTTTGTCGTTAGTCCCGTAGCGTTTGGCACTGTTGAGTACATTTACCACTTCGTTTTGCCAAATCTTTTGGTTCACCCAAAGATTAACAAAGCCAGAATTGTCAACACTCCCTTCAAGTTCACCCCCTTGGAAAAAATCATTTCCAATAAGCTTATCCCTTATAAGTTGGACAATCTCAAAAGGTGATTTTTGAAGATCTTTTGCAAATCTTAAAGCGATCGGAGATGAATAATCAGCAAATTCTGACCTACTCACTTCCAGTTTATCTGTAGGAATACCTAAATCGTCACATACTTTTTTAAGCTCCAAATAGACTTTATCTCTGATATTCATAATACCTAATACCTAATACAAACTCACTATCGGCCAATTTCTTCGCAATCTCCACAGGCGATTGCTTAGATTTAGAGGTTTCAGAAGTTTCAAAAGTCTCTGAGGTCTTAGAGGTCTTCTTTCCTTCTGCATTTGTCCCCTTTGAAACATTTGAAACTTTTGTTACCTTTGCGATTTTCATCGCTACGTTAGTAGAATAATCGCCGTTCTTGAAATCAGCAGTCCTGGCGACTTCTACCTGCGACTCGTCAATCGTCAAATGCAAACTGTCAATTATGGACTTTACTTCTTTTCTAATTTGTTCGCAGATATTCATCAATTTATTTATAAACTCTCTTCTTTCTTACTCTTATTTTGAGCGATAAACATCGGACTTACAAGTGAGATTCATATCTAAGTATCGCGAGAAAGAAAATTACCTTGACTTTCTGGTAATTTTATATAGCTGTTTATGGGTCCCAACTGCAACAAAATAAGCAATTTGCACCCCATGTTCCTGAAGCTCCTTGTAAACAGCCCGCCAATCGGCATTGATGTCTATGCTACGGCAACCTTCCCAATCGTCTCTTAGTAAATGATTTCTTAATTGTGGATTAAATGGATCTTTAGAAAAAATAAGGATTCTTATTTTAAAAGCTTTCCTGATCAGTATGCTTTGTTTTTTTAATTTTTCTCTGGGCTTAGGAGCAAGCTGAACTATCATATGCCTTGCTCTTCAAGCCACTTAACTGCTTCTTCACCAGTCTGAAAAATAGGTGAGGCTTTACCCGCTTTCCTAGCCAGATCAGCTTGCTTCATTGCCTTGATCAGATATGCGCTCGGTTCCTCACCGACATCAAACTCAACCTTTTTTGTCCTGACCAAACGCTTTAGGTATGCGTTAATTAACCCACTCAAGCTGACACCGATTTCTGCTGCGATCAGTTGCGCTTTTCTCTTGGTCTCAGGCTCGGTTTTAATGTTGATTACAGAAGTATACATATATACAAAGTATATACCAAGAATGTTGTTTGTCAACCCTCTGTTACTTGCAAATTCGAAATTTCTGAGTATATACTTTTTCCATGATAGAGGGACCAGTACGAATTGGAGATCTCATCATTTACAACGGATCCAGCCGTGCCAAATTCGGAGAAGTTATAGGCATCGACCCCTCCTCCCATTTCCTCACGTTGAAATGGCAGGCAATTTCAACGTCGAGCGGGGGAACAAGACCAATCGAAAGCTTTACCTCGACACTTCCCTGGCCAAACAAGTTTTTAGGTATTCTCCCTTCCTACAAGCCAGAATAAGAATTATCGGCCGAAAAGTTAGCAGACAAAGGTTTGGATTGATAAGTATTATCTCTCTTGAAGGTTAGTATGAGCTTGATCCACAATAGCTGAAAGTTCTGTTTCCGCACTCTGAGTAATCAACCCATCCATTCTTTTTGCTGCTGTCAATCTTTGAGCAAATGAACCGCTCTCTTTATGACGTTCGCTTCCCCAACAATTTGCACCAATATTTTCTAATAAAACTCTAAAATTAGAAGCTACTCTTTCTGTCATTTGCTGCAATTATACATTTTTTAAAGTTTAGTGCAAGGTTCTTGTCTAGTTTCTTATTCAATTCTCCATTCTCCATTTTCAACTCTCAATTCTATTTCTCCTTCCAAATCGTTACGCAAAACCTTAACCCCAAATTTTGCAAGCATTGCCAGAACCTCCGGCGTCGGGTGGCCATAACTGTTGTTTTTGCCAACCTGGATAATGGCCACTTTCGGTTTAATCTGTTCCAGTAATTTTTCGCTTGTCCCCGTTTTGGAACCATGATGGGCCACCTTTAAAACATCACAAGGCCTATCCAGTATCGCCTCCAGCACCCCAAAAGGTTCATCGCTGGTCAGATAAGCACACTTACTGCCAACATCCAGACGCAAAACAAAGGCCGTCACATTCAAATCCTTCGGCGGCTGTTTCTGCCACTGCGCGAGCTTATCGGCAGGCGGCCACAAAACTTCCAAGCTCACCCCCGGCAAAGTTATCTTGTCTCCTCTTTTGGTCACATATACCTTTATCTTTTTATCGGCAATTTCCTTTTGCCAACGTTGGTAAAATTTCGCGCTGCTGCCTATATTTGTCGTAACAAGCATACCAATCTCATATCTGTTTGCCGTTTCGATAATACCCGCCAAATGATCCAGCTGTGCGTGAGTACTGATGACCAGCTCTATTTTCCTGTCCCAAAAGGGCATGTTTTTGGAAAGGCAATCCAAAATCCTGCTGCCTGGGCCACCATCGACCACAATCTCCGCGCCGCTGGGAGCAATAATTAGCATCCCGTCCCCCTGCCCAACATCGCAGGCAATAAAGCGCAATTTGCCTATCTGCAGGCTTTGGGAGATCAAAAGAGAACCCAGGCCAACTAGGATTAGGGCCGCGAAGACGAATAGCTTGTTTTTGCTCATACCTGAAAGGAATTTACAATTTCTGAATTTACAATTTTCAACAAATTTTTAATGTTTCAATGTAAAATTTTCTCATTGTAAATTTAATGTAAATTGTGAATTGTAAATTGAAAATTATTTATCCCTGGTTTTACCATATAAAGCTCCCGTTATTCCCAAAACCACCATATACAGTAGAACTAACAACCCTGCATTCCCCATCCCAAACTCCGCCTGGCCAAAGGTTATGGCTGCAAAAATCTCCACCACCTTCACAAAGTAAAATGCCGGCACATATGCAATCATTGCCACGATTTGCGCCAGCGGCATCCAGATAAGGCTAACAATTGCCAAAAAGAATCCTATAACCATAATCGGTGTCACTGCAACGATTACCAAAATATTCACCAGCGGCGCCAAAACCGAAATCCGCCCAAAGTAGAAGATAATCAACGGCGCCGTAAACAAGTAGGCCGATATTGCCACCGCCAACGATTCCCCAAACAAATATTCGGTGAGTCTGTGAATCGGTATATCAGTAAACCGGTAAGTCGGTGAGTCCAGTGATTTAGAACTAGTCCTACCTACTGATCCGACTGACTTTCCGATATTACCGATTTTCACCGATCCGCTGACCCACTGACTCACTGATCGACCCAACGTCATGATTCCCAACGTCGCCGCAAAGGTTAGCTGGAAAGAAATCTCCAAAGCTGCTGCCGGATTTACAAAAATAATGGCGTAAGCCGCCAGCATCAAGCTCCACATCGGCCAAATTTCGCGGCCAAAAAGAGTCGCAATTGTAGCCGCACTGACCATAATCGCCGCCCGCACCACAGGCGGTTGAAAACCGGCAATGGTTGCGTAGCAAAGCACTCCAACAAGAGCCAAAACAACAGCCAGTCTGCGACCCAAATACCGGGCAAAGGCCAAAAATATCCCGGCCGCAATCGCCATATTTTGGCCGGATACCACCACCACATGGATCGTACCGGTTTTGATTAACTCCTGCCGAAATCCATAGTCAATATTGTCGACTCCCAGAATCGTCCCCTGCACCAATATCGCCTCTTTCTTGGGCAACACCTGTGCAATATTGTCGGCTATCCTTCCCCTTAACTTTGCGATTACATTTGATCCCGCAAAGCGGGACTTATCAACCTTTGCCCCTTTTGAAACTTTTGAAACCTTGGACCTAAAGATCCGATATCTACTATCGACAACTCCATCGATCCTTACCACATCCCCAATCCTGTACTGCGGTTCAAACTCCGTATAAACCTTCACATTAGCAAAACTCAAAACCTGCCCCCGCCCATTTAGCTGGGGTGACTGTTTCAAAACAGCTTCAAAAACCACCGGCCCTTGGGAAATTTTGACCTCGGGGTTAAAACCAAAAAGCGCCAGCCGCAAGGCCAGCGCCAATACCAAAAAGATACCAAAAAGAAAAAACTTCAACATAGGATTCGAACTTCAAATTGTTACATTGCTATGATTGTTAGATTGTTAAAAACAATTTAGCAATGTAGCAATCTATCAATTTAGCAATTGCGTTTATAAACCTATTTGCGCCTTAATCTTCTCATACACCGAATTACTCACTGCTTTTTTACTCAACAATTCGTCCACACTTCCGTATGGCCTGCCAGCAATAATCTTCTGCGCCGTCACCGGCCCGATGCCGGGCAGTTTATCCAGCTCCTCCGCGCTGGCACTATTAATGCTTATCTGACCCACTGATGTACTGGTGGTCTGATTCACCGATCCACTGATATTCTGTGTCGCTAGACTTGCTCTCACTGACTCACCGATTATTGGGATATAAACCTTCTGTCCGTCCACCAGCTTCGCCGCCAAATTCACTTGCTTTGTATCTGCATCACTTGTCATTCCCCCAGCCGCCTTGATGGCATCATCGACCCTGGCATCTGCCGCCAGTTTATAAACCGCCGGGCGCACCACAGCCCCATCCACATGAACCATAATCTGTCCGCCAGCTGGCGGACTAACCTTGTCGCCCGCGACCATTCCATTTCCGGAAATAATTTTGACGTCCGGTTCGCTTTGCGGTTTAAAAAAAATCAGCCCAATCCCGATAGCAAAAACCAAAAGTCCGCCAAAAAACATCGCCAGCACCAGCGGATTAAATTTAAATTTTTTGGGATTTAGATCAAATTCTACCTCAGAAATATCCACTACATTAGCTAGCCGAAAACTCTATTGGAAACGTAGAGCCTTGTCTTACATCGGGGAGACTTATGTAGAGTTTCTCAAAACCGATAACTTTTCCGGATTTGTCCTTGGAAACAATCGTCCCGTCCCCAATTTCCTCACTGGAGACTTCTTTTTTAGGATCGTCAAACCACACACTTAAACTTCGACCTTTTTTATCATAGTAAATCTTAATTTTTGACATTGATTCTTTCTCCTTCTTTTATTCGATCTGTTAAATAGGCAGTTATTAAGTAGCCTTGCTTATTAGTAACATGATCAGCAACTGCACAAACATACAATTTGCCTATGCTTTTGTAGTACAAGTGAACACGAATGTCCTGTTTACTTCTGCGAATCTGGTCCGGATGCTCGAGCGAAAGCTTCACCTGCTCTTGATATTTTGCAACCGAAGGATGCTTTAAAGTAACAATTTTATTCCAGTATGCCCTGGTGGTTCTGATTCTAACACCCAGCGGCGTTTCTACCTCAAAGTATACATCAGCCTTATTCACTTTAAAAGTATAGCACCGCCAAAAAACAGGGCCACGACAAAAGGATTAAATTTTAACTTCTGGGGATTTAATGCAAATTCCGTATCCGTAGTTTCCATTAACTACATAATACATCTTCACCAAAAAATGGCCTAGTTCTTTGTCACAAAATATGCGGCGATCGTGAAATAAATACAACAGAGCAGACTAGATTCTCTAACCCCGCACCCCGCGTTGCGGGGGAGGAGCGCAAGCTTCGACCTCATATTAATATGTCAATTCAAATCACTTCTGTGATTTGCTGACATTATATTGTCGAAGCTTATAAGCGTTCTCTACCCGCTAAAATCTTCCTTCGATACTCCTTTAGCCATTCCTTGTAAGCTTTAACTAGGTGTTTTCCACCCCTCTTTTCGATTTCGCGGTTGACCACCCCGCCATGATGCGGATGCCTGAACATCTGTTTGTTAGCCGACGAAAACCCGTGAGCATAGTGGGTTAATTCGTGAGAAATGGTATATAAAACTACGTCAGAAGGTATTGTTTCTGATTTAAACATACTCGTCACCGTAATAATGCTTTTTTTTGGCGTCTGACCTTTGGGATTCTCCTGCAATACGATTTTTTTATTAAATAGCCCTCCAAACCCCCGCAGCCTTATGTACCTCATCGATCTACCCTCTAGCTTTATGCTCCCAAACCGGAACTTGGCCTCTCTACCCCATTTAATTTCTATCGGGTTAGTTATGGGTACGTCGGCAAAATAAGTTTTCAACAGCTCATCAAGCCTGTTTTGAAGCCAGTTATGATCACGCATTTTAGGAGTTAATATTAACAGAAGTTAAATGTTTAACAAAAGGCAGATTGACCCTGTCTGCAAATTTAGAATCGGCCGTGATAAGATCGCAGTTTTTTTCCTGAGCAAGTACCGCATATGTAGCATCATAAACAGAAACATGATAAGTTTTTGCAAATTTGGCAATTATTTTTAATTCCTCGACCACGGGACGAATTACAACGAAGTTCAATTGATCAAGTTTTTCTAACGATCTGTTTATTATAGATATTGGGATAGCTGTTTTAGTAACGAGAGTATTAGCCACTTCGTAAAAAAGAAGGTCGGGAATCAGTATTGGCTCGGATTTTTGAACATGCCTTTCAACAAGTTCCTTTGCGGTAATATGACCATCCTCATTTGGTAAAAGAGCTTATTGATCACCGAAGCATCAACTATTACCATTTGCCGTGATATCTAATTTCTCTTAGAGCCTTGACCGAATCAAAACCTTTTGTGTATTTGGCGCTTTCTTCACCCAGTTTAGTGACCTCGGCCATAAATTTGGCCACCTCTGCTTTCGAGCGCGTTTTTTCGCCGGTGCCTATTTTTTCCCGCACAACTGCCGCAAAACTCTTTCTGGCTTTGGCGGCCTCTTCTTTTAGCCGCAAGTAATCCTTCTCAGGAATTCGGATGTTAGTCGTCACATAATTCATAATACAATTGTATCACTATGTACCTTTGTCAACAATAAGCATCTTAGTCTTGACAGCTCAGCCCAATGTTAGGACAATTAATATTATGCAAAAGGTATTAAAAAGGAGAAACTTCGAAGCCAATCTGAACACAAAGGACCCAAATACGATAGACCCAGAAGTTCAAAAACTTACAAAAAAACTCATAAAGAAATACGACAAAGCATGGCGAGAACTTGCAAAACTGTAAATCGCCTCCTGGATCAAAAAACACACCGAATAGTTCTTAGTGGTTAATAGTTAATAGTAAATGGAAATCGCAGAGATCCTTCGTTCCCGCCCGCTTCGCCGCGAGGCGAGCAAACTCGAGTTAAACGAGTATATCAGTTCCCAATTGAAAATTGAATCATTGTAAATTCAATGTACTTTCTGAAAGAAACGCAAAGCATTGTAAATTGTAAATTAATAAACTACAATCCCAGCCATGGTAGAAAACCTCAACGGCACAGGTGAATTCGCCACAAAAAAAGGCAAGGCAACATGGGAAAGGGCCGAAAAGGAAGTCGGAAGCCAGCTTGTTGATCAAGTCAAAGCCGGCGCAAACCCATTCTATGCATACTCCACCTTCTGCAGGGAAAGAAAGGATTGGGCCCTTTCTCACGGAGTTACAAACCCTGTTGACATTGAAGTAGTCCGGTTGCTATCCCTGAGGGACATTTCCAATACCGCCTTTCACCAGCAAAGCCTTAATCAAACCACACAACTCGAAGGCATAAAGATTATAAAAGTCGAAGCCCGACGCATTGCAGAAATCCTCGGACTCCAAGAATACCCAGCCGAAACTGCCGCTTTGGATTAGTTCAAAACCATTTCGCTTCGCTCACATAACAATTAACAATACGGCCTTGACGTGATCAGTTAATTGTTCTAACATTGTTATTACAATGATTCAGAAAATTATGAAGGTTGGAAATTCAGCTGCCGTTACGATCCCCAAAAAGCTGCTTGAGGAAAAAAAGCTCAAAATCGGTGATTTTGCAGAGGTTGATATTCAACCCCCACAAGTCCAAAAGCAAATGTCTTTGACCCCGGAATTTCTAAAGTGGGTCGATAAGTACATTGCAAACAATCGCCCAGCGCTTAACGAACTTGCTTCTAAATGACCAAGTTCCCTTCCCTTGAAGAGATAGTGGCTATCCATTTTAGAGTTACGGAAAAAACCGGCGGCTCCCAAGGTGTAAGAGATTGGGATCTGTTATCATCTGCCCTTGGCCGTCCTCAAGCAACATTTGGAGGCGAAGATTTATACCCAGACATTTTCTTAAAAGCAGCCGCCTTAATACAATCGTTATCTTCTAATCACCCATTTGTTGACGGCAACAAAAGAACAGCCCTTACAACTCTTGAGTATTTCTTACATTTAAACGGGCACACTATTAAAGCAACACAACGAGAAAAGGTCGATTTTACCCTTTGGGCAGAGAATGAAAAACCCAAACTAGAGCAAATCGCCGCTTGGATCAAAAAACACGCAAAATAATCGTAGATCGGGAATCAACAATCGTCATCGGAAAAAGTTCAGACACCTCTCTCTTAATCTTTGTAACACTTATGCATCAGTTAACCATCTATGCATTAGTTAACCAATATCTTCTCCTAAACTGCTGTAAGATTGCTGGTATGAGTCCCGAATAGATTCCCACTAAATCCTCTATTGCTTTGGATAACTATAATACCCAACAATTGTAAATATTATTTGACTTATTTTGTCAATGCTTGACAACTATATAAATAAAATAGGAAACTGATTAAGAAGACGAAAAAATGGCAAAGGCTTACCTAGGTAGTGGATAAGAAATGCATGATAAATTATGAGTAACAGTCTGCCCAAGCAAAAAAAGTCAGTTTCAATCTCCGAAGCGGCCAAAATTCTGGGTGTTTCCATTGACACAATCAGAAGATGGGATAAATCGGGCGTTTTACATTCAGATAGGCCGGATGGTAAAAATCGCTACTTTTCCCCAGAAGAACTTGAGGAGCATAAACTTAACCGGCCCCTATCTATATCAGAAGTAGCCAGGAAACTGAATGTCTCTGCTACTACTTTGCGCAGGCTAGAAATGCGCGGTTTAATCAAACCGGGCCGGAATAATGCGGGAGAGAGAGTTTTTGATAAAGACCAAATAGAGAACTTTCTAAAAAGCGATTATTTCCTTAGAAAAGGAAAGATCAAGAAAAAAGTTCCTGAAAGCAACCAAAAGGAAAAGGCAGTTCCTGAAATGGAAATACTTGCAAATCAGCCTGATCCAGGCCAAAACCAAAATTTGCAAATCCGTTCATATGTCCGCAGCTATGTGACTATCGCAATAGCACTATTCATCTTGCTGGTGAGTGTGAGTACCGGAAAAATGGTTCTTTCCAAGACTAAAACTATTCCGCCCCTTCCCTCTCATGTTGCTCTATCACAAACGAAAGAACCAGAGCCTGAAAAAAAACTTAAGGAGGTAGCAGGAACGAAAGTGGAGGCAACCTCTGAGGCAAGTCCTGGGGCAATCCGGCTAGTTCAAATCAATAGTGATTCCTTTGAGATTAATATCAGACAAGAGCCGACTACTAATTCGAAGATCCTGGGTAAAGCTAAAGATGGCGAAACGTTTGAATTTGTTTCTCAAGTTCCCGGCTGGTATGAAGTCAAATTACTGAATGGATCAAAAGGTTATATTTCTGATACATATACAGCCATAAAGGAAATAAATTAATGGTTAAGACTTTAACTGCCACCAGCTTTACTATTGCTTTTTTACTGCTAATCGTGGGATTTATCATCACCACAACCTTCACCCAGCTAGCTGTGGTCATTCTTCTCTATGGCCTGCTTTTCTATCTTGGATATAAATTTCTTCCGCTAAGAACTACACACCTCGTTTCAAAAAAACCAGTAGAAGAAGCCCAATATACTGTTAAACCAGATGAAAAAATTCCGGCAGAAACACCGAGCTTTAGCGTATCTGATATCGATAAAAGGGCATTTTTGAAGCTCATTGGGGGTGCTAGCATTTCTTTCTTCCTTCTCTCAATTTTTAGCAGGAGAGCAGAAGGTCTTTTTTCCAAACAACTTCCCGGGTCAGGGCCGGAGAAAATTGCTCTTGAAGATACTGCCGGCAATAAAATTGACCCTGCCCAGAACAAGCCCTTAGATGGGTATGAGGTTTGCGAGATTGAAAATAATGTCATATCTTTTTTTGGTTATACCAATACGAAAGGTGCCTGGGTGGTCTTAAGAGTAGACACCCGTACAGCCTCATTCCGCTACTGTCGGGGCGATTCTAACTTTCCTGGCGGCTGGAACAGCCGGGAAAACCTTAAATATGACTATTTTTATAATGTCTTCTAAGCCTTTTCAATCCACCACTCAGCGCGGCTCCAGTCAAATTCTGTATCAATGTCCGTTGTTGATTCTTCAAATTATGTTGGAAAAATTGCAAAAGTATTAGAAGATAAATAAAAAACCCTCGTGCGTGGGCTGAAAGCCTTGGCTACGATCTGGAAATTACCAAGGCAATACTTGAAACGAATAAAAAATGGCTCCCTCAATAAAATCCCGGCAAGGGGCTGAAAACGGATTGTAGAGCTTTATATTAAATTCTTAAATATCATTTCACTAAAAGGCACATTTTTATACTTTTCTGAAATGATTATCAGTTTTCAAATATTCTTTGACTCTATGGTTGTAGTATGTAAGGGTTTTTCAAAACTAGCATCCATCTCATCCATGACTAGTGTAATACTAAAGTCCCAATAAGCTCTATCAACACCTTCTTTGTTAAAGATTTCACCTGCTCGTTTATTCAATGCATCTATAAGTGCTTGTTGAAGTTCACCTATAAATTTACCTGATTGGGAATTCAATTCTCTTCTTTGTCTACTCATTTTGTATGAATCACCTCTTTCTATACTAATTTTTATTTCGAGTCATCGAGAAATCAAGCTCTGCTTATATCATCAGGAATAAAGGTAAGTCTCTTTTTGGCAAAAACCAGCCATTTTTTGATTGTTTCTTCCTCCGGTGATGTAAAATTTAAGGTATAGTA
>Ga0210057_1004589_pt1 | contig 18251 bp, 11 predicted proteins | sample CryGeyCG2114_010_2_FD_183968 | JGI IMG/M metagenome (GOLD analysis project Ga0210057, IMG submission 183968) | Groundwater microbial communities from aquifer - Crystal Geyser CG10_big_fil_rev_8/21/14_0.10 (SPAdes) (version 2) | ecosystem: Environmental > Aquatic > Deep subsurface > Groundwater ...
AATCCAACGGCACTACCTTTGCAGTCAATGATGAGAGCTTCAAAACCAACCTTTTGGGCAAGGTTAATATCTACAACTGTTTAGCCAGTATGGCTGTTTGCCAAACGCAGGCAGTTAGTTGGGAAGAGATGAGGCAAGCTTTGCTAAAATATCAAGGCCTAGCCGGCCGCTTTGAGTTTATTGACCAAGGACAAGATTTTCAGGTTATGGTTGATTACGCTCCGGAACCTGAATCAATGAAAAGACTTTATGAAACTTTGAAGATCTTTAATTTTAATAAGATTATTCATGTCTTAGGCTCTTGCGGCGGCGGTCGGGACACAGCCAGAAGGCCAATCTTAGGAGAAATAGCCGGCAGGAATGCCCAAGTTAACATCATCACCAATGAAGACCCTTACGACGATGATCCGCAAATGATTATTGACCAAGTAGCTGAAGGCTCTCTTAAGACAGGCAAGGTTTTGGATCAAAACCTGTTCAAAATTATAGACCGCAAAGAAGCCATTAAAAAAGCCTTGGACTTAGCCGAAGAAAATGATCTGGTTTTGATTACCGGCAAAGGCTGTGAACAGTATATCTGCGTCAAAGACGGCCAGAAAATCCCCTGGGATGATAGAGAAGTGGTGAAAAAACTATTAGCCAGCTAAGATGAAAATTTTTATTGCCTATAAATTCACCGGCGAAGATATTGATGAATTGAATATCACTTTGAAAAAAATATCTGCTAAGCTGGAGAGTTTTAATCTTGAAACTTTTTGCAGTCGTTTTTTAGAGGACTGGTTTAGAAAAAATAATTATAGTAAAGAGTCTATTTATCAATATGCGCTTAAGCAGATGATTGACGTTGATTTAATTCTCTTCTTTATTAGATCGGGCAAACCAAGTCATGGCATGAAATTAGAGCTTGATAAAGCTATAGAACTGAAAAAGAAAAAAATTCTTTTTATTAAAAAGGAGTTGAAATTTCCTGAATTCAGAAAAGTTGCTGATCAAATTATTGAATTTAACGACTTAGATAAAGATTTAGATAAATTAAATAGTCTAAAATTATGACCAAATACCTTAAAATAATCTTACCCTTACTAATTATTATGATTGCCACTTTAGTCTGGCAATTTTTAATACCTAAAAATAATCAGCTTAAGCCTCAAAATATAGAAGAAATTACTATAACCAATGAGCCAGACAAAACCAAAGAAACAACTCAAAAACCAGAGATAATAAAAGAAGAAATAACTGAATTTAAAAGATTTGATTTTTCTCAAGTGAGCCCTATCTACCTTTTTAATGCTGAGATTCCCGAAGATTGGCAGGTGGAATATCTGCCAGCCACTGAAGCTTTGAATATTTATTTACCAGAAACTGATAATAATCTGGAAGCTTCACAAATTTTCATCAGATATTTTAAAGCCAGTAGTTTTCTGACTTTAAACACCGTTGATATCTTAAGCAGACAGGAAACTGAGGTAAATAGTCATCCGGCTGTCAGATATGAAATTATAAAAAAACCGGCAGTAGCTGATTTTACCGGTCAGCCCGGCTGGCGAAGCAAACAACATAAGCTGATTGACATCCGCTACAGCGATTTAAGCCCAACAACTTTTTATGTCTTTAGTTATAGTCCTGAGCTTGATGAAAAAATCTTTAATCAGTTCATAGACAGCCTGATTTTCTTTAATGACCGACAAAGTTTTAGCAAACCTCTGGATTATTTCTCTGAAAGAATAACTAAAAAACCATTTGGAATTTATATCACGCCTGATAACTCACCGGTTGAACCGGAAATATTTACCGGCTATCACACCGGTACGGACTTGGAAATCCTGCCTGGAGAAGAGAATAAAGAAATTACGGTTAAGGCTATTTGTACCGGAAAGCTAATCAATAAAAGGCAAGTCAGCGGCTACGGCGGTCTGGCTATTCAAGAGTGCCTGCTTAATAATCAGCCTATTACCATTATTTACGGACATCTAAGCCTTGACAGCATTAATCACCAAATTAATGATCTCTTAGCTTCGGGCGAAGTCTTAGGTCTTTTAGGTAAAGGCTATTCTGAAGAAACTGATAATGAAAGAAAGCATTTACACCTGGGAATTCATAAAGGTACAGGTGCTGAGATCAGAGGTTATACCAGTAATCAAAAAGAGCTTAACAATTGGCTTGATCCGGAAACTATTTTTGTGGATAACTTATGAATAACCATCATATTTTACTCTTTCAAAGGGCTATTTTTTCTTTAAACTTAGCCACAAATAGACATTTTTCTTGACAGTTTAAGCTAATCTCTTTCAAGCATATTTTAGCTAATATTAGCATAATATCTCTATTTTAGGCTCTAATTATTGACAAAAGTTATTTTTTGAGGTATCATCGGGCTATGTTTATAGCTCTTGCTGTGTAAAATTCACAGCCTTTCTAACAACCCTAATACTTGACAAATAGGGTTATATTTTTGTGTAATTAATTTATTTTTACAATCTATGCTTCAAAATCCGCCCGAGCGTAAATATTTTACCTCATCTAAAATCTCCATGCCTCTGCCAGATTTGATTGAGGTGCAAAAAAAGTCCTACCGCTGGTTCTTTGAAAGCGGTTTAAAAGAACTTTTTGAAGAAGTCTCTCCGATTAAAGACTTTATCGGCAGAAACCTAGAACTCTATTTTGAAGACTATTATCTGGACGATCCTAAATTTGACGAGAGAACGGCCAGAGCTAAAAATATTACCTATGAAGCCCCTTTGAGGGTAAAGACTCGCCTGGTCAATGAAAGAACAGGCGAAGTTAAAGAGCAAGAGATTTATCTCGGCGATTTTCCTTTGATGACTCACCGAGGCACTTTTGTTATTAATGGCGTAGAAAGAGTAGTTGTCTCCCAGCTGATTAGAAGTGCGGGAGTCTTTTTTACTTCGGAAAACTACAGAGGCAAGAAATTATATGGAGCTAAAATCATCCCTAACAGAGGCGCCTGGCTGGAACTGGAAACTGATGCCAACCAGGTTATCTATGTAAAAATAGACCGCAAAAGAAAAATTCCGGTTACTGCTCTCTTGAGAGCTTTTGGCGTAGCCACTAATGAAGAAATGATCGATCTCTTTAAGGATGTAGAAACTTCACCGGAAGTTAATTATACCGAAAGCACTCTTAAAAAAGACAACACTAAAAACCAGAACGAAGGTTTAATTGAAGTCTATAAGAGAATCCGGCCCGGTGATCTGGCTACACCTGATAACGCCAAATCTTTGATCTATTCCATGTTCTTCAACTTTGACCGTTATGACTTTGGCGTGGTTGGCAGGTATAAACTGAACAAGAAATTCGGCGAAGACATGCCGATTGACAAGGAAACCAGAATTTTAAGAGTTGAAGACTTGGTCAAGATTATCAAAGAAGTTATTCGTTTGAATATCACCCAGGAGGAAGCTGATGATATTGATCACTTGGGCAATAGAAGAGTCAGGGCTATTGGCGAACTTGTCCAGAACAAGTGCCGAATCGGTTTAGCTCGAATGGAAAGAATCATTAAGGACAGGATGAGTACTCTGGATATTCATAGCGTTACTCCTAACCAGCTTATTAACGCCCGACCGGTGATTGGCTCAATCAAGGAATTCTTTATGAGCTCCCAGCTTTCCCAGTTCATGGATCAGGTTAACCCACTGGCAGAATTGGAGCATAAGAGAAGAATCTCCGCCATGGGACCTGGAGGACTTTCCAGAGAAAGAGCCGGCTTTGAAGTCAGAGACGTCCACAGAACTCACTACGGCCGTATTTGCCCGATTGCCACGCCAGAAGGACCGAACATCGGCTTGGTTGGACACTTGGCTTCATACGCCAGAATCAACGACTACGGTTTTATTGAAACGCCGTTTAGAGTGGTCCTTAATGATGTTAATAATGATCCAAAGGTTACCGCCGGCAAAGTTGCCAGAGAAGACATTACTGATCCAGAAAACAGCAAAGTAGTCGTCAAAGCTGGTACAACCATTGATGAGAAAACCGCCAAAGAACTGGCTAAATATTCACAAATTACCAAAGTCGCTATCAAGCCTGTAGTTACCAAAGAAATCATCTACCTTGACGCTTTTAGTGAAGAAAAGCATAACACGGCTTCAGCCACTACCCCGTTTGACGAAGAAACCGGCTATTTTAGAGATGAGTTCACTGAAATGAGAATCCAGGGAAAACCTTCTTATGCCGGCGTGGAAAAAATTGACTACATTGACGTAGCCCCTAATCAAATTATTTCCATTGCCACCTCGGTTATTCCTTTTGTCGAGCACGACGACGCCGTCAGAGCTTTGATGGGAACCAATATGCAAAGACAGGCTGTTTCTCTGATTAAGCCACAGTCGCCGATTGTCGGTACCGGTGTTGAATATCGGGCCGCTAAAGATTCCGGCCAGGTAATCGTGGCTGAAGAGGACGGCAAGGTTATCAACCTCCAGGGCGACAAGATTACCATTGAGCCTGAAGGCAAGGAAAACGAACCTCACGAATACGTTTTAAGCAAATTCTCCCGTTCCAACGCTTCTACCTGCATGAACCAGCAGCCGCTGGTCCAAATCGGTCAGCAAGTCAAAAAAGGCGAAGTAATTGCCGACGGTCCGGCCACTGAAAATGGCGAACTGGCCTTAGGACAAAACGTTCTCTGCGCCTTTATGACTTGGGAGGGCGGCAACTACGAAGACGCCATTTTAATCTCCGAGAGAATCAGACAGAATGACATCTTCAGCTCTATTCATATTGAAGACTATTCCATTGATGTCCGCGACACTAAGCTGGGACCGGAAATAGTGACCAGGGACATCCCCAATGTCAGCGAAGAAAAATTAAAAGACCTTGATGAAGAAGGCGTCATCAGAATCGGCGCTAATGTAAAATCTGGCGATATTCTGGTCGGCAAGATTACTCCTAAAGGTGAAACCGAGCTCTCGGCTGAAGAAAAACTTTTGCGAGCCATCTTCGGTGAAAAGGCTAAAGACGTCCGGGACACTTCCCTCTACTTAGAGCACGGTGAAAGAGGTAAAGTTATTGATATTAAAATTTTCTCACGCAAGCAGGGCGACAAACTGCCAGCCGGTGTGATTAAAACTATTCAAATTACTATCGCTCAACTTAGAAAAGTCCAGCCTGGCGACAAGCTGGCTGGCCGTCACGGCAACAAAGGCGTTATTTCCAGAGTCGTGCCGGTCGCTGATATGCCTTTCCTGGCTGACGGCACTCCGGTTGATATTATTCTCAATCCGCTCGGCGTTATTTCCAGAATGAACATCGGCCAGCTCTTAGAGACTCACTTAGGCATGGCTGCTAAGAAGCTGGGCTATAAAGTCGCTACCCCGCCACTTAATGGTGTGCCGTTGCAGTGCATTAGAGACGAGCTTAAAAAAGCCGGTTTTCCTGAAGACGGCAAGATTCAGCTAATCGACGGCAGGACCGGCGAAAAATTTAACAAAAAAACTACCGTCGGACAGATCTACATGCTCAAACTTAATCACTTGGTTGAAGACAAAATTCACCAAAGGTCAATCGGACCATACTCACTGGTCACCCAACAGCCGTTGGGCGGTAAAGCTCAGGGCGGCGGACAGAGATTCGGAGAAATGGAAGTCTGGGCTTTGGAAGCCTACGGCGCCGCTTATGCTCTGCAGGAAATTCTGACTATTAAATCTGACGACGTGCCGGGACGTTCTAAAGCCTACGAATCAATCATTAAAGGAGAGCCGATCACCAGGCTGAATACTCCGGAATCCTTTAACGTTTTAATGAGGGAGCTGAAAGGCCTGGGACTTGATGTTGAGCTGATTAACGAGAAAAAAGCAACTGCTAAAAATACTAAAGATGATGATGAAACAAAGGTCGGTAAGGAAGATAAGGAAGCAGATCAAGAATAATCAATCTATAATCAACTATTTTTGAAATCATATGCCTAATCCTTCATCAACTCGTACCACTTTCATGCCGGAGATGAACCAGCCAATTATAAGCTTTGACGGCGTCCGCCTCAAGCTAGCTTCGCCAGATGTTATCCTCAAATGGTCTCACGGCGAAGTGCTCAAGCCGGAAACCATTAACTACCGCACCCAGAAGCCCGAAAAAGACGGCCTCTTCTGCGAAAAGATTTTTGGCCCTTCCAAGGACTGGGAATGCTACTGTGGCAAATACAAGAGAATTCGCTACAAGGGTATTGTCTGCGACAAATGCGGTGTGGAAGTTACCCGCGCCATTGTCAGACGCGAACGCATGGGTCACATCAAGCTGGCCGCTCCGGTTTCTCATATCTGGTTCTTAAGGGGTATTCCTTCCAAAATCGGCTTGGTTTTGGATCTATCTATTCAGGAACTGGAAAAAGTTATCTACTTTGCCTCTTTCATTATTTTAGAAGTCAATGAAGAGCTCAGGGAGCAGACTTTGGAGCAAATCAGAGGTGAAGCCAAGAGCAAGAAAAAAGCTATTGAAAAAGAATTTGAACAGAAAATTAACGAACTCAATCAGAAAAACCAAAATCCCGACAAAAGCTTTAATTACGAAAAAGAGCTCAACCTGCTCAACTCCATTAAGCAGGACAAGTTGGAAACTCTGGAAAAGGCTGCCGATCAGGCTAAGAAAGAACTCAAGGAGCTCAAGCCCCGCAAAATTATTTCCGAAAGCATCTATCAAGACCTTTCCCTTAAGTACGGCCATGTTTTTGAAGCCGGCATTGGTGCTGAAGCTATCCGAAAATTGCTGAATGAAATTGACCTTAAAAAAGCGGCTGACGTGCTGGATCAGGAAATTGCCGTTTCTATTCCTTCCAAAAAGAAAAGACTAATCAAGAGGGCCAAACTGATCAAGAGCCTCTTAGTTAACGATATCCGGCCCGAATGGATGATCTTTACTATGCTACCGGTGATGCCGCCTGACTTAAGACCGATTGTCCAGCTGGACGGCGGACGTTTTGCCACCTCCGACCTTAACGACCTCTACCGAAGAGTGATTAACAGAAACAACCGTCTTAAAAGGCTGCAGGAACTTAACGCTCCCGAGGTTATCCAAAGAAACGAAAAGAGAATGCTGCAGGAAGCTGTTGACGCCTTGATTGACAACAGCGCCAGACGAGGCAAAACCGTCACCGCTTCTACCGGCCAAAAAAGAATGCTCAAGAGCATTGCCGACATGCTGAAAGGCAAGCAAGGCCGCTTTAGACAAAACCTTCTCGGTAAAAGAATCGACTACTCCGGCCGTAGCGTCATCGTTATCGGACCTAAGTTGGAAATGGGCCAATGCGGTCTACCTAAGACTATGGCTCTGGAGCTCTTTAGGCCTTTTGTTATTTCCAAATTAATTGAACGAGAGCTGGTCCATAACGTCAGATCAGCCAATAGATACATTGAGCAGGGACATGACGATGTCTGGGACATCCTGGAAGAAATTACCAAAGTCTCCCACGTCATGCTCAACCGCGCTCCAACTCTCCACCGTTTGGGCATTCAGGCTTTCCAGCCGATCCTGATTGAAGGCAAGGCTATTCAGGTTCACCCGATGGTTTGTAAAGCTTTCAACGCTGACTTTGACGGCGACCAGATGGCTGTCCACGTGCCAATTACTGAAGAGGCCAAACGGGAAGCTGCCGAAATTATGCTGTCTACCAAAAACCTCTTGAAGCCAGCTACCGGCGATCCGGTAGCCGTGCCTGACCAGGATGTGGTTTGGGGCTGCTACTACCTGACCTTTATCAATCCTAAACAAGATAAGATTACTAAATATTTCTCTTCGGAAAAAGAAGCTAAAGTGGCCTACGATCTCAAAAAAATCAGACTCCATGACCGCATCGGCCTGAGGATTAAGGATGAAATGGTGGAAACGACTGTCGGCAGACTAATCTTCAACGAAATCGTGCCTGAAGAACTGCAGTTCGTTAATGAAGATATGGTGGCCGGCAAACTCAAAGATCTGGTAGCTAAAACTTTTGACATTAAAGGCAATGACTACACTGCCAAATTCTTAAATCAATTAAAGATTATCGGTTATAAGACCATCACTGCTTCCGGCCTGTCCTGGGGCATGGATGATATTCCAACCCTGCCTCAAAAAAAAGAGATTGTTGCCAGAGGCGAACAAGAAGTTGCTAAAATTCAGGAGCAGTACGAATTAGGGCTCTTAACTAACCGCGAAAGGTACGTCAAAGTGGTGGAAGTCTGGAACAGCATCAAGGAAGAAATTACCGAACTATCCAAAAATGCTTTTGACAAGTCCAGCTCCCTCTACTCAATTATCACTTCTAAAGCCAGAGGCTCCTGGGCCCAGATGGTCCAGATGATGGGTCTTAAAGGCTTAGTGATTAACCCGGCCGGTGAAATTATGGAACTGCCGGTCAAAGCCAACTTCCAGGAAGGCCTGGACGTCTTGGAATACTTTATCTCCACTCACGGTACCAGAAAAGGCCTTTCCGACACCGCTTTAAGAACTGCTAATGCCGGCTACCTGACTAGAAGACTGGTTGATGTTGCCCAAGACATTATTGTCAGCGAAAACGACTGTAAGGATAAAGAAGGCCTCACCTTTACCAAAGAGGATGCCGATTACATCGGCAAATCCATTCCTGAACTTATCTGGGGCCGGGTGACTATTGATGATATTACTAACCCTAAAACCAAAAAATTAGTGGTCAAAGCTGGTGAAATTGTCACTAAGGATCACTTGAAAGAGTTGGAAGATGTGGAACTGGAATCAGTCCATGTCAGATCAGTTATGACCTGCCGCTGCGTCAGAGGTATCTGCCAGAAATGCTACGGCTATGACTTAGGTTTTAATGAGCCGGTCAAATTAGGCATGGCCGCCGGCGTGGTGGCTGCCCAATCAATCGGCGAACCTGGCACGCAGCTAACCATGAGAACTTTCCATACCGGCGGTGTGGCCGGCGATGACATTACCCAAGGTCTGCCTAGAGTTGAAGAGCTGTTTGAAGCTAGAAATCCCAAAAAGAAAGCTATCATTGCCGAAGTTTCCGGACAAGTGATAATTGACGAAAATATTCAGACCGGTATCAGAGTCCAGAGAACCATCCATATCAAGCACCGCGGCGTGATTAAAGAAGATCTGCCCCTTAATGAAGATTTTGACGTCAAAGTCAAAGACGGAGCTATTGTCAAACCCGGTGATGTTCTAATGATTCACAAGAGCGATGAAAAGAAAATCCATAAAGCCAAGGATGAGGGCCAGATCAAACTGACTAGTACTAATTTACAGATTATTTCCAACGAAGAAGCCTTGGCAGAAACAATCATTCCTCCGGGCTATGCCCTTTGGGTCAAAAACGGCGATCTGATTTCGGCCGGCGATCCATTAACTGAAGGCAGTATGGATCTGCATGAACTCTACAAATACCAAGGCCAACTGGCTGTCCAGAAATATATTATCAAGGAAATTCTCTATATCTACTCCTCCCAGGGACAGAAATTAAACGCCAAGCATATTGAAACCATTGTCAAACAAATGTTCTCCAGGATTATGGTCAAGGATGCCGGCGAAACCAATCTCTTGCCCGGCGAAGTAGTTACCCGATCTATCTTCCTGGAAGAAAATATCAAAGCCAAGAAAGACAAGAAGCAGGTGGCCATCGGCGAAGTTCTCTTGCTCGGTTTAATTAAAGCTTCCCTCTCGACTGACAGCTTCCTCTCAGCCGCTTCCTTCCAACAAACTGCTCGAGTCCTGATTGATGCTGCTATCACCGGCAAAGTTGACCACTTAAGAGGGCTTAAGGAAAACGTCATTATTGGCCGCTTGATTCCGGCCGGTACCGGTTTTGGCAAGAAGTAAATTCCGAGTTAATATTTAAACCCCCTTTTCTAAGGGGGTTTTGATTTAATCTTAGTTTAAGGTATAATAAGATTAAATAATCACTTATTCTTTATTATGGAAGTTGCTAAACTTTTTGTCGCCACTAAGGCTTTTATCAAACATCAAGAGAAAATCTTGATTCTCAGAGAATCCGGCAAATACCAAGACGGCTCCAATTAAGGCAAATATGACGTGCCGGGAGGCAGAATAAAACCCGGACAGAGATTTGACGAAAGTCTTCTTAGAGAAATTAAGGAGGAGACTGGTCTGGAAGTAAAAATTAAAAACCCTTTCTTTGTTAATGAATGGCGTCCGGTAGTTAAGAATGAGCAGTGGCAAATTGTCGGCACCTTCTTTATCTGTGAAGCGCAAACCGACCGGGTGGTTTTAAGCGAAGATCATGATGACTTTAAATGGATTAAGCCAGAGGATTATTTAAGCTATAATTTGATTGATAATTTAAAGGCGGCTTTTAAAGAATATTTGAGAAAATAAAAGACGCCTAAAATTATTTCTGACGAAAAAACTTTAAGTGTCTCTATGTGTGCCAACCTTGACAGGTTGGCTTTTTTATAACTTATAAATCATACTGCCTGGCATAATCCAAGACTCTTTCAATCAAGCCTTCGGCTGACTTTGTGGCCAAAATTTGAGACAATAGACAAAACTATTGGTTTAATAGCCCCCCCCCCTGACATTTATGCCATCCTTCCATAACCTAGTTAAAAATGGTAAAATAATGGCACTATGGGCAAAAAAAGAAAAAAAAGAAAATATGCCAAAAGAGCTACGGAGGAGGAAATTGAAGAACGGGGCTTTAATAACCCTGAAGTCAAAAAAAGCATTGCTATTGTAATACTATTCGTCTTAGCTGCCCTGTCAGTTCTATCTTTCTTTGAGCTGGCTGGGGCTTTTGGCGACTTTTTTAAAACTACCATTGAGCTGATCTTTGGCTGGGGATCTTATCTCTTCCCTATTATCCTCTTAATCAGCGGCTACCTGATGCTGATGCCAGACAAATATAAAATCAAACCAAGCAATTACCTGGGCTTGTTTTTTTTGGTTTTGAGCTATTCTGGCATTCTGCAGTTCATTAAAGATCTGGGGGAAGCTACGACTTTTTTGGCCGGCTCCGGCGGCGGCTACTTAGGCTTTTTCATCTTTCTGCCTCTGCAAAATATTATGGGCTCTTGGGCCAGCCTGATTATTCTCTTGGCTATCCTGCTCATTTCTCTGGTCCTGGCTTTCAATACTTCCTTAAATAGTATTTTTAGAAAGATAAATATTTTTAGATTAATCACTTCTCGTATTTCCCGAGAAAAGGATGATGCGGACTGGGAAGAAGATGAAGAAGAGGGCTGGCAAGAAAATCCGGCTGAGGCAGAAACAATGGCAGATGAAGAAGAGGTGGAGGAAGAAAAACCTGAAGAAGAAACGGAAGAGGAAAAATTTACCAGAAAAGAAATAAAACCATCAATAACGAAAATTAAAGGTCATATTCCTGACGATGTCAAAGTCACTTTTGCCTCCAGCCGCATCAAAAAAATTGAAGTTCCCTTGAGCCTTTTGGAAGGCAGGAAAGGCAAGCCAACCAGTGGTGACATCAAAAACAACATGGAAGTTATTCAGAGCACTTTGGAAAATTTTGGCATTCTGGTGGAAATGGGTGAAGTCAGTGTTGGTCCGACCGTTACCCAATTTACCTTAAAGCCTCATCAAGGCATCAAGTTGTCCAGAATTGTCGCTCTGCAAAACGATTTGGCGATGTCCCTGGCTGCCCACCCAATCAGAATTGAAGCCCCAATTCCCGGCAAAGCCCTAGTTGGTATTGAAGTTCCTAATCAAAGCATCACCATTGTCAAGCTTAAAGACATCTTGATCAGTAAAGAATTCCAGAAGAAGAAAGGTCATCTCAAAATCTGTCTGGGTGAAGACGTGAGCGGCCGATCTTGGGTGGTAGATCTGACTTCCATGCCTCATATGCTGATTGCCGGAGCAACCGGTTCAGGTAAATCCGTCTGTATCAATAATGTGATTATCAGCCTTTTATACCAGTACACGCCTGAAGAACTAAGGCTAATTATGGTTGACCCTAAAAAAGTTGAGCTGTCCAGTTATAATGGCATTCCTCATCTTATGACTCCGGTTATCACCGATGTTTCCAAAACCATTAACTCATTAAGATGGGTGGTCAGGGAAATGGATGAAAGATTTAAACTCTTAAACGCCGCCAAGAAAAGAAACATTGACGGCTATAACTCCTCGGTTCTGGTCAACAAACTGCCGTATATAGTAGTAATTATTGACGAGCTGGCCGATCTTATGGTGGTAGCTGCCCGCGACGTGGAAACCGCCATTGTCAGATTGTCACAAATGGCCAGGGCCGTTGGCATCCACTTAATCGTGGCTACCCAAAGACCGTCCGTCAATATCATCACCGGCTTAATTAAAGCCAACATTCCGGCCAGAATTGCTTTTGCCGTGGCTTCCCAAATTGATTCCCGAACTATTCTTGATAATTCGGGTGCTGAAAAACTTTTGGGTAAAGGTGATATGCTCTTTACCTCGGCTGAAGAATCCAAGCCCAGAAGAATCCAGGGCGCTTACCTGACTGATGATGAAATTGAAAGGGTGATTGACTTCTGGAAAGAACAGAATGAGCCTGACTATAATGAAGAAATCACGGAAAGCCAGAGCGGCTCAAGCCCTTTGGGAGTTGATATCGATCCGGATGGAGATGAGCTACTGGAAGAAGCTAAGGATATTGTAATTAAAGCCGACAAGGCCTCAGCTTCCCTACTACAAAGACGCCTTCGGGTTGGTTATGCTAGGGCTGCCAGACTAATTGATCTCTTGGAAAATCAGGGTATTGTCGGGCCAGCTGATGGTGCCAAGCCTCGGGAGATTTTAGTCACCGATAATAATGATTTACACATTCCTTCAGAAACTACTGCCAAATACGAAGGGTATGATGATTCTAGTCAGGCTGAAGATACTGAAGATGAATCTGTAGAACTAGAGGATGAAGAAATAGACGAGGGTGATGAAATCGAAGAAACTAATGAGGCTGAAGAGGATGAAGAAGAGAAGCGATACTAAAATTTTTGCGTTTGCTTTGTCTTAAGACATGAACAGCTTTATTCAAAAAAAATTACCCAGCGGCAAAAACCTGTCGGCAATTATTAGAGCTGAAAGATTATCCAGGCAGCTTAGTCTTGAACAGGTTGCCTTAGAAACTGCAATAACCTTCAAATACCTCAAGGCTTTGGAAGAAGGCAACTACAATCTTTTGCCTGGGGAAGTTTACGTCAAACAGTTTATTAAAAAACTGTCTGATTTTTTTAAGCTCAATCAGCAATTCCTGATTAAAATATATCAGGAGGAAAAACAAAACCAGGATCTGTTAATTAAAGTAGCTTCTTCAATTCCTAAAAACTATCTGCGCAAAAATTTTTTTGATCCTAAAATGATCAACCGAATCGTCATCGGCTGCTTAATTATCATCTTCATCGGCTATATTGCCTGGGAGGTTAAAAATATCTTTACGCCGCCGGTCTTGACTATTGCAGCTCCGGTCAATCAGAGTGTCACTACCGAAAGCTCAATCACGATCAAAGGCCAGACCGAGCCAGAAACTACCGTTTTAATCAATAATCAGGAAATTCTGACTCAATCGGACGGCAGTTTCAGTCAAAGCGTGGATTTGACTATTGGCCTGAATGTCTTTAAAATATCAGCAAGTAAAAAAAGGAGTCAGGCTGCAACTATGGACATTTCCATCTTGAGGCAGGGCGCCAGATAAGGGTCATTGCTTATAATTAACCAAGAAATCTATGTCAGATACTAATCAAGAGCAAAAACAAAAAGACCAGGCTACAGACCAAGCGATTGAGCAAATTCGACACCGATTTGGCGAAGGCTCAATCATGAGGCTGGGCGAGGCCAAAAAAATGCAGGTTGAAGCAATACCCACCGGCTGTCTTTCCTTAGACATTGCTTTAGGCGTCGGCGGCGTGCCCAGAGGCCGAATTATTGAAATCTACGGTCCGGAAGCTTCCGGTAAAACCACTCTGGCTCAACATGTCGTAGCTGAAATTCAGAAGAAGGGCGGTACGGCCGCTTTTGTTGATGCCGAGCATGCCTTGGATCCTGACTATGCCAAAAAAATCGGCGTCAAAGTCAACGATCTCTTAATCTCCCAGCCCGATACCGGCGAGCAGGCTTTGGAAATTACCGAAACTTTAGTCCGATCCGGCGCAGTTGACGTAGTCGTAGTTGATTCCGTAGCCGCTTTAGTTCCCAAAGCAGAGATTGAAGGAGAAATGGGCGATTCCCATATGGGCCTGCAGGCCAGGCTAATGAGCCAGGCTTTAAGGAAACTGTCAGGTATTGTTTCCAAATCACATACCACCGTCATTTTTATCAACCAAGTTAGGATGAAAATCGGGGTTTTCTTCGGTAATCCGGAAACTACCACCGGCGGCATGGCTCTCAAATTTTACTCTTCAGTCAGAATTGAGGTCAGAAGAGCGGCGCAAATTAAAAAAGGCGATCAGGTGATTGGCAACCGGGTCAAAGCTAAGGTAGTTAAGAATAAAGTAGCTGCTCCCTTTAAAGCAACTGAATTTGATATTATGTATAACGAAGGTATTTCCATCTCCGGCGATGTCCTGGATACCGGCATTCAGTGGGGCGTGATTGAAAAATCCGGCAACACCTGCTCCTACGGCGAGACTAAACTAGGCGTAGGCAGAGAAAGCTGTAAGGACTTCCTAAGAGAAAATCCTAAGATTATAACTGAGATTAAAAAGAAAGTCTGGGAAAAAGTTAAGAGCGAAGCTTAAAAAATTAGAGATAAAGAAAAACACCCGACATGCACAGCAAAGACCGGGTGTTTTTTTGTTATCAAAAATTGTTAGGGCATAAGATTCTGTAGATCAAATCTTATACCAATATTAATTCCATTTGAATTTGGAGCTAGCCAAGTATGGATTTTAGCTGAACGAGATTCGATTCCAAATCCGCCGGGGGTAAGGCCGAGGCTAAGTTTAATCGCCTGCTGGTCGTAACGAAAGAGCGGTTTACCGCGAACCAGCTTAGAAACTTTTCTCAAACCGTACCAACTCAGATTAATAACGCTGGCTTGATACACCTGAACTTCGTTCCAACCGCCTCCAGCTATCTTATCACCCAGATAGGGAACATCGTGGGCGCTGAAAGTGGCGTTTTGAGCTTCATTAATAACAATAAAGCATTCGCCAACTATGAAACCAATCTCATCGCTGGCACAATCCTGCACCATTGACTGACCGAAGATACCGAATATCCAAGATATCTCCTGATTATAAGGCACGCCGCCGTCTCTGGGATTGCTGTCATAAGTCCACTTGGTACCGTTGGGGAAAGGCTCGCCATCTTTGATTAAATTCACTGTTGCCGCAGTAGCCACAATTAAGCCATCATAAATGACAAATCTGGATATCCGCGACCAGAAGACATCTTTATCAACCCAGAAGACGCCATAATTCTCTGGCTTGGCTTTTTTGAGCTCTGCCTGATCTTTAAGACTGTCCGGTGTTATCACAAACCTGACTACTCTGGCAACCACCATTTCGTCAAACTTCTTGACTACCGAGACTGTTTTTTTAGTTGCCGGATCAAGCAGATTCAAGCTATAAAAACAGCCTAAGAAATCTGCTACCAGATCTCTATAACTAAAACCATCGCCGCCCCAGTAGCCATAGCTTTCCCAGGAATATCGGTAGTCTTTGTACTCCCAGAGAGCTCCGCAAGTGAAAGCCTCCAAAGCCGCTACCCACTTATTGCCGCCGCTTAAGAAGTTAACCCATTCTGATTCGCGTAAACGAACAGACAGGACATAACAACCCAAGAGATGGGCAAGCTTATCAGATGTCACCCAAGAGTCATTGGCGTAAAAGCCATTGGGCTCCAACCAGGGCTTGTCCGGATCAGCAGGCTGGCCTATGCCGTCAGTCAAATTTGCTTCATGAACCGCTAAAAGTCCAACGGGCTCAAAATCATTCGGACGATCCGAAGCCATTCGCTCAATAAAATCAAAAAGTTGATCTTTATTTAACCTGCCATGAACGGTTATGTAACCGTCATCGCGATAGCTAAAAAAGCTCACTCTTTGATCTTCCAAATAAATAGCACCGGCAAACCCGTCCTGAACTCTAGAAATCTGCATAGCCAAATGCTTTTCAACCAAGACCTCTTCTGCTAAAGCAAAAAAAGGTGTCAGGAAAAACAGAAGCATTAATGTAATCCATTTCTTCATCGCGATCCTCCAGATCAAATTTATTTTTTATTATTTATTTGTCAAAACTATTGCAAAATCCCCTTACTTTAACTTAAAAATTGCTATTTGTCAAGATCTTGAAATCAAGGTAAAATTGATTTAATTATTTATGTCTTTGACCCAAAGTATTGCTAAAAATACCTTTTGGCAGGTAGTCGGCAAGATTATCGGCACTTTTATTGGCGTAGTTACTATCGGCCTGTTAACCCGCTATTTGGGCCGGGAAGGCTTTGGTCACTACACCACGGCCATGGCTTTTATGCAGTTCTTTGGAGTACTCCTAGATATGGGCTTGTATTTAATCTGTTTAAAAGAAATCTCCGCCAAGCCTGATCAGGAAAGCTATATTTATAATAATATTCTGACCTTGAGAATTATCACGGCGCTTCTGTTTTTAGGCGGAGCCTGCCTCTTAATCTTTGCCTTTCCTTATCCGTCGATAGTTAAATGGTCAGCCGTAATCCTTTCTCTAACTTTCTTCTTTATGTCTTTGGTTCAGGTAATTACCAGCCTCTTCCAAAAATATTTAAGAATGGATTTAGTGGCTCTGGCTGAAACCTTGGGCAGAATTGGCCTTTTAATCCTAACTCTGCTTTTTGTTTACTGGCAGATTGGCCTGCCTTGGCTCATGCTCACGGCCGTAGCCAACACCTTTATCTATTTCATCATCATTGCCTTATTGGCTAAAAAATACTTAAAAACTTTCAGCTTGGCTTTTGACTTTGATTACTGGAAGATTGTCCTGCAAAAAACCTGGCCGATTGCCGTCGGCATTGCTCTAAATTTAGTTTACTTTAGAGCTGATACCATTATTCTCTCCCTATATCATTCAGCTGAAGTGGTCGGACTTTACGGTGCACCTTATAAAATTCTGGAAGTAATCGCCACTTTCCCGCATATGTTCATGGGTCTGATTACGCCGCTGTTAACGGCCGCCTGGATTAGTAAAAACCTGGAGGGCTTCAAAAATATCATGCAGAGAACTTTTGATTTTTTCATTATTCTAATCGTACCTATGATCTTAGGCGCTATTCCTCTAGCCGGCGGCATTATGAAACTGATTGCCGGTGATGAATTTATAGCTTCCGGACAAATTTTACCGGCTTTAATTCTGGCCACTGGCTTAATTTTCTTAGGCACGATGTTCACCTACACTCTGGTGGTTCTAGATCAACAAAAAGCCATGCTGAAATTCTTTTTAATAGCCGCGGTCCTGTCTTTGATAGGCTACTTTGTTTTTATCCCAACTTACGCCTATTTTGGCGCCGCTTGGGTGACCGTTATTATTGAAGCCTTTATTACCTTTAGCGCTTTATATTTGACCTACAAATTTACTAAGCTAAGGCTTAACTTAAAAGTAATTTACAAAAGCTTAACTGCCGGCCTGGTGATGATGCTGGCCCTATATTATCTTTACAGCCTTCCTATTTTGCTTTTAATTATGCTGGCTGTGATCATCTATGGAGCCATAATGTGGCTGATTAAAGGCGTTGACAGAAAACTAATAAATGCTATATTTAAAGGGTAAAATTGATATTTATAAATAAATAGGAGGGTTAAACAGTGTTACTACCTGACCGTTTCTATGAAATTGCCTTAAAAATTATAGGCTTGGCCATTATGACTATCTCCTGTATTATAACTTTCAACCTTTTGGAGTTATCCAAATGGTGGTTGGTTATACCGATCTGGCTGGAAACCTTAATAATAGCCAATCTATTTTTGACAGGCTTTAATTTTAAAATCAGCATCGACTGTTGGTCGGCAACGGACTGGTTATCTATGGTAATCTCCACTATCGCCATTAGTATGGCCATAATCCTAACTATTGGAATCTTAACAATTACGCAAATAGCCAGCGGCATAGCCGGACTTCTCTACCTGGGGTTAACCGTAATGCTGATTCAATCAAATCAGACCAAAGCTATTCATATTTAGTAAACAACTCTATGCGCTGTTGGAGAAAACTCCAACAGCGCATAATTTTTTTTTCAGCCAAAATCTGCTAAAATAGCCTTATGTACACCTACCTGCTAATTATTCTCTTTTTAATAATTTTTACCCTGCTAACTTGGAAAAATGTCCGATGGGGCTTATTTTTAATTACCGCTCTTTT
>Ga0210057_1004590_pt1 | contig 18250 bp, 19 predicted proteins | sample CryGeyCG2114_010_2_FD_183968 | JGI IMG/M metagenome (GOLD analysis project Ga0210057, IMG submission 183968) | Groundwater microbial communities from aquifer - Crystal Geyser CG10_big_fil_rev_8/21/14_0.10 (SPAdes) (version 2) | ecosystem: Environmental > Aquatic > Deep subsurface > Groundwater ...
CGAGGAAGTTTCATTTTTCTCATTTGTTCCAAGCTAACAATAACATTACCTTCGTCATCTAACTCTTCTGCTCCTATTCTAGTTAAAGTCACTGCCCACATAAATTTAGTTATACGAACTCGATCATCAATTTTAGATCTTTTTACAATAGAAGGCTCTAAGGCAACTGAAATAAATTTTGCTCCTCTAGAGTTAAAAACTTTTACTTTTTTTAAATTAAAATCTTTTAAACTCCTTAACTGCTCTTCTATAGGAAGGTCTGCTAAACTTCTAATAAAGCATCGAGTGCTTTCACTGCACTTATCTGTAGAGCTATATTCAATCCCTCTTGCAAAATTGATATTTTTATTAAAAATAGGAGAAGTAACCTGACCTGTAATCTCAATATTTGAGCGAATACTTTTTTTAGTCCTCTTATCAAAAACCCACCACCATAAATGGTCTTTTTCTACAATAAGCCTAAGTTCTTTATTATTTTCCAAACTCCAGCGATGTATTATATTAGCATTAAAATTAGGAACTCCATCATCTTCTAAATAAACACATCTTGATAAACGACTTTTTATTACCCTATGAGCTTCTTCTTCTATAATTCTAGCTCTAAAAAGATCACACATTACTTCTGCTTCATCTGAGTTTGGTCGATTAAAATTCCCTAATAAATTGAAGAAAGTAAAATTATCGGAATCTGCGTATTGTTCAAAAACATACTGTATTCTTTGGATTTCATTATTGAATAAGTTTTTATACACCCCCTGACTAAGCTTTCTTCCTGTGTCAGCATCTTGAATTCTATACTTTATTTCGTGGTTTCTTTGGACCAGAGTAATTATTTTGTCTTCAACGTGCCATCTAGGTTCAGGTAATGGATCTAGCCCTTCTAACTCATTGATGACTGAGAGATCCATTTCTAGCTCTATTGGCCTGCGACTAGCGATAGGTACACCGGATGCATTGTATTGAACATCTAAAAGCGTTGCAGGATTAGAGATATAAAAAGCATCTAGAAAACGTTCTGTAAGAAAATTGTTAAACTTATCAGGAAGATATGGAGGTAAAAAATTAGCTATGACCCTACTTGATAGCAACATTGCATAAAAGAAATCCTTTGCCCCTTGATCTTGATCATTAAGCAAAGGTAAATGTTTTTTAGTAGTAAATTCTCTAATTTCATTCCTGCAAACTCTCCTGCAAACTCTGTTTGTATTAGCAGAAAGAATGGCATAATGAAAATAATTAATAAAATTCTTACCTCTTGGCAGCTTTCTCTCTTTAAAACCATAGAAAACCCACGCAAATGCAAAAGATTGCCTATCTTTAATAGTAATTTTAGACCAACACTCCTCATTCAATCTTCGAAAAACACACATTGGCCCCTTTAATGTATCTACCACTTCAGGAGTCCAGTTCTCCCATGTATGAGTAGTGCTATCAGTGAGATAAGCTAATTCTTCTAACAATCGCCTAGTAGCTTGTTGGGTAACTACATTAAATACATGGCATATGCGTAAATCATTTTCATTTCGATAAAGAGTAACAACTCTTGAATTGTCACCTATTATCCATTGATGTTCAACGCTATCCAGAGAAACTCCAGGAATAGGCACTTGAGTTCGAGGTTGAATTTGTGCAGCCATTGTCAAACCATTAAATTTAAAATATTTTTTAAAAGTTAGCGGATTTTAAAAACCTTTAACTTAAAAAAATATAAAAAACTAAATTAAATTAATTACTTTACAGATAGATCATGAAGGCTGTTAATTTTAATTTGGCATCAACTCTTTTGAAGGCACTTCGAGAGCTTTAGCAATGCTAATAATAATTGTGAGTGAAGGATTTCTAGTAGCCCTTTCTATCCCTCCTATATAATTGACATGGCAATTAGCTTTTTCAGCTAATTCTTCTTGAGTTAAGCCCAAGGCATTTCTACGATTTCTTACTTTAGCGGCAAAGTCTGACAAAATTTTTTTCTTTTGAACTTGTGAGTTTTTAGACACGAAGTGATCTCAACTAAAAAATGAAAAGACTAGGGGTTTTCAAGTCGAAAAAACACACACTATAGTGTTGAAAATAAACTCTCGATTTACATATTTTATGCTGTCCGAAGATAAAGAGGCCTATGTCGACACTAAAACAAGCAACAATCGATCTTGAAGGAACTCGAAACTTGTTAATCAATGCATTTTTCGTAAGCGCCCTTTCAAAAGATAAAAAAGAAAAAACAGGAAGTGCAGGAAACGACCCTGAAGAATGGAAGCGAACTATCCATATTAAAGAGGAAGATAATCAGTTATTCTTACCTGGGACATATTTTTTTAGCTCCTTTTGTCATGGAGCTAAGTATATTAAATTTGGCAGAGGCTCTATCCAGCCTAAAGTAGCTTCGACTTTGCAAGTAGTTGATGAAGAGGTTTTATTAGATCGATTTATTCCACAAGATTGGCAGCTTTCTCAAGACTCCAAAAAGCCAGTCTTTCTTGACATTAGAGGAGTAAAAAATCCCTCAACTAGGGGGAAAAATGCAAGATATAGAGTAGCTCTTCGAAAAGATTGGAAATGTTCTCTTTCTATCTATTGGGATAGTAGTATTGTTTCTGTAAATGAAATGCACTCTGCAATAATCCACGCAGGATCATTCGTGGGACTTGGAGATGGAAGGACTATAGGTTTTGGAAGATTTAAAGTTAGTAAGTTTGAACATAAGACAATCCAAGAACCAATTTAAATAAAAATACGGATGGGCTTGGAGTGGCATGCTGTGGCACGCCAAGGTTTGGTCCGGTTAGGCAAGGCACGGTTTTATGCCAAGATCAAGACAACCTAAAGAAATTTGGTTAGTAACTCGCCAAAAAGTTCTAAAAAGGGATAAATATAGGTGTCTTAGATGTGGCATAAATGTAACAGAAACCACAGCACATGTTGACCATGTCATTTCTGGGAAGCTAGGCAGTAACAATCTAACTAATTTGCGTACTCTCTGCCGCAGATGCCATGTTCTTAGGAATGATCTTCGTCACAGGGGTTTGACCGATCTTGATATCTATTATCAAGAAGCTTCAGCACCAGTCCGGAAAAAACTTCTTGGTTCGATCTTCACTGGAAAACTGATTTTTGAAGACGGAAAATATCGAACCTCGGAATTGAACGAAGCTGTAAATCTTATTTACTTGTTTCAGAAGAACTTAGAAAATAAAAAAAATGGAAACATTGCCATTTCTGAAAATGTTTCCGGTAATGTGCCGATGACCGGACTCGAACCAGCACCCTCTTGCGAAGAGTAGATTTTGAATCTACCGCGTCTACCATTCCGCCACATCGGCAAAAGGAAATAGAATAATAAGTACCCTGTTATTTAGAAAGTAAAATTATTTCTTTACAAATTAGCAGCGCTTAAATAGGATGCTCAAGTTATGAAACTTATAGATATAATTTCTCCTCTACACTCAGCAATAACTACCGGCATATTCTCCGCAGGCTATATATTAGTTGAGAGCTCAGCTAACAAAATTGACAGCTTTTGTGAAAAAACCCCTATCTTTGTCGAAATTACTCAAGAAGCCCATGTGCTTTACCAAAAGGATAAAAGCTTTAAATTTATGATTGATGCTGGGTATGCAATGTTCAAAAATCTTTTTCCGAAAATTTCTATTTTTAAAGAGTACATAGAGAGTCCTTTTGAAACTTCCCAATCTTTACAAGACACTTGCGAATCGACAGCTCCTATTATTCACTCTACTAAGATTTTATGTTTAAGCCTATTAGTGACATCGGCCTTAGTGTGCCTCACTTCTTCTTTTCGAGCTTATAACCTTCATAAGATGCAAAAGACAAGCCATCAGGATTCTAATTAGGAAAATGAGCGCTCTGATTTAGAAAATAAAATTACTTCTTGATAAATTAGCAACGCCTTGAATAGGATGTTCGAGTTATGAAATTTATAGATATAATTTCTCCTCTACATTCAGCAATAACTACTGGCATATTTTCTGTAGGCTATATGCTCGTTGAGAGCTCAGCTAACAAAATTGACAGCTTTTGTGAAAAAACCCCTGCCTTTGTCGAAATTACTCAAGAGGCCTATGCGCTTTATCATGAGGATAAAAGCTTTAAAGTCATGATTGACTCTGGATATGCAATGTTCAAAAATCTTTTTCCGAGAATTTCTGTTTTTAAAGAGTATATAGAAAATCCTTTTGAAACTTCCCAATCTTTACAAGACACTTGCGAATTGGTAACCCCTATTGTTCGCTCTACTAAGATTTTATGTTTAAGCCTATTAGTGACATCGGCCTTAGTGTGCCTCACTTCTTCTTTTCGAGCTTATAACCTTCATAAAACACAAAAGATTGAAAAAGAGGACTCTGATGCAAAAGCACTGCTAATTAATTAATGTTTTACCATTGCATATAGCGAGGGCTGTTTGCTGTAGTTACCTTCTCATTAAGGTCTCGGTCATAATTAACCTGAATATTGATATAAGGATAAGGATGCCTATTATCGAAGTCCCTGCCTTCTGTCTTTAAATAAAGAGTTATAGATATCTCTTTATTTATCCACTGAGGAGTTTGAACTCCCTTTTTATTCTGCCTTTTAAAATTAAGATACAATCCTTTATTTTTATAGCGAGGCTGCTTCTGAAAATACTCTTCAATCAAATCAATAACATCCAAAGGCTTATCTTCATATCCTTTTACATAGAAATCCACTTCCGCTCCATACATATGTAGTGATTTAACTTTAGAAGGTTCCGAATAAGCATTATGTTTTGGACATCTATGACCACAAGTAATAGCTACTTTTTGTTTGGTTTTAGTTTGAATATAGTTTAAGACCTCCAGCAATATGGGATAAATTCCTTCTTTTCCATGAATGATTGGAAGGCTATGTCGATGCGAACCCTCACAATCTTTAAGGCTATTGTTAGGTGGGTTCAAGGGATTGCCTTTACAGCGAAAGAAGTCCTTAGTAATTTTGGGAAGGTACTCTCTATTAGGATCTTCCCAAGAATATAACTCCTGTTTTTTTTGGGAGGGTACAAGATCTATTTCATATTTATCAGCACGCCGTCTTTTAATGTACTCGCCTGAGCAGTTTTTCTTTCTAATTTTATTGTACTCTGTTTTTTCCAGGCCAGAACACCCCAGTAAAAAAAGCAATGGAAGAACCAGAAAACTATATTTCATGAAAAACTTTTTTATTAATTTTTGAAAATCCTTATAGTCCAAACTATAGGGGTAAATATGTCCGACTCATTAATCGAGCAACTTCAACAAACTGCTGAAAAAGCAGTAAACAGCGAATCGATAGCTGAAGGCATGCAACATTTAGCCAAAGCTTTTTCCCTTTTTTCCCAAGAGGCTGCTAGATTAAAACAATCTTATGAAAAATTACAGGAAGACTTCCAAAGTGTCAATAAAGAGCTTAGCTCCGTAACCCTTTATCTAGAGACTTTTTTAAAAAATATCTCTCAAGGAATCATTTTCGTTAATAAGCAAAAGATTATCACCCTATACAATGAAGCTGCCCAAAAAATTTTGAAAATAAATAAGGAAGACATTCTATTTAAATCATTTAACCACTTTTTTCCAGATGACTTTTTTGGGTTTTCTATTTCAAACGCACTTAATTTTGGTCTTTCACAAAAAGAAACATATTTAACTTTAACCACACAAGATAAAGAAAAAATCGAAATAGAAATTTTTGCCAATTTTGTCCATCAAGGCCCTCCAGACACCCAAGGAATTATCCTCCTTTTACGAGATGTAACAGAAGTGCAGCAACTGCAGCTAATAGCCAATAGGAACGACCGGTTAAAAGAGCTTGGAGAAATGGCCGCTGCTGTAGCTCATGAAATTAGGAACCCCATCGGAGGAATAAGAGGGTACGCTACTTTGTTATATAGGGATTTAGAAAAATATCCTGAAATGCAAGAAATGGCAACACATATTATCAATGGGACTAAAAGCTTAGAAAAATTAGTGACTACCATTTTACATTACAGTAGACCGGTATCTATCAGCCCTAAAACAGAAAACATGGTTCCTCTGATTAAAAAGCTTGCAAAACATATTAAGGTAGACCCTAACTGCCCTGAAAATATTTCTGTGGACCTTCATATATCTTCAGATCCATTGCTAGCTCCTATTGATGCTGATGCGATCTATGGGGTCTTATTAAATCTTGTCATGAATGCTTATCAATCGATGGCCAGCGGTGGGAAAATAGTCCTTTCCTTAATGAAAAGAGATCTTTCCTGTGTTTTGACTGTTTCAGATACTGGAAAAGGGATTGAAACAAAAGATTTTGACAAAATCTTCTCCCCTTTTTTTACGACAAAAAAGAAAGGAAATGGACTTGGCTTATCGGAAGTCCAAAAAATTATACATGCGCATAATGGAAAAATTGACGTCCACTCCCAACTGGGGAAAGGGACAACTTTTACAATTATATTGCCCCTTAGGAGATAGTTATGGCTATTGAAAAAATATTAGTCGTTGATGATGAGGCAATTCTTAGATCATTCTTAAAAGACACACTAATAAGAAAAGGCAAAATCATCACTACAGCTGAAGACGGTCTCGAAGCAATCAATATTTTAAAGAAAAGCTCTTTTGATTTGGTTATTACTGACCTGAAAATGCCTCATAAAACAGGGCTAGATGTTTTAAACTTTATAAAAAAACATGATCCAAAGACAACTGTTGTTTTGATGACGGCCCATGCCAGTGTAGAAACTGCCGTAGAAGCTATGCAAAAAGGAGCTTTTCATTATTTGATCAAGCCGTTTTCTCCTGATGCTATTGAAACAATCTTACAAAAAGCAGAAGAACAGGTTGCTTTAATAGAAGAAAATGAATTTTTAAAAGAAGAAATGTCTTCGACGTCTGAATTTGTAGCTGAAAGCAGTGCTATGAAAAATCTTATAAAAGATATCTCGAAAATTGCAAAAAGCTCTGCAAGTGTTTTTATTTCCGGTGAGTCAGGAACAGGTAAAGAAGTCATTGCCCGGGTTATTCACAATTTATCAAAAAGAAAACATAAGCCTTTTATTACAGTTAATTGTCCTGCTATCCCAGATACCCTTATTGAATCTGAGTTTTTTGGCCATGAAAAAGGAGCGTTTACAGGAGCTTTACAAAAAAGAGTGGGCAGGTTTGAACGTGCTGATTCAGGTACATTATTATTAGATGAAGTAACTGAAATCCCTCTTTTAATGCAGCCTAAGCTTTTAAGAGCCATTCAAGAGCAAGAGTTTGAAAGGATTGGCGGAGTTAACCCTATTAAAGTAGATGTACGATTCATATCTACCAGCAATAGAGACATGGCAAAGGCTATTGCAACAAATGCTTTTAGACAGGATCTTTACTATCGATTAAATGTTGTCCCTATCCATATTTTACCTTTAAGAGAGAGAAAAGCAGATATTGTTCCATTAGCCGAATTTTTTATCAAAAAAATAGGCAACGAACAAAAAAAAGAAAGGAAAGCTTTAACGCCCAGCGCAGTAGAAAAACTTACAAAATATAACTGGCCTGGAAATGTAAGAGAATTAAGAAATGTGATTGAAAGAGCTTTAGTTTTAGATGATGGGGTTTTAATTGAACCTGAACACCTTTTTCTAGAAAATATTTCAACAAAGGAAAAATCTTCCAATTCTTTAGAAGGCAAACCTCTTAAAGAAATTGAAAAACACTATATTTTACATACTTTAAAAGCTAAACAAAATAACAGATCTAACACAGCTAAAATACTAGGAATTACAGAAAGAACGCTTAGAAATAAACTCAAGAGTTATGGCCTAAAAAGTTGTGAATAATATGGGAGTACTCTTTTACCTTTTCATGAAACCATTCCCATTTTATTTTATTAGCCTTCCAGTCATTTTCATACATTTTATTTTTATAAGTCCTTTGAAAAAGCTTTTCTAAATAGTGAAATAGATCATAAAAGAGATAACAATAAGCATCTTCTTCTTTAAGGTCCATTTCAGCCAAGACCATCCTGCCTGACTGATAGGAGTCGGACTTTGCCTTTTCAAACTCTTCAATAATTATTTTCGTATAAGCTTCGCAGTTGTCAATGCTTTGAGACAACTTGTACAGTAAATTAGTAATTTCCTCTTTCATAGCTAATGGATAGTTATTACTTTCAATTTCGCTATGAAGCCAAGATCGCAAGTCATATTTTTTTTGCAGAAATTCTTGAGAAAGGTCACTTAAGCTTTTATTAGGGATGCAGTTGAAGCCTAGCCCTCCTTCCGTCGCATTAAAAAACTGACAGTCAGAAGAGGTTTGAGCAAATTCAGATATGGCAGTTGATTCCATAATCCATTGTACTGTTGTATTAACATACTTTCCAAAAATATCTTTTTTCTTAATAAGCTCTTCTTTGGGCAACCCATTCAGCTCATCTGCAATGACTCCTTTGGCATATCTTCGATTTTCACTATAAGACAAATCACAACCCGTTAAGATAATGGGATTGCATCCCATAAACTTTGCCATGGCAATACATAAAGTAGTGACTGACAAAGCTTCTTCATGAACTGTATTTCCAATTAACTCCCCTTGTAGATTAAGCTCTTCTTCTAGCCAAAGCTCTGGAACACCCCCAATTCCAGCCCGCATATAACCTAATGGGCCATTTAAGGTTTCAAAAACCTTAGGATACACTCTAGTGGAATATAAAATAGGGACTTCAAAGGCTAAATTATTTTTAAGTCTGTCATATTCTTCCTCGGTCGGATCCAAAGCCATGCCTAAGTGAGGCATTACCCCTTCCCTACTTAAGGCTGTAATGGCAGAGCCTCCGGCAAAAATAAGAGATCTATCTTCAAGCTCCTTTAAAGGTTTGATGCTTTTTTCCAAAGAAGGACCTGCACCGCAAATAATCGCCGGTATATTCTTAAAAGAATTTTTTAAATTATTTGCATAAAAAGATTCAGGAATTTTACTGGTATTTTGTAAGAAATTTTGAAAAGGAACTTGAGAATTTATTCTATCATTAAAAATGGCATTGGTTAAAAAAGATTTTCTTAAAATATGCAATCTAAGATTTTGAAATTTCCTCTCATTTTTAATATGGTGACATGTAGGTAAAACTACATCAATATTATTAATGGGGAAAGTATCGATTAAATCTAAAATTGCATCATGTTTTTTTTCATTGTCATGAAAAAAATAAAAATGCACTTGTGGATCTTTTAAAATTTCAGTTGCTAATTCTGTGTGCAAAAATACAGAAAATATTTCCTCATCATCTTCTAAAAAAATAAGATCTCTTTTCTCATCGTGCTTCAGCCAATTTTTTAAAGCTAAATAATCATAGCCAAGCCCTATGCCATAAATATATATCGCATCTTTATTTTCTAAATTTACCTGCTTTTTCCAGTAAAGGACTTCTTCTGAAATAGTCTCTTCTAGATAGATCTTTTTTTCGTCTTTTTGAGCATTCAGTTCATTCGAAGCTGTATAAAAAAACTGATAAGTGCATGGAAACGTATGCGCAAACAAACCAATTTTGGGAGCTTTTTCCATCAAAAGGTCTAAATTAATTTGAAAAGCTTCAAACGTATTCTTATTGGCTACAAGACAAGAAGAGATATCCGAGTTGCTATTGTGTACTAAGTTCATTTTCAAAGTGCATTTCCATTTTTATTTCGTGATTGGGTCGATATAAAGTCGCTGTTTTTTGTAGTTTTCCTTTTGAATAAGATAATACTGTTTTGATTTGACCTGAATCGTAAAAGTATTTATGAGTTCCTTGCTCTACTCCATCTTTAAATCTTAAAAGAGCGTAGATTTTACCGCTATTATAATACCTATAAGCTTTACCCTGCTTAAGCCCTGCACAAAACCATGTTTTTGCCAATAAAACTCCTTCTTGGCTATAAAAGCTGGACGGTCCATGTAACTCCTTTCTTCTATAATAAACTTTAGATTTAATCTTGCCAGATGGATAAAAAGTAACTCTTTGGTCTACCAAGTCAAAGGGGGCCCTTATACAAATATCTAATTCAGGATCAACTATTATAAGTGTTTCATTTTGTATTAGATATTTCAGTTCTTGCATTAAATTTTTCTACTAACTTTTTGTGTTTTTCTAAAACATCCTTAAAATAAAGAGTTTTATATAATTCTAAAGTAAAAGAAAAGAGATTATCTTGTTTGATATTCCTAATATAAAGATATTTCATCATTTCCCATAAAGGAAAAAGAATATATTGATAAGACCAGCTTTGCCTCCAGTTTTCTGAAAAACGATATTCTTGCTTGTCAAACATACTTTGCATTGTCTCTAATCTTTTATTGATAAATTCTAGCTCATTACTGATTTCATCATAAATATAGTGATACATCTGCTCGACATTTGGTTCGTGAAGTGGAAGATCTAAAAATAAGGAGTTTATTTCTTTTTTAAAGTCGAAACTTGGTCCATCTAAAAGGTGCTCTAAAGAAAAATCTTGTACTCGCTCCCCTAAGGACAGACCATTTCGTGAAGTATTGAAAAATTGCGTGCTTTTGTGTTTTTTAACAGTATTTTGAAACCAAAAAGAAGCCATCAACCAGTCTTTTTGTGTTCTTACCGTTTCCTTATTTTTATTTAAACATGTGATATGGTCTTTTTCTAATTTCTTATTAAAATGCTCTTTTTTTACATGGTCAGCATACATTTTTTTATCATTGAAACACAAATCGCATCCAACAAAAATGATAGGGCCACAACCTAAATATAATGCTAGAGAAGTCATGAAAGTTGTAACAGTCCACCCCATATCAATGGTATCAAAAGACAGTCCTAGCTTTTCTTCTATCCACTTATCAAAAAGATAGGAGCTATTAGTAGAGCAAAGTACTTTCAAAGAAGAAGGGTAAGATAAATTCTTAGGAGGGATTTTCCAAGAAAAAAAGGTGGGCACATTTTTAAATGTTTCAATATTTTCAGCATACTTATCTAAACATGCTGTTATATGAGGTGTTATATTTTCTTTTTTTAAAACCTCAAGTGCAGCACCTCCCGCAAAAATAAGAGCTTGATTATCCAGCTTTTTCAAAAAAGGAATTGCTTCATTTAAAGATGGTCCAGCTCCACAAATAATGGCAGGTTTTTGCAAAAACTTTTGAGAAATTCCCTTAAGAGTATGAAAAGAACTCACTTGAAATAGGTTTCTATAAATATTGAAAATAGTAGTAAGCCCAAAATCAGAATAATCAGAAGCTGACAAGAAAACCCCATCAACAATCAGATCAAAAGCTTTTTGAATTTCTTCAAACTCTTTTCTTTTTGTCTCTTTGTTACTACTAGACACTTGCAACTTAATTTCAAGAAAAAGAAATTTCCAAGCAATTTCTTTTAAAATCGGTTCGAGCCTTACAATAGAGTCAATAAAATATATATAAATACTATCCTGGTCTGCTAAGGATTTGTTAGCTTCGTATTCTTGCTGGTCATCTTCTAAAAAAACTAGATATGTTTTTTTAAGATCATACTCTTTTTGTAATGAAACAATGTCCGATGATCCATATACACATAAAACTTTCTTATCCATAAGCCGCCTTTATTAACTGCTGATATGTTGGCAGGTAGTTTATCGTTTTCCTTTCTTTTTGCTCATTAAGCCAACAAGTAAAAATTTCTGTTTGATTAACGACAGTAAAAAAAAATGCTTTAACCACCGTATTATATCCCTCGACTTGTCTAAAAACATCCTCTGAAATAGGAACAGCCTTACATTCTATAAGAAGCAAAGGATAAAGTTCTTCTGAGCGATTTTTAGAAAAGCAAATAACATCAGCTCTTCTATTGGTTTTGATATTAGAATGAGGCAAACTGTCTATGGGTTTCTCAACAGCAATTAAGCTTTTAGGGTACCCCAAGTCTTCTATCATTTTTCTTAAGAGATCCTGCCTTACTACCTCTTCAGGAAGTAAGGTAGAGGATCTCTTATTAAAATTAGACCAATTATTCAATTTCAATCACACCAAAATGATCATCTTCCTTACGGCGGTAAATGACTTTCAGTTTTTGATCTTCTTCACCTTTATAAATCATGAAGGGATCGCCTGAAAGTTCCATACGCATAATGGCTTCTTGCTGCGTTAAAAGATGTAATGGATGCGTTTCTTTGGAAACAATTTGATGAAAGGTATATTTCTCTTGTTGACGCCTTATATTTTCCGCTTCTATTTCATCATTAATTTCTTTTAAATTATCTTCAGCGGGTCTAAAAACGTTAACTTTTAGATCTATAAAATGAGGGTCAATGGCATGCTTTTCTTCTAAGCGTGACTTATATTTCTTAACTAACCGCATTAGTCTTGCACTAGCTTTGTCAATGGCTGAATATATATCATCCATAGAAGCATGAGCTCTTATTTTAAAGTTTTTGACCATCAAATCAATCGTACAAACATGCGCTAGTTTTACAACATCCAACGTCACGACAACATCTAAAATCTGATCAGAAAACCTCTCAATTTTAGACACTTTTTCTAGTGCATAGTCTCTAATGGGGTCAGTTAAAACAATATGATTTCCGGTAATAGCAAGGCTGTACCCTTCTAAAGCAAATTTTTCTAAGCGGGTTTTTTCAGCATTTTGACTCATCTAAAACTCCCTGTTAAAGTGAGAGGTCAATTATACGAATTAAAAATTGAGGGATCAATAATTAAATTTCTAACATTTGTTCATTGGTATGAATTCCACTTTTAACTATACCATCTCGGTATAGCCATTTTCCCTCTTCACGTACAAAATAGCTTCTTTCGGTAAAAGTGGCATCCTCGTCCCCTTGTTTTATGAAGGCAACAAAAGTAATAAATCCCAGCTCTTCATCTTCATGAGTATCTAAAATTCTAAGATCTTTAAAGATCGTGGACGTGCTGAATTCTTCTAAATCCTTTTTCCACTTATCCTTGTCCTTTTCATAATAAAAACATTCCGGATGAGTTGTATCTATGATAAAATCAGGTAAGTTCAAGGCATAAGCTGCATAGCGGGCTCTTAACAAAATAGTAGGAGTTGGTGGTAGCTTACCTTTATGGAAAGGCTCACAGCAGTCTTTATAGTCATTGCCACTGTGACATGGACACTTCATAAAACCCTCTTTTTGAATAAAAGATATTGAATAACTCACTTTTTTGTATAGGAATCATCTTTATAGCAATCTCTTGACATGGCTAATAATAGAATGTGGTGAGATTATATTTTTTAAGCTCCCTTCATTTGCCGTAAGGAGCTTTTAAATGTAAATATATTAACACAAATACTTAAGGGCATCATTTCTAATAACTGAGTTAGAGATAAGCTGCGCTACCTCAAGTGCTTTAGCAGGTTCATTTGCTCTACTAAAAACTTTAGAAATAGCAATGAGTGAATCATTGTTAGGAAATAAATCTAAAGTAGATTTCAATATTTCAAGGGCATTACTTGCCGCCTCTACTGCCATATTTTTTTCGCCAGCAGAAATGAAAGATTGAGCTATACCTGAGAGAAGAAACACTCTGACCTGTTCATCTAAAAACTGAACTTCCTCAAAAGCTTGATTTGCTATTTCAGCTGCTGCAGTTTTTTTATCTACCTCACTTAAAGCCTGAGAAACTTCTATAAAAGCTGCTACTTTATCTTTTTTATTAGAGATACTCTCTGCTACTTCCAGCGCACAATTCAACATTGAAATGGCCTTGTCTTTTTCCCCCACTTTACCAAAGGTATATGAAAGATGGATCAATGAAGTAACTCTGACTGATTTATTAAGGATATACTTTGATACTTCAAAAGCTTGATCCAATGCATAAACTGCCGAGTCACTCTCTCCTACATAATTTAATGCATTAGAGATAGAGATAAGCCCGCTGATTTTATCAAAATCCCAAGAAATAAAATTTATTGTTTCAAATGCTCTTCCCCACTCACCTACTTCACACAACTCCTTAGAAAGACTGACAAAAGAATTGTTTCGAGTCCATTCATTAGAAATCAATTGCGCAGCTTCTAGTGCTTTATCCCAATATCCTTCCTCTCTTAAATCCTCTGAAAGATTAGCAAGAGTCTTATCCTTACGCCACTCATTAGAAATAAATTGCACAACTTCCAGTGCCTCATCCCATCGGCCTTCTTTTTTTAAAGTTTCCGAAAAGCTGACAAGCACACTATTTTTCACCATTTCATCAGATATCCGTAAGGCTATTTCAAGCGCTTTTTTCCACTGATCACCTTTCTTTAAAGTTTCAAAAATGACTTGAAGAGCTCTATCTCTTACATAGTTATCAGAAAAAAGATCTAATCCTTCTAAAGCAGTATTTAACTTTCCCTTTTCTACTAACTCTTGAAAAATAGGTTGTTGCTCATAGGTAGTCTTTGCTTTGTAAAGCTTCAATATTTCAAAAAAATTTTCAAAAAAACTAGGAGGGATAATTTGTTCGAGTGTTTTTAGTGTGGGTTCATCTAGAAGCGTTAACTCTGCCATTATTGATTTTTTTATCTCCAAAATATTAGATTTTAAAATATGCGGTCTAACAACAAGAAATTTTATAGCAGATAGTTCAAGAACTTTTTTTGACTCTAATATTTTTTTAATTTTTGTTAAGTTTTCTATTTGCTTAGAAAACTGCTCCTGATTAAGCCGCTCCATCAAATTATTAATAAAATCTTGTACTTCAGACGGTTTAACTCTTTGAAGATAATGTATTGTTACATCCAATGCTTTTGAAGCTGTAGATGCAAAATTTAACAAACCCTTTAGGTCTAAATACTTTAAAAATGAAGCTTCTTCATCAAAATGTAATTGATCAATGTTTGCCACTCGCTGAGAGCATAAGCTTAACTCAAATGTCATGTTTTTTCCTCTGTTAATAAAAAAAAGCCGACTATTATAAGTAAGCAAAATAATTTTTCTCCAAAAAATTACATTAAATTAAACTTTGCTTTGTCGACTCAAATCTTAACTCTTTTTCTCTAAATGCTATCCTGTTATTATCATTGCCATGTCAAAAATAATAGTTACAGGAAAATCAAAAGCATCACCCCAAAAGGTCTGGCAAGTCTGGCAAAAAGCGCAGCCTTGGAACAATTGGGATGAAGATACAAACGGGTTGAACCAAGGGTCAAAAGGACACGTCACCTCAAACAAGGGGAAGGTAGTCCCCTATAAAATTCTAAATGTTCAAGAAGGTGAATCTTTTACAATTTGCTGGAAGGCCCTTTTTATAAAACTTATTTTCACTTATCAGGTCAAACCCATAGATACTGGATCTGAAATCACCTATCTAGTTCATATTAAGGGATTTTTTTCCTGGCCTATCCGTTCGTTATTAAAAAGAAAAATCCAAAAAAACCTTGAAGACGGCCTTACTTCTTTAATTAAACAACTTAATTAATTATTTATTTAATTCCATTTTTTATTTTAAAATAAATTAAATGGGGTGGACATATGGTTATTAGGTTAATTACCTTTCAACTTTTAATAACATTAAGTATTTTTACTACCGAATTACCTGAAGGTTATAACGCCCCTTTTCCAAAAAAGCCACTGCGAGGATCTGTTGGAACAAGCTTTCTCTACTGGGAAGCAATACAAGATGGGTTAGAATACGGCATTACTAACCCAGCAGGAAGGCAGACACTACCCAATCCCAATGGAAGGGTCTTACAGCAAGACTTTACCTATAAACCTGGGTTTAAAATAGAAGCTTCCATTTTTACCTCTCATGATAATTGGCAAATAGTCTCTCAGTACCTTCGCCTGCACCAGGATATTACATCTACTTCAAGTGCGCCTAACTCTCCTATTGGTTCCATTTATACTTTATGGTTGATTTCACAAAATGCAGGATTTGCTAGCAATGCCGCAGCTAAATGGAGACTCAACTTTGATCAATTAGATCTAGAACTTGCCCGCAGCTTTTATGTGGGCAAAGAACTTGTTTTCAATGCCCATTTTGGAACAAGGGCAAATTGGATCGATCAAAGGTATAACATACAGTATTTTAATGTTTTTGCTAAAACTGGAAACGCTTTTTCTAGCAGAGCCGTCTCTTTCAGCAAAAGTGATTCGTGGGCCTTAGGACCTAAAGGTGGTATTAATACCAATTGGTTATTAGGAAAAGGATTTCGGCTCATTGGAAAAGCCTCTGCCAGCATTGTTTATACAAAATTTAAAACAAAACATACTGAGCAAAGCCCTTCTAACTCTATTTCTCAAGTAAATATTAAAGATGATAGTTCTTACTTAAGACCGATGGCAGAGCTGGGACTTGGTCTAGGTTGGGGGTCTTTTTTTAAAAAAGAATCTTTCTTTTTCGATTTAAGTACATCTTATGATTTTCAGCTGTTAGGGAGTCAAAATATGATGCAAAATTTACTTAACCTCTCACAAGGAGTGAGTGGTGGAATTGGAGATTTATATTTTCACGGAGTATCTGCTACAATCAGATTTGATTTTTAACGCACCGAAGAGGACTCGAACCTCTAACCACTTGGTCCGAAGCCAAGTACTCTATCCAATTGAGCTATCGGTGCAAAAGTGATAAAATCTTAACATTTAGGTCACATTTTGACAAGCTATGAACAACTCTCTACTTTTGGCATGACTCTCAGGTCTTATCCATTTAGAGACACCAGCAAAATCCTAAAAGTTTATACTAGAGAACATGGCCTTATCTCATTACTGATAAAAGGACTGAGCTCAAAAAATACTCAAAAGACTTCTTTATGTTCCAGCTTTACCCTTGCGGAATTTAACTTTAAAAAAGGGAAAAATGACCTTCATTATTTTACAGAAAGCAAAATACTTGATTTGCATCTTTCCTTTCGAGAATCTCTAAGTCGAATTCAAGCAGGCATGAAAATTTGTCAAACCCTGTTAGAGATGCAAGAACCTGAAAAGAAAAATGAACTCTTATTTTCCTTACTTGTCCGTTTCATAAAAAAAATGGAAAATACTTCTTATCCCAGGAACTATCTGCATAGTTTTCGATTAAAAGCTCTTTCTTTGGAAGGTATGATCAATCTCTCTTCTTGTTGCACTCAATGTAAAAACCCTGCTTTCTACATAGATTTTGGTGAGTGTTTTTGCAAAAAACATACTCCTTGCGGTGCTGTTTCATTTTCAACAGAAGAACTAGCTGCCCTATTTAGCCTTAACTATACCAAAAGTTTTATGGAAATAGAACAGGTCAAACTTACTTCAGAATTAGAAGACAAAATAGAACGTCTTTATCAAACAATGCTAAAACACTAAAAGCGATAACCTAAGAGGAGTTGTCCCCCCCAATATATATAAACTTGCTCTGGCAAGCGCGCCGGGATATCTCCGACAGTTGCCGGCTTAGTTCTCCCATCTTTATCGCTTCTCCAAAATGGCACAACGGAAATTTCCCACTGCCTTTGATCTCCCAACAAAAACACTAACGGAGTTTGGACCATAAAATTTTGCTTATGCTTAAGAGATAGTCTAGCTCCCGGAATTCCTCCTATTTTTACAGTAGGATCGATATCCGGTATCCAGGTAAAGTCAAACATGAAATGAAAGTAATCCACTACCTTTAGGTCAAAAAGCAGACCTACAGGAATATAGTATTTAAAGTATTTTAACTTTATGGAAGAGGTGCCATTACCGGAAGATCTGCTATGAATTTTATAATTAAACCCAAAGCCTGAATAAAATGTAGCAATGAGCTTAGCTCCTTGCAACGCTACGTAATTGTATCCGAACCTTCCTTGAGCGTCCCATTCATGGATAAATCTTTGCACTCCATTTTTAATCCTTCCAAGCCCATAAAAGCCTCTTGTCGAAACATATAAATGGTTCAGCTTTTTATAGTCATAAGCTGCAAAGCCGCCTCCCATTGGGCCATCTATCTTATCGGTACCAATAATACTCCCGCCTTGTGGTTGAATAACCTTTAATCTCAAATAGTAGCCAAGAGGCCCTCCATATATACGGGAGTTTTTTTCTTTTACATCTTCTCTGTCACTGGGATGAACATCTTGCGCCATGACAGAAGTTACTATAAAGAAAAAAATAAGTAAGGAAAGTTTTGTTTTCATGCTGGAGTTCATATCATTTAAAAGATTTTTTACGCAAGGACTGAAATCCTATTCTTCTTGATATGTAATGAACTTCTTTTTGAGTTCCTCCTGATCTAAAAGCCAAAGCATAGGATCATCAAACTGCATCCAGGCAAAGTCTTTCATAAGCCTAAAGTGATTCACTTCATTTAAAGTTAAAAACAGCTGAGTATCTAAGGAA
>Ga0210057_1004591_pt1 | contig 18250 bp, 27 predicted proteins | sample CryGeyCG2114_010_2_FD_183968 | JGI IMG/M metagenome (GOLD analysis project Ga0210057, IMG submission 183968) | Groundwater microbial communities from aquifer - Crystal Geyser CG10_big_fil_rev_8/21/14_0.10 (SPAdes) (version 2) | ecosystem: Environmental > Aquatic > Deep subsurface > Groundwater ...
AGCACGCCCATATTCCACTTGAGACACTTAATATAACTTCTGAACCCAAAAAGCACACACTAATTGGATTTGAAGATATTATTAAGAAATTTGATCCAATTAGTATTTTCCTTCATAAAAGTGACAATTTCTATGTGACGCGAGTCATGTCAGAAAAGCTATGCCCCATTCTCTTTGGCTATGGGCTCTCTGTTGAAGATCATAGACGATTCAGTGACTTGGGTCTAAGTTACGAGAATGATAAAATACATTTCTTCCCTTAATATGCAGACATACTTTGCAAAATTTAAACTTAAAGGTTCAATAGAAGACGCGCAAGAATGGGCTCAATATCTTAATGCCCACAAAGACGAAGTTCTTGAAACTCTCGAAGCCGAAGGAGTTATTTTTGAGCTCGCTGTAATAGATCAGCAGGCGGATGGACCATATCTCATCTATGTGATGAAAGCTGATGACCTGAAGAAAGCGTTCGAAGTGTTTGCAGTTTCAGAAAAATCAGTCGATTTGTACCATAAAAAGATCATCGTCAAAATATGCGGAAAACCAGAATATTTAATACCCATTATTGATTTTACAAACTCCAAAAGGTTGTAGTGATTGTATTTGAGAGGGAGTCCCAATCCGTCTGTCCTGAGAAGAGATAGACGGAGGAGGTTTTGCGCGCACGCGGGAGGGGGTGACGAAGAACACCTAGGACAAGCATATACAAAGGTTCCTGCAGTTCTAGACCTCGGGCATTTCCGCATCCGTGACGACAAAAACACAAAGCCGCCTGCGCGGCTTTTTTCTTAGATTGCGCGTAATCCGCTATACTGTTCTCAATGGTATTCGTCTTCATTACTGGTCCAATGAAAAGCGGAAAATCGCTTGAGCTCATTGCGCGTGTTGAACCGTTTAAATTTGCTAATAAAAAAATTCTGTACCTTCAGCCGAAAAAGAATGTGCGCGAATCAAACATCACATCGCGACTCGGTATTGATGCCGAAGCATTGGTCATCGGCTCTCTCGCAGAGGTTGACCATGATTTCGATGTGGTAGGTATCGACGAGATACACATGTTTGATGCACGCGACGCATCAATACTTGAGAAATGGATTCATGCGGGGAAGGACGTGTTTATCAGCGGGCTCGACATTGATTATCAAGGGAAAATGATAGAGGTGGTGCAAAGAGTTCTTGAATTAAGTCCTGACTCGGTGCTTACTAAGCACGCAGTGTGTGAAGTGTGTCATCAGTATGATGCTCGTTTCACTCAAATTTTAAAAGGTGATGAACCAGTGCTTGAGGGGATATCGCCTGTAACGCCAGATGATGGAACGTATCAATACGAAACGCGTTGCAGAACTTGTTTTGTTAAAAATTAGTACGGTAAATCAGAAAAGGGGAATGGTGAATAACCTGCACCAGTGAGAACGAGTGTAAGTAAGACCCCGATAGTGAGCACGTTCTCTTTCCAATTTTGTTTCGGAGCGTCTTTCCCCAACCAGAAACCACGAAGAAGTACGACCAGAACACCAAGAAGGGCAACAAGTTGTATCAGTATTCCTCCAACAAAAAGTAACCCAAACAAAGCTTCCTTTACTGAAAGTAGTTTACTGCGATTAGTCCCAAGAGACCACATCTGTTGAGCATGCATGAAAAAATTTATTGCAAGCACGGCGCGAAGAATCACAGGACCAAAATAGGGCCCTAGAAAAAGAATGTTTGGGAAAATGCTCTCCATTAGTGCATTATACAGTCATGAGTAAATCTGTGCAGTTGATAATTCATAACGTGAGAAGCGCTCATAACGTTGGCTCTCTGTTTAGAACGGCCGACGGTATGGGAGTATCAAAAATATTCCTTACCGGATATACTCCCGCGCCTCTCGATCGCTTTGGCAGAAAAGATGCAAAGCTTTCAAAAGTATCTCTTGGAGCAGAAGAGATTGTGCCGTGGGAGCAGAAAGAAATTCACGAACTTATCCATGAATTAAAATTACATAAGTATGAAGTGGTCGCGCTTGAACAATCACCGCATGCCATTCCTCTTTCTGAATATGCACCAAAGCAATCAGTTGCTCTGATTGTAGGGAATGAGATAGATGGGGTCACAGAGGACATTCTTTCTCTGTGTGATGTGACAGTAGAAATTCCTATGAAAGGTGAAAAAGAATCTCTCAACGTTTCGAATGCTGGTGCAATTGCTCTGTTTGCGATTAGTAAGTGATTGCATCAACCACTAAGCCATTTTCATCAAGGAGGCGAATGCGCTCATTTGAACTTTTCCAAAGCTCTTGATCACGATCGAGATATACTCGCCATTCATTTTTATAAAAATCAGGGTCGCTTTTGTGTGATTGTACGCAGCCGTTGTATGTGAGTTCATTAAAAATAAAATCTTGGCACGCGCCTCCTACTTCTACGGGAACAGAAGTGAGTGTAAGCTCACAACGATCAATGTCCTCAACAAAATTAAGGCATGATTCGTTGGGAACAAAATCTGCATTGATTGATGTTTCAAGTTCAATTTCCGCGGACGGGCACTCTTTTTTCAAATCTGGGTTAAACTCTTGAAATTGTGCAAAATACCCCGTACACGAATTTACCCGAAACGAGGCTCCAATTGGTGAACGGCCGGACACCACGTACACCGTGGTATTAGGACCAAGAGCCAAAGGTGTTTCTTGGTTTACTTGTCCTGAATACGGGAGATACGCAGCCCCGCCAAGAGTGGTTCCGATGAGTGAGACGGTTGATTCAATACGCCAATCAGATATCGTAATACGCCCCTCAACACTTTTGCTTGTTTTTAGCGTAACGTATTCTTTATTTTCATCGCTGTCTTTAGCGCGTCCAACGGAAAGCGAAACCATACCTGCGTACGGAGATTGTTTTTCAGATGAATTACTTACTCCACCGCGAATACGACTAATGATGCCCGATATACCACCACTGTCTTCTCTTTGAGAGCCAGCTTGTTCAGATGTATTTACTGATGGTATTGAGACTCCAGGAACGTTATATGCAGTGCCATCTCCGAGGGGGAATGGTGGGTTAAGAAAGGGACCTTCTCTAGAAATAGAACGGTCGGGCCCCCCGGTTAAACCCCAGACAATTCCTAGCACTATGATAAAAAATATAAAAAAGAAGAAGTCATTACCTGCGGCACCACGCGAGTATTTCATATTCATTACTATACCGTTTTTTTCGTCAGTTGCGTAAGTTCTTCTTTTACTACGGAAACATCGCTCCATGGCGTTTTTTTGCCGTGTGCCTCCATGATGTACGGGTCGGTTCCTTTTCCAGAAATGAGCACCACGTCTCCGGCGCATGCTTCACTGAGTGCGCGCGCTATTGCACGACGTCTATCAAGTTCAATTATTGGCGCGCGCTTCATGGTAGCGGTCATTTCTTGAAGAATTTTTTTTGGATCTTCATCATAGGGATCTTCATTGGTGAGAATAACCACATCACAGTGCGTGTCTGCAATTTCTCCCATGAGCGGACGTTTCCATGTGTCTCTACCGCCGCCGGTATTGCCAAGTACACAGATTTTTCTCTGTGTAGGAAACGCACTGTAGAGTGCAGAAAGAGAGTCTGGAGTGTGTGCATAATCAACAACCACGTGAAAAGGTTGTCCTTGTTCTACCAATTCCAAACGCCCCTGAACTTTTTGCATTGATGCAAGCCCATCGCGTGCAACTTCAAGAGGTATTCCTAGCTGTTCTGCAACTTTAAGTGCGCTCAGCGCATTTAACGCATTAAATTCACCGGCGATAGGAATGGTGAAGCGTACATTTTTATACGTAAATGTTGTTTTATGTTCTGTACTCGCAATACCTTCCAACTCATTTTTTGAAAAGGGAAGTTGATTTTCTACAGACGCATTTAAAAACTCTGCATTTTCTTTCTCGACATTTACCACTATTGAACGGTTATGTTTTTTGGAACGCTCTAATTCACGCACCAACCACCACTTTGCTTTGACATAATTTTCAAAAGAGCCAAACCGCTCGATGTGTTCCTTTTGAACATTAAGCATTACGAGCGCGTTAAGTGAGAGAAAGCGATGTCTCCATTCGCGAGCTCCTTCCGTGGTCAATTCCACGACGGCATGAGTCGCGCCGTGTGCCACTGCTTTTTTTAAAAAAGATTGTACGTACCCACGTCCAGGCATGGTCATTTTAAAAATGTTCGGCGTGCTCTGTTCTCCGATTGCGAAACGAATGGTGGAAGCAAGTGCTGTCGGGTGGCCTGCATGCTCAAGTATGGCAAACATCATCTCCGCAGTTGTTGATTTTCCCTTAGTGCCGTTAATGCCAATTATGGTAAGTTTCCGTGCTGGGAAACCATAAAAAAGAGCACTGAAGAAAGACAGTGTTGGGTGCCACACACTCCGTAGCGCATTCGCGATTGGAGACGGGAGTATTTTTTTTACTAAAGATAAAAGATGTTCCATTGCTATCGAGTACCTGATGCTATGCGGAGTGCTTCACGAATACGCGCCTCAGTTCCTTCCATGTCTTTAGGGAGCGCTCGTGCAGTGTCACGCGCTTCTTTTAAGGAGTAGCCCAGTGACACCAAAGCTTCAACCACTTCGCCGTCGCTCCCAGTGCTGTTTGTGTGTTCACTTGGCTCAACTTTTTCTTTTAATTCCAACACGATTTTTTCAGCTGTTTTTTTCCCGATACCAAACGCGCGCCCTAGTACAGAGGGGTTATTTTGAACAATAGCTGTCTCAAGCGTCTTGATATCGGCACTATTCATAACCGAAAGTGCGGAACGTGGGCCAATACCAGATACTGAAAGGAGAAGTTCAAACCATTGGAGTTCTTCTCGTGACTCAAATCCAAACAAGTCATGCGCATGTTCGCGAACAGCAAGATAGGTCCACAGTGAAAGCGTGTCGCCCTCAGAGGCTTTCGCAAGGGTCGCGGTCGGTGTGTGTACACGATATCCGATAGCTCCTTCTGTTCCTCGTACAGCAATAATTACCGTATCCCTCACTACCGCCTTTACTGATCCTGAAATGAATCCAATCATATAGGGTGTATTGTACCTGATATCAGACTAGGACTTGGCCCAGACACCTAATTTGCCGTTATAGGTTTTCTGCGCCCTCAACCTATTACGATTGTCTCTAGTCGTTTTACTGGAGGCGTTGGCGCGTACCCTATGTTTGCCTGCGCAACGGCAAAATAGGTGTAGGGGCTTGGCATTTATGGCTTTATGCGATACATTACTTTGACTTATGGCTATAACCAAAGGCGCAAAAAAAGCTATCCGCTCGCAAGAACGCAAGCGCATTTTTAATATCCGCTCAAAGCGTAAAATGACCGGAGCTGTTAAAGATGCTGAAGTGACAGCAGGGAAGGATCGTAAGGAGCAAGGAGCAGCACTTTCAGCCGCGTACAAGGCAATCGATAAGGCAGCAAAGCGCGGAACAATAAAGAAGAACACCGCTGCGCGAAAGAAATCTCGTCTCGCTGCTCGACTTAAAAAGTCAGCGGCATAAATAAAAAACCCAGCAGCGCTGGGTTTTTTATTTTGTGCTCTTGGTAATAAAATTGCCGATTCGCACAGCTCGGAAGTAAAAACTTTCTGCACAACATTTCCGCCCACTCGACTGTACCTTGAGATTCTTTCTCAAGGTACAGTCTCGTAAACGAAAACCACCCTTGTCAGGGTGGAAAGTGTTACTCCGCTCGCTTGTGCTCTCGGTAGGAATCGAACCTACATTACGACTTCCGCAAAGTCGCGTCCTATCCATTGAACGACGAGAGCATAGTTGCCTAACGAAAATGGACGTGGACGTACATTTTCTCGGAACGCGTTCTCGTATGAACCGGCTGTGCAACCCGACGTCATACGAGAGCATGTACTGCCTATGAGCAGTACACACGAATGTACCACAGAGTGCAGTTTTTTTCACTTAGTCGTGGCACTGCTACAGCCCGAGTGCCCGAGTGATGCTTTCAGTAAAAGTATCAAGTGAATCCATTTCTTCAATATTTCTATTTTTTAATTCCATAATCACGTCTCTGTGGTCGATACCAGAAAGGGGAATCGTTGTAATTCCTAACAATGTTTCGGTCTGAAGAAGTAGCAAAGGGGTGGCGTCTTCTTTTAATGCAAAGCCTTTTATTTTGTCCCACGGCACGATATTTGCATCAATGTGTACGCCTCGTTCAGAGAATGCGCATCGCCTTTCCACGCGTGGGCGTGTACCTGCAAGCATAATAGCAAAGCCACCAAGGAGAATAAGAAGAGCCAGAAGAATATTTGATGCAACTACACTGGCAAGAGCTCCTCCAGCAGTTAGTATTCCCACAGACCAATACCAATTGCGACTTTTAGGTCCGCTCTCAATTTCTTTAGCTCGCCACACGAGTTTTTTATCCACGTTTATTATTGTAGCGGACTTTTACTCTTTTGAACCTCTTTAATGCGGAGGGAGTGGGATTCGAACCCACGGTCCAGTTTCCCGGACTCTGGTTTTCAAGACCAGCGCTTTCGACCACTCAGCCATCCCTCCGTCTACAGAAAAGATATAGATTATTTCAAGAATTGCAACTATAGCGACTCTTAAAGGATATAATACAAGAGTATGAAGTTGGTTGGAATAGATTATGGAACTAAACGAGTTGGCGTTGCTGTGACTGATGTAGCAGGAGTACTTTCTTTTCCAAAAGCAGTATTTCCGAATGATAAACAACTTCTTAATGATTTATCTACCTTCATAAAAAAAGAAGAGGCTGAAGCAATAGTAATAGGCGAATCAAGAAATTTAACAGGAGAAGATAACCCTGTGATGAAAGATATACGCACTTTTGCGCGGGCATTAGAACAAGAATGCGGTCTTCCTGTTCACTTTGAACCAGAATTTTACACATCGCACGAAGCGCGCAGACTTGCACAAGACAGGGTTTCAAAAAATGCAGAAGATTCTGTCGATGCACAAGCAGCTGCTATCATTCTTAATAGCTATCTTTCACGAAGTACCACATGACTATCTCAATCGATGAATTTAAACGTGCTGACATACGAGTTGGTACCGTGGTGCACGCAGAAAAGGTTCCTGATGCTGATAAACTACTTCGACTTGAAGTTGATTTTGGTGAGGAGCGTTATCGGCAAATTCTTTCTGGTATTGCTGAGTTTGTTGATGCAAGTAGCCTTGTCGGAAGACAGTTACTGTTTGTAATTAATTTAGAGCCACGCATTATCCGAGGAATGGTTTCAAACGGCATGCTACTCGCTACAGGAGAAGGGGATGCCTTCACACTCATTATTCCTTCAAAACCAGTGTCTGCTGGTAGTAGTATTCGTTAGGTATGGAAGAGGAACACAAGCAGACACCCACACGTTGGGAGTGGTTTCAAGAAAAGGCGAAAAGTAAACACGCTGAGTGGTGGCTCGGTACCTATTCTTTTTTCGAGACGGTTATCCTCCCATTTCCTACAGACCCCTTTTTAGCAGTAATGGTATTAGTCAATCGTTCTCGTGCGCTGTGGCTCACGTTTTGGACTACTCTCACCTCATTTCTCGGTTCCGTATTTTTGTATGGGGTTACGGTATTTTTCTATCATTTCCTTGTTGAGCCGCTTGTAGTGACATTTGGTATGGAAAGCATTGTTGCGCAGGTTTCAGCACAAGTAAGTAGTTACACATTCGTTACAGTTCTGTTTGGTGCTTTCTCACCATTTCCATATACGCCAGTAGTAATCGCAGCTGGGTTGTTACGCGTTGATTTTATTGCATTTTGTTTCGGCGCTTTTCTCGGGCGTGCATTACGGTACACACTTGTTTCGGTCCTTACACTATTCTTTGGGGTTACCTTATTAAAACGTGTTGGACGTATTGCAACAGTGGCTACTGTCGTACTGGTAGCAATCGCAGCATTGTACTTCCTCATTCAACTTCGCTGATTCAGCGCGTGACCGCAATTTTAGTGTTTATAATGAAGACATGCGTTTATTTTCGCGTGCATTGCATGCACTTCCACCACCACCGTATGTTGCGATGGCGGGAGCTGGTATCGACATAGGGACTGGTTCAGTAAAATCAGCTTCGTTTGCTGTGCGCGATGCTTCCTGTGTCTTGCAATCGTACCGTGAAGCAGAGCTCGGGGAGGGGGTTGTAGTAAACGGAGATATCGAGCAACCAGACAAAATGGTTGAAGTGTTACGTTCATTTCGGCTTCGTGAACGAGTTCATTTCGCCCATGCATCATTATCTGAACGAAAAGCATATCTCTATCAAATTTTTATTCCTAGTACGGAGAAAAATCTACGTTCAGCAGTTGAATTTTCTCTTGAATCCCATGTTCCTTTGCCTCCAGAAGAAGTGGTATTTGATTTTGAAGTGGTGCGTTATGTTGAGGCAGGGGTAGTGGTGAGTGTCACTGCATACGCGAAACGTGTTGTGGAGATATATCAAGATGTTTTTACGCGAGCAGGCATCACTCTTCGTTCTTTAGAAATTGAATCTCAAGCTCTTGGGCGTTCGGTTATTACAAAAGACGATATGGATCACGCAGTAATGGTGTTGGATTTTGGTCGCAAGACAACACGCATTGCTATTTTTGATCATGGAGTTGTTGGATTTACCGCGACCGTCGATGTGGGTGGAGAAACGCTCACTGCGGCGGTGATGAAACATTTCAATGTCTCAGCTGAAGAGGCTGAAACAATAAAAAACCAAAAAGGATTTCTTGAAGGTTCTGAAAATAGAGAGCTGTATGAAGCGCTTATGACTACTATTTCAGTATTAAAAGATGAAGTGGGGAAGCATGTTACGTATTGGGACACCACCAAGGAGGAAGATGTAGTACGCAAACAAGTCACCTCTGTTATTTTAGTAGGTGGAAATTCAAATTTGAAAGGACTTCCAGAATATTTGTCCCGTGCGCTTGGTATCCATACTCGAGTGGGGAACGTGTGGGCGAATGCATTTTCACTCGATGAATACATACCAGCGCTCCCGTATGTTAATTCCTTGGAATATGCAACGACGGTCGGCCTTGCGCTACGGTCGTGTAAAAACACTCTATGGTAAATCTTCTCCCTCAACAGATTCAGAGAAAATTGGCCCGACAATACTATGTTCGTTTAGGAACGGTGTTCTTTCTCCTTCTTGCAGTTGCCATTTTTATCGGAGGGGTGCTGTTAATTCCGAGCTATTTCGCATCGCAAAATAGTGCAGACTCGTACGAACGATATCGTGATGCACTTGAGGGTGCTGTTGGTCTCAAAGAGCGCGAACATGTCAGCGATGATATTGCGCAGTTAAGAGAACGCGTGCGTATCATGGACGATTATGCAAAGAGTGCCTTCACTGTTGATTTTATAGACGCACTTGGTGACAAGGTGCACACCGGCATCAATGTGTACTCGATTTCTTTTTCTCGAAATGAGGGTGGTGCAGAAGTGGCCATTGAAGGTGAAGCGAGAACACGTCAAGACTTGTTAAGTTTTGTCGAGTTATTGCGTGAAAGCGCAGCCTTTACGCAAGTGACATTGCCTGTTTCTCAGTTAGTGGTTGATATCAACCCAAGTTTTTCTATAAAAATGAACTATCAAAAACAGTAGCGTATGAAATACCTTTTACCACTCATTCTCAGTATTCTCGCGTTTCTTCTGATCGGAGGAGCCTACGCATTTCTTTTCTTTGGGGTGAATGGATATGTTGAGCGCATTGCAGTTGCGGTGCAATCTTCAGAAACACTCACTCGCAGAGATACTACGGCTCGTTCTATAGAAAAGTTTTTGAAAGAAGTAGAAGTTGAACGAGAAACACTCAGCGGTTTCGTTATTAAGAATGATGACGTGGTAAGTGTCATTGAGTTACTTGAACAAGTAGCTCGTGACGAAGGTGTGGTACTTTCGATTTCTTCAGTGTCGGCTTCAGATGTCTCTGGATGGGACCACCATGAACGTATCGACGTGCTGTTTTCTGTGAGTGGTTCGTTTGCCAATCTCACTGATTTTATTGCGACACTTGAATCGCTCCCAGTTGCAAGTCGTGTGGAAAGTGGGGGATTTGAAGTATCGGGAAATGCAAACTGGTTTGGTTCTTTCGCAGTAACATTCATAAAAGAAAAACTATGAAATACATCAATCAAGTACTTTCCTTTATTCGTTTACTGGGTCGACCGTTCCCGCTCCGTGATTGGTATATAGCGGTTGGTATCTCGTTTATTGTTGTGGCGATACTTATTCTACTCGCAACCAATTTCTTTTTCGGTATTCGTTCGGGGAGCATCATCACTTCGCTCACCGATAATGGCGCCCCAACACCAAGCGTGTCTCGTGACGCATTAAAGAATGTGCTCTCAGCATACGAAGTGCGTCTCACTAACTATAGTGAGGGTAATGTGCGCACACCTTCGGCGAGCGACCCTTCTCGTTAGAGGTTGAAGATTCTTGAAGAAGCGTTAAGCTTCTGGTACGGCCCCATAGTTTAATGGATAAAACAGGAGACTTCTAAGCTCTTGATCTAGGTTCGATTCCTGGTGGGGCCACTGAATAAACAAACATCTCGCCTGCGCGAGATTTTGTTATACAGTGGCGGGCGGAGCGATGTCGAGTCAGCAGACGAGACCGTGAGCCAGGGTCGTGAAAATTTACTTACGGCGGTAAATAAATTATTCCTGACCACAAGAAAGAAGCTACTTCACGTTTGTGGTTCTTTGTAGTATTCTCTAAAGCACGCGCGGTTAGCTCAGTTGGTAGAGCAACTCGTTTACACCGAGAAGGTCGGGGGTTCAAGTCCCTCACCGCGCACCATTTTCATGTCCGATATTTCTCTAAAGGAACTCACAAAAAAACTCAATGCTGTTCTCGAGCGATACCGAGAGAATTTTCCTGATGTCGTCGTCGATAGAGATTATTTTCCTTTTAAGGTAACCGAAGAGTGGGGCGAATGTTTACAGGCATACCTTATGCTCACAAAACGTGGGCGTCAAAAGGGGAAAAATGAATCTGAAATTCAACAAGATTTTGAGAAAGAATTTGCTGACGTGTTTGGTTTTCTTATGCTGTTCGCTGATCGTGAAGGTATTGATATTGAAAAAGCACTCAATGATAAGTGGTTTAAGCAGTTAGAAAAAGAGCTTTGATATAGTTCACATATGAATATTACTATTCTTTATGAAGACGACGACCTGTGCGTTGTGTCAAAACCATCGGGAGTTACAGTACACAGTGATGGGAAAAGGGAGGAGGAAACTCTAGCTGATTGGTTTGTGGAGAAATATCCTCAGGCCCGGGGTGTGGGGGAACCTCTTACGTTATCTGATGGAACACGTATTGACCGTCCAGGCATCGTTCACAGATTGGACAAAGAAACTTCTGGCGTAATGGCGCTTGCCAAAACTGCTGGTTCATTCACACACCTAAAGCAGCAATTCCAAGATCGTTTAGTCACAAAAGAATATCGCGCATTTGTGTGGGGGCACATGAAAGATGTTTCGGGAAGCATCACCCTTCCCATTGGTCGATCACGCAGTGATTTTAGGAAGCGCTCAGCTGAGTTCGGTGCAAAACCGCCGCTTCGTGAAGCTCATACTGACTACAAAATTCTTATAGATGGATCTGAACATACGTATCTTTCACTTACTCCAAAAACAGGACGAACACATCAACTCCGGGTTCACTTAAAGGCCATTTCCCGTCCTATCGTGTGCGACAAATTGTATGCACCGCAAAAAGAATGTGCCCTCGGTTTTGTAAGGCTGGCACTTCACGCCTTCTCACTCTCTCTTGAACTTCCATCTGGCCCCCGCCGTATATTTGAAGCGCCACTCCCAGAGGATTTTGTACATGCCGAGAAATTGTTAGTAGGACATAGTTCAAATATTGCTTAAATCAAGCGAGCGTGGTATTTTTCCTCGTACATGACTGTTCAGCTAGAAGCATCAACAATCTCTCCCGTTAACGTGGAGGAGCGCAAAACCCTTGGTATCCGAGCAGGAGACACTGTTCGTGTACACCAAAAAATTCAAGAAAAGGGTAAAACTCGTCTTCAGGTATTTGAAGGCTTAGTTATTGCACGAAAACACGGAAATGAAGCAGGGGGAACTTTTACTGTGCGTGCGACACTTTCAGGTGTTGGCGTTGAGAAAATTTTCCCACTGTATTCTCCGTTGATTGATAAAATCGAAATCGTTCGTCGTTCTAAGGTACGCCGTGCAAAACTGTATTACATCCGCGATAAGGTTGCCCGTGAAATTCGCCGTCAGCTTCGCAATATGAAACTTGTTTCAATCGCCACTGAAAGTGAAAAAGAGGTAGCTGAAGCTACAGAGCGAGCTCTTCAAGAAGCAAAAGAAGCTGAAGAAAAGGCAGCAACAGAAAAAGCTGCAGCTGAAGCAAAAGCCCAAGAAGAAGCCGCAGCAAAAGAAGTTGAAGAAGTGAAAGAAGAACCCTCAGTAGAAGTTGCCGAAGAAAAGACTGAAGAAAAAGAGGCATAGGCCTCTTTTTTGTTTGCAAAAGTGTGGGAAATAGATAAGAATAGAAATCACGCGCAGGTGCTGAAATTGGTAGACAGGCTACCTTGAGGTGGTAGTGCCCGTATGGGCGTGGAGGTTCAAGTCCTCTCCTGCGCACATGAAACAAAAATGCCAACTACTTGGCATTTTTGTTTGCATAGGCGGAGGGACTTTTTTACGAATAGAGTGAATTAGAAACCGGTGGTCACCTGTTTGCTACAATGGCTCAACGTATGTCACCGCAAGGGAAAATAGGTGTCTTTGATTCTGGATTTGGTGGGATTGATGTATTGCGAGGCATTGTTGAGGCACTCCCTGAATACGATTATTTGTATCTTGGTGATACTGCGCGTACTCCATACGGCACACGTTCTTCTGAGGTGGTATGTGCATTTACAAAGCAGGCAGTGGATTTTTTGTTTGCCCAAGGTTGTGAGCTTGTTATTTTTGCGTGCAACACTGCTTCAAGTGATGCCTTGCGATATATACAACATGTATATACTCCAGCAACGTACCCTGATAAAAAAGTTCTTGGTGTACTCATTCCTGCTTCTGAAGAGGCGGTAGCACAAACAAAAAATCAAAAAGTAGGGGTTATTGCAACAGAAGGTACCGTGCATTCCAAAGCTTTTGAAAGAGAATTACATAATCGCGCCGAGCATATTTCTGTTTTCCAACAAGCCTGCCCCTTACTCGTTCCCATTGTAGAATCCGGCGAACATAATTCTGAAATAGCACGTCTCGCGTTGGATCAATATCTACAGCCGCTTCTTAAGAAAGGAATTGATACGCTCATTCTTGGCTGTACTCATTATGGAATTTTAGAGGAACGTATAAAAGAAATTGTCGGTCCGCATATAACCATTATTTCTGAAGCTCGTGTCGTCCCTAAAAAATTAAAAGAGTATCTTGCTCGACACAGAGATATTGAAGAAAAATTAGGCAAAGGGGCATCGGTTCTTTTTTACTCCACTGATGTAACAAGTAAATTTGAAACCCTCGGGAGCGTTTTTTTTGGGAAGCAGATACACGCGCAAAGCGCGACGCTCGTGTAACTCTGTCTTGCGAAAAGGGTCCCGTGCGTGGTTATATAGGGTACACGCTTGATGTTCTATAGAGCGTAGCATGGTGGCTATGGTGTAACGGTTAACACTCGAGTTTGTGGAACTCGCAATCTGGGTTCGATTCCCAGTAGCCACCCACGAAATTAAAAAGCTTCCTACGCGGGAGTTTTTTTAATTTGCAGCTACTGGGAATCGAACAGGAAGGGGGTCGGGGAAACATGTGTTTCCCCGTGAAGGAAGGCAGGGCGAAGCCCGTTGGAAAACCGTGGGTTTCCAAAGTGTGAGATAGCGGAGCGTCCCAGTAGCCACCCACGAAATTAAAAAGCTTCCCTCAAAGGGAAGTCTTGTGGTGCGTTATAGTTGAAGAGATGAAGAAATTTTTTGGTCTTCTCGGCAGAAATAAACATCGGCTCGCAACATGCGCACTCGCGTTTGGTTTTTTGGTTGACATCGTTACGTTTAGAAATCTCAATCTCAACTACGCACTCATTTTGCTTGGCGCACACTTGTTCATTGTTGCCTTTTCGATATTGGTCTTATCCATTCCATTAAAAAGCGATGTGGACTCTTTTGTAGCTCGTGTTCGTTCATGGATTCCTGTTGCACAACAATATTCCATGGGGAACCTATTAAGCGCATTTTTAATACTGTATTCGGCAAGTGGTTCGCTCGCTGCAAGCTGGCCTTTTTTTGTGCTTGTTGCAGTTGCAGCTGTTGGAAATGAAACACTAAAGCTTCAAAAATATCGTCTCCCATTTCAGACAAGTCTTTTTTGTTTGAATCTTGTATTATTTTCTGCTCTGTTATGGCCAGTACTCTTCCGTTCAATCAGCACCGCAACCTTTTTGGTCAGCGTACTGGTCGCTTTTTTTGTGTTTGCGCTGTTTCGTCGCACACTTTGGCTTGTCGCACGTGCTGCGTTTAGCGCAAGTAAAAAAAATATTAATCGTGGAGCGTTCTCTGTGCTTGTGGTAGTGGTGTTATTGTATTTCACCAACATTATTCCGCCTATTCCGCTCACATTAAGTACTATTGATTTTTATTACTCAGTGGCACGTTCTGGTGATTCGTATATTGCTCGAGATGAAATGCGTTCATTTGTAGATCGATTTCTCTCGTTTACCCCACGCACACTAGTATTATCTTCAGGAGCTCCCGCGTATGTTTTTACTGCAATTTCTGCGCCTGCAAAACTCGATACTACGATAGTGCATCGATGGCAGTATTTTAATGAAAATACACACTCTTGGGTTACTAAAAATTCAGTAGAATTTCCTATCGTAGGGGGGCGACAAGGTGGGTACAGAGCCTTTTCGCTTAGTGAATCTCCTGCAGCGGGGAGATGGCGAGTTTCTGTAGAAACCACAAGTGGCAAGATTCTTGGTCGTTCATATATGACCGTAGAGCACTCCACGACCCAACCAGAAACCCATCGTGTTGAAATTAGGTAGTGTTTCTGTGCACAAGTGGTTGTAGATACCTCGGTTTGTCTGTTACCGTGGACTCAAGATAGATATCATGCGAAGTAAAATTCTCCACTCCCTCTATGCATCATTAGAATGGAGAATTATCGCGTTTGTGATTACCAACATATTTTTTTGGTTCACAACAGAATCATTCTGGCACGCAACAGGCTTGGCATTAGCGCTCCAAACTATTCTTTTTATAGTGCATACGATATGGTTTTTTCTTCGCCAAGAGCTTGACGGGCATGACCTGTGGACAGGACAGCCCACACAAAAACACTAGGGGTATAGTGGATATAGATGAAGTATTTCGTAGCTCATCTTCTTTCTGGAGATGTCGCTCAGTACCACACTACTCTTACCCAAGAACTTTCGCATCGTTTTCGCGCCACCCCTATTCACGAAAAAGTCGCTCCTCACATTACAGTGAAAATACCTTTTGAGGCAAACGAGTATGAGCTGCTTCAAGTAGAGCATGTACTCGCACACTTCACCTCTACTCGTCACGCACCACCCATGACCCTTGAAGGGTTTGGTCGATTTGGATTTAAGACGGTGTACCTTGATGTGGTGAAAAGTCACGAAGCGGTACACATGGTACGTGATTGTGTAAATGAGCTGAATCAACTGAAGTGGATGCAGCAGGTTCACCATGAAGGAAACAAACTACATGCAAGCGTTGCTCGGTTTCTTACGTATAAGCAATTCAGACGTATCTGGAGAGAGGTAAAACATGAACGTCCTCATTTTAAAGAGCGATTAGATTCGTTGGCAATTCTAAAAAAGCCACATGGCGAAAAAAAGTGGCACGTTCATCGTAATTTTAATTTTGCGACGCCATCACACATTTCACTTAACACAGCGACATTCTCTGCGTCGCGTTAATTTTCCCCTAAGCCTTTTGTTATAATTATCCTATGGCATACATACCAAACATTGAAGAAGAAACGCTCAGCAACGATTATTTCAGAAAGGTTCTTTATACTGACCCACGATTGCAATTAGTAGTAATGAGCCTCAACCCGCAAGAAGAAATTGGTATGGAAGCGCACGATAATCTCGACCAGTTTATTCGCATTGAGTCAGGGGAAGGTAAGGCAATTCTTGATAGCGAAGAGTTTGCACTGAAAGATGGGAGTGTGGTTATCATTCCTAAAGGAACGAATCACAACATCGTCAATACGTCGAGAGATATGAAATTGAAACTCTATAGCATTTACGCTCCGGCCCAGCACGAGGCAGGAACGATTCACAAAACAAAAGCAGAAGCCGATGCCGCAGAGGAACACTTTCATGGATAGAAACAGTGGCTTACACATTGTTGTTGCATCAAAAAACCCAGTAAAACAAGCAGCAGTTGAACAAGGGTTTGCTGCAGTATTTCCTGAACTCGCATGTAGTTTTGAAGCAGTGCTTAGCAATTCTGGTGTTTCTGACCAGCCACTTTCTGACGAAGAAACACTTCGCGGTGCCCTCAACAGAGTTGTAGATATTCGCAGGCAAAAACCTCGTGCTGATTTTTATATTGGTATTGAAGGTGGGGTTGAAGATAGGGAAGGTGAACTTCACGAGTTCGCGTGGGCGGTCGTTGAAGATTTTTCAGGGAAAATAGGGAAAGGTCGCTCTGCAGTGTTTATTGCACCACCTGAGATTAGACGCTTAATTCTTGACGAAGGGAAAGAGTTGGGGGACGCGGGTGATATTGTTTTTAAACAAGAAAATTGCAAGCAAAAAACAGGAGTAATTGGTCTTCTGACCAATGGCGCAATAGACCGTGTTGAGCTGTACCGTCATCCAATGATTATTGCACTGACACCTTTTGTGCACCCAGAACTGTATTCGTAAGATATTACCCAACACTAAGGAGCGCAAACATAAGTCCAATACCAATAAGCACAGCAAAGAATTCAATAGCAGAACGACCCGGATTTTCAGTTTCATGAAGCTCGGGAACGAGGTTTGACGCGGCAATATAAATGAACCCTCCAGCCGTAAATGCAATAGCGATTGGTTCAATAGCTTCGAGACTGTTTCCGATAGCAAAAAAAGCAAACGCTCCAAGAAACGCAACAAGTGCTGACACCATGTTCCAAATCAGCGCATTTGTTTTTGAAAAACCAGAATGGAGTAGTAGAGCAAAGTCGCTCACCTCTTGAGGCACTTCATGAAGGAAAACTGCAATAGTGGTAGCAATCCCAAGCGGTATCGAAACCGCGTAGCTTGCTGCAATAATGGCGCCATCAACAAAATTATGAACGCCGTCGCCCACAAGAATGAGCGTCCCAAGAGGTTTTTTTGCGATATAACATGCTTCACCAGGTTTACACACCGAGTGATCGCTTTGTTTGTGATGCCAGCGTAGATATTTTTCTAGAACAAAAAATAAAAGAATCCCAGTAAGAATAGCTAATGAGAACGTCGTGTTTTCAATACCTTCACCGAAGGCTTCAGGAATGAGGTGAATAAAAGCATCGCCCAATAGGGCTCCTGCAGCGAGTCCAATAAAGAGATACATTCCTGACCTCAAGACACTTTCCCTTACAGAGAGTGTCACAATCCCCACCAGAGAAATAAGGCTTATCGCAAGCACGCTTCCGAGAGTGTAAAGAAGCTCAGCGCTCATATCGATGAATGGTACCACAGTAGGAGATGTACTGTGATACACTTTTGTTGTTAGATTAATTAATTAAAAACACCCTATGAAATTCTTAGAAAGTACTCGTATTGAAAAATTAGCAGCACTTTTGCTCTTAGTAGCATCTGTGTTACTCGGCCTGATGGCCATTGATGCCCTGAAGGGGTTGTTTGAGCCTCGTCCTCCGATGGGGAATATCATTTCAGTTGAGGGAATGGGAAGTGTTACCGCGATTCCTGATATAGCGCGTGTCACATTCACTGTTTCTGAAGAAGGCACCACAGCTGCTGAAGCTCAACAAAAAGCAACGCAGAAAGCAAACACCGCGCTCGCTCTTTTAAAGGGTGATCTTGCTATCGAAGAAAAAGATATTAAAACAACGTATTACAATGTGTCACCGCGCTATAACCGTGCAACTCCGTGTTATGACGGGTTCTGTTCAGAATACGAACAGCGCATTGTTGGTTACACCACATCACAGACAGTCGAAGTGAAAGTTCGTGATACTGCCAAAGCTGGTGAAGTGTTGAGTCAGCTTGGTGGTGTTGGAGTCAGCAACTTGAATGGACCATCGTTCACTATTGATGATCCTGATGCATTGCAGGCTGAAGCTC
>Ga0210057_1004596_pt1 | contig 18233 bp, 36 predicted proteins | sample CryGeyCG2114_010_2_FD_183968 | JGI IMG/M metagenome (GOLD analysis project Ga0210057, IMG submission 183968) | Groundwater microbial communities from aquifer - Crystal Geyser CG10_big_fil_rev_8/21/14_0.10 (SPAdes) (version 2) | ecosystem: Environmental > Aquatic > Deep subsurface > Groundwater ...
TACCTTCAAAAATGCGCAAACAAGCACTAATTGCGGCCTTGTCTAACAAAATGAAAACGAAAAACATCATTGTGTTAGACAAAATTGAATTTAAAAATATAAAAACAAAACAAGTTAATGAAATGCTAAATAAACTACCTGTTAAAGAAGGAACATTTTTATTCATTTATGACAAAATTGATCCAAAAGTAGAACTTTCTATGAGAAATTTGCCGTATCTTAAAACAATACAGCAAAATTCTTTAACTGTTTATGATTTGTTAAAATACGAATGGATTATCACAACTTTAGATGTTATTAAATCAATTGAAAGAAAACTCAAAAAATGAACTTAATTATTGAACCGCTTATCACAGAAAAATCAGTAAATTTTGCCGCAAAAGGCAAGTACATATTTAAGGTATTAAAAAAAGCCACAAAAAATGAAATAAAAAAAGATGTTAGCCGCCAATTTAGCGTAAAGGTAGATAATGTTAATATTTTATACCAAAAAGAAAAGATTAAAAAACGTGGAAAAACCGTTGGCAAAAAAAGTTCGTTCAAAAAAGCCATAGTTACTTTGAAAAAAGGCGAAAAAATTAAAGAGTTGGAAGTAAAAGAATGACAAGTTCAAATATAAAAACTTATAAGCCATATACAAAATCGCGTCGCGTTATTTCAAATGTTGATTATAAAAAGATTTTAACAGAAAAAGAGCCGGAAAAATCGTTCACCTTTGGTAAAAAGAAAATTTCCGGACGAAGCAAAGGAAGAGTTTCTATTCGGCATAAAGGCGCTGGAGTAAAAAGATTGTATCGTCAAATTGATTTTAAGCAGGGTAAACTTGACATTGAAGCAAAAGTAAAAAGTATTGAATATGACCCAAACCGCAGCGCATTTATTTCTTTGATATTTTTTACTGATGGCGAAAAGCGTTATATTTTAGCACCCGCAAAGATAAAAGTAGGTGATAAAATTATTTTTTCATCCAAAAAAACTGAAATAAATGTGGGAAATCGTATGCCTTTGAAATACATCACTGTAGGAACGCCCGTTCATAATATTGAATTATTCCCCCAAAAGGGTGGCGAAATAGCCAAAAGCGCCGGCACAGCTTGTATAGTTACTGTACACGATGAAGATTTTGTTCATCTTAAAATGCCGTCAGGCGAGATTAGAAAATTTGACGGTCGTTGCTTTGCATCAATAGGTTACGTTTCAAATCAAGAACATAGTAGAATAAAATTAGGTAGCGCCGGACGGGTTCGCAGAATGGGCATTCGCCCAACGGTTCGTGGCATAGCAATGCATCCTGGTGCTCATCCTCATGGTGGCGGCGAAGGACGTTCTTCTGTAGGATTAAAATACCCAAAAACGCCGTGGGGAAAACCAGCAAAAGGTGTTAAAACACGCAGGAAAAAATATTCAGATAAGTTAATTATTAAACGAAGAAAATAAACTACATTGCGTTAAGACACGGTGTATCCCATATGGGAAAGTTTGTTTTTCGCCCGCCAAGGGACGGGCTCAAAATAAAAAAAGGAGTTTTTGTGGCACGATCGCTTAAAAAAGGCATTTATATTGAAGAAAGCCTGCTTAAAAAAATTAAAACTGCCAAAAAAACCGGCGACAAAAAACCTATAAAAACATGGAGTAGAAGAAGTACAATTTCTCCGGATATGGTTGGTATGACAATCGCAGTTCATGATGGTAAAACACATGTTCCAGTATTGGTTGTTGATGAAATGGTAGGCCACAAATTAGGCGAATTTGCTCCTACAACAAAGTTTAGGGGTCATGGCGGCCGTCGTGCACGTGAAGAAGCAAAAGAAGTTGTAAGTAAGGAAGCCGTAAGCAAAGAAATTCCGAAAAAGGAATAAAAATGGAAATAAAGGCAAATGCAAAGTTTGTTAAAACAGCGCCGCGCAAAATAAAACTTGTTGCTGATTTTATTCGTGGCAAGAAATTAATTGACGCCATAAACATATTACAATTTACACCAAAGCAGGCATCAAAAGATTTATTAGTTTTATTACATTCTGCAAGGTCCAATGCTAAACAAAAAAATGCGGATGAAAAAAGTTTAACAATTACAGAAATTTTTGTTGGGCAAGGCGAAGCGCTAAAAAGGCAGCTTTTGCATTCGCGCGGCCGCGCCTCACAAATTAAAAAAAGAATGAGCAATGTATCGCTCGTCTTATCAGACGAGCTAAAGCCAAAAGTAAAAAGTAAAAATAAGAACCCCCGACATTCGTCGGATAACCTTGTTTCCAAACAAGATTGAAAAATGAAAAATTACAATCTAAAATTTAAAATTATTAAATTTCGTAAATATGTTTTTAGTTTTTCGTTTTTAGTTTTAAGTTTAGCTCCGTGTGGAGCGAGGAGCGCTTGTGGGTCAGAAAGTTAATCCAATTAGTTACCGCTTAGGAATTAATGTTGACTGGAAGTCAAAGTGGTTTGATATACGCAAATATAAGCAATATATTATTGAAGATGCATTAATTCGAAAATTTATTACAAAGAACTTGGCAGCTAATTACATTTCATCTACCAATATTACTCGCGATAAAAATTCTGTTATTGTTACGATTCATACTGCACGTCCAGGAATGATTATCGGCCGTTCTGGTGCTGTTATTTTAGCAATAAAGAATAAATTACAAAAAATTATTAAAAACGATTTAAGAATAAATGTTGAAGAAATCAAAGAACCAAATTTAGATGCACAAATTGTCGCATATAACATTGCAACACAAATTGAAAAAAGAATTGCTTATAAACGAGCAATGAAGCAAACATTGCAGCATGTGATGGAAGCAGGCGCCAAAGGTATTAAAGTAATTTGTAAAGGCAGATTAGCAGGCGCTGAAATTGCGCGTAAAGAATCAATGTCTTTGGGAACATTGCCTTTGGGCACACTTGATGCAGATATTGATTATGGTCAAGTTGACGCCAAAACAACTTATGGAATTATTGGTGTAAAGGTTTGGATAAATAGAGGATAATTTATGCTTATTCCAAAAAAATTAAAACATAGAAAACATCAACGCGGCACAATAAACCGTTTATCAATGCGTGGTTTTATCTTAAATTTTGGCCGTTTTGGTGTTAAGTCATTAGGTGGAGGATGGGTTACTGCAAGACAAATTGAGGCTGCGCGTCGTGCGGCAACGCGATATGTTAAACGCGGCGGTGAAATATGGATTAGAATTTTTCCTGACAAACCTGTAACCTCAAGGCCGCCTGAAACCGGAATGGGCGGAGGAAAAGGCACACTTGATCATTTTGTTGCTGTTGTAGAGCCAGGCCGTATTTTAATGGAAATGGATGGAGTTTCAAGAGATGTTGCAAAAGAAGCTTTACGACTTGCGGCGCATAAATTTCCATTCAAAACAAAATTCGTGGAAAAGGAATAAAAATGAAAGATTCCGAAAAAATAAATGAATTAAAATCAAAGAGCGAGAGCGAACTTCTTGAGATCTTAAAAAAAGAATACATTAATTTAAGAAAACTTCGATTTAAGGCAAAAATGCGCGAGTTAAAAAAAGTTCAGGAAATTAAACAGTCAAAAAGAAAAATTGCTCGCATATTGACGATTTTAAGAGAAAAGTTAGAAAGCGCATTAAATAAGGAACAAAAAAATGAAAAGAACGCTTCAAGGTAAAGTTATTAGTGACAAATCAGATAATACTATTGTCGTTGAAATAAAAAGATTGGTTACGCATCCTCTTTATCATAAAAAATATATAATTAGTAAAAAATACAAAGTGCATGTAGAAAAAAATAAGCCAAAAATTGGTGATAATGTAGCGATAATTGAGTGTCGCCCAATTTCAAAAGATAAAAAATGGGAAATTAAAAATGATTCAAAGACAAACAAGACTAAACGTAGCTGATAATTCAGGCGCCAAACAAATTATGTGTTTGACTGTTATGGCAGGCGCTGGTAAATATGCTCAAATAGGAGATACGATTTCGGCGTCAGTAAAAGAAGTTGTTCCCCGCGGTAATGTAAAAAAGAAAGAAATTGTCCGCGCTGTTATTGTCAGACAAAAAAAAGAATATAAACGCAACAATGGAACATATGTTCGTTTTGATGAAAATGCTGCAGTAATAATTGATAAAGATGGAATACTGCGCGGAACGCGAATATTTGGTCCTGTCCCGCGCGAATTAAAAGACAGAAAATTTAACAAAATTGTTTCTTTAGCCAAAGAGGTTGTATGAAGCTTAAAAAAGGTGATACAGTTTTAGTCATTGCCGGCAAGGATAAAAATAAAACCGGTAAGGTTGAAAAGGCGTTACCAAAAAAAGAGCAAATTATTGTGTCGGGAGTCAATATTGCTAAAAAGCACAGTAAAGCTACCAAAAAAGAACCTCATGGAGGAATTATTCAGTTGAATATGCCCCTTTCTGCAGGCAAAGTAATGTTAATTTGTCCTGCCTGCAACAAAGCGGTCAGAGTAGGATATAAAAAAGTAAGCAAAGGAAAAAAAGTGAGAATATGTCAAAAATGCAAAGAGTCAGTGGAGCCGAGATGAGAATAAAAGAACTTTATAAAAAAGAAGTAATTAAAAAAATGCGTCAAAAATTTAATTTTAAGAATGATTTAGCTGTACCACGAATTTCAAAAATTGTCATAAATTGCGGTGTGGGCTCAATTTCGTCAGACAAAAAAATGTTTGATAATGCTGTTGAGGATATTGTAAAAATAACAGGTCAAAAACCGTTTATCACTAAGTCAAAAAAAGCAATTTCTGGTTTTAAGTTAAGAAAAGGCCAAAATGTTGGGTTGAAAATAACTTTGCGCGGGAAAAGGATGTATGATTTTTTGGAAAAAGTTATTAATATTGCTTTACCGCGAAGTCGTGATTTTAAGGGAATAATATCAAAATTTGATGGAAAAGGGAATTTAACTACCAGTTTTCGCGAACAAATTGTTTTTCCAGAAATTGAGGAAGGTACAGAAAAAATATTCGGATTTGAAGCAACAATAGTTACCAGCGCCAAAAATGACGAGCAGGCAAAAGAATTACTATCACTTTTAGGATTAAAATATAAGGAGTAATATGGCACGCAAAGCATTAATTTTGAGAGCACAAAGAAAACCTAAATATTCAACAAGACAAAAAAACCGTTGTGCTCTTTGCGGGCGCAGCCGGGGATATATGAGACGATTTGGAATTTGCCGAATTTGTTTTCGCGAGCACGCAACAAAAGGATTACTTCCCGGCGTTAAAAAAGCAAGCTGGTGATAAATAAAAGGAGCGACAGTGGATACAATTGCCAATATGTTTAGTTCAATCAAAAATGCACTTGCTGTTTCTAAAGAAAACACAGAAGTTGACTATTCAAAAGTAAATGTTGAAATTGCCAAAATTCTTAAAAAAGAAGGCTTTATTTTGGATTACAAGGAAAATGAACATAAAAATATTGAAATTGATTTGAAATATAAAGGCAAAAAACCATATATTAATTGTCTTGAGCGAATTTCTAAATCAAGTTGCCGCCGTTATTGCAAAAGCAAAGAAATCCCCAGAATTTTAAGTGGTCTTGGTATGGTAATTATTTCAACGCCCAAAGGCATTTTAACTGGAAATGAAGCAAAGAAAAAAGGTTTGGGCGGCGAATTAATTTGTAAAATATGGTAAGGAGAGACAGTGTCAAAAATAGGTAAAAAACCCATTACAATTCCTGAAAATGTTGAAATAAAGATAGAAGGACAAAATGTACACACCAAAGGACAAAAAGGCGAGCTGTGTTTAGAATTGCCAAGAAAAATAAAAATCAGTAAAAAAGAAAATAAAATTTTTATCACATCGGAAGGCAATTCTGTTTATTCCAAGGCAATACATGGTTTATATCGCAGCTTGGTCAATAATTTAGTTATTGGTGTAAATGATGGTTATAAAAAACAACTTCAGCTTCATGGTTTAGGATATCGTGTTGCTTTAGCGCAAAATTGCCAAAAACAAAAACTTAATCTTTCCATTGGTTTTTCTCATCAGGTTGAGGTATTGGCGCCAGAAGGAATTACTTTTTCTGTAAACAAAAACACAATTGACATTGAAGGAATTGATAAGCAATTAGTTGGTGAAACAGCTGCAAAAATTCGGGCTTTGCGTCCGCCAGAGCCATACAAAGGTAAAGGCATTCGTTACATTGATGAAATAGTTCACAAAAAGCCGGGTAAAGCAGTTGTTAAAACACAAGGCGGATAAAATGAAGCGAAAAAGATTATCAGTTTTTCGTTCACACTATCACATTTACGGACAAATAATTGATGAAGAAAAAAACCATACATTAGTATCATTTTCTGATTTAAAATTGTCAAAAAACGAGAAAGCAAAACTTAACAAAATACAAATAGCCAAAAAAGTTGGCGAAAAATTGGGAGAAGTAGCCAAAAAAGCAAAAATTACATCTGTCTATTTTGACAGAGGAAAATATAAATTCCACGGGCGTGTCAAAGCACTAGCTGAAGGCGCCCGTAAACATTTGAGGTTTTAATGAAAACACTTTATCTTGACATTGAAACTCTGCCTGCCGAAAAAGACAAACATGAAATATTAAAAAATATTCATCAAAAGAAAAAAGATAAAGGCAGAACAAAGCAAACTTTGGAGCAATTTATAGAAAATACAAATTTTGGCGGTGCTTTTGGTAGAATTTTTTGTCTTTGTTATGCCATAGATGATGAACCGGTTCAGAATTTATTTGGCGACGAACGGGAAATTTTGAAAAAATTTTGGGAAATTTGCCGCGAAATTCAGCTTTTTGTCGGGCATAATGTTTTAGATTTTGATTTAAAATTTATTTATCAGCGTTCAATTATTTTGCAGGTTAAACCTTCTATCCCCATTTCTTTTCGCAGATATTATTCTGAACAGGTTTTTGATATTATGCACGAATGGACAAAGTGGAACGGATATATTTCAATGGACGAACTTGCGTGCGCTCTTGGCATTCCTTCGTCAAAAGGCGATATTGACGGTTCTCGCGTTCATGAATTTTATAAAAAAGGTAAGCATCAGGAAATTATAGACTATTGCAAAAAAGATGTTGAAGTCACCCGAGCTATTTATAAAAAGATGAATTTTATTGAGTAGCCTCGTAACACCCCGCAGGTGTTACTTGGTTTTTGTTGCATTGTTCTTTTAAAATTTGCTAAAATTAAAATAAGTAAGATAAATAAACTTATGGAGGACAAATTATGTCTATCGTATCAGAATCGGAATTCAAGGGAAATCCCATGATCGTTATAAAGATTGATGAAGAGGATAAATACCCTTTTCAATTTGGCGTAAAAAAAGCAAAACTTGTATTAGAGAATATTGAAAATATCAAAAAATTTGTTGAAAAATACGATAAATAGTACCAATAACTACTGTTCGTCTTGAATATTTTCAGGTAATTTCTTTGGTTCCATCATTTCAACAAAATCACGGCAAACTAAATAATTTGCTCTGGCTTTTTTAATCTTTCGTATTCTTCCATCATTTCATCGCGTTTTTCGGGACCAATACCTTGTTCTGGCATTTTGCCTCCTATTTTTATTTTATATTATTTTTTTTGTATATGCAAAGACGACCACTTGTAATTTATTATTTATTCCTATACAATAAAGCAAGTAAGGAGATATTTTTGCAATGGTAAACAGAGCAAAAGAAACACCACGCCTTCCCGAAGTAAAATTAGAAAAAACTGCACCAAAAATAGTTGAAAGCGCAAAAAGACAATTTAGGGACAAAAAAGATAAGGAGTTCGAAGAAAAAGTTGTTCAAATTGACCGCGTTACTTATGTAGTTGCTGGCGGAAAAAGAATGCGCTTTAGAGTTTTGGTCGTGGTTGGAAATCGTAAAGGTAAAGTTGGCGTAGGTGTTGCAAAAGCAACAGAAATTCCTCATGCTGTTCAAAAAGCCGTTTCTCAAGCTAAAAAACGCTTTATTGATGTTCCTATGAAAAATGGGACTATTTTGCACGAAATAACTTATAAATACGGTCCGGCAAGAATTTTCTTAAAGCCAGCTTCAACAGGCACAGGAATTATTGCCGGAGGTCCTGTGCGTGCTGTTGTTGAACTTGCTGGAATTACTGATATTTTAAGTAAAATGTTGGGCTCGGAAAATAAAATTAATAATGTTTTTGCCACATATGAGGCACTGAAGAGGTTTTGTGATGAAGTTGCATGAGCTAAAGCCCATTTTTGGAAGAAAGAAAAAAAGAGTTGGAAGGGGTAGTGGTTCAAGCCGCGGAACATATAGTGGACGAGGCCAAAAAGGCCAAAATTCGCGAAGCGGCGCCAAAACACCCAAATCAACGCTTGTAGCAAAACTTCCCAAACTTCGGGGGGAGAAGTTTAGACATGTTAAAAGGAAAAAAATTGCAGTTGTAAATTTGAGAGACTTGGAAAAATATTATAAAAAAGGCGAAGAAATTTCTAAAAAAAGTCTGATGGAACACAAAATTATTATTGAGAAAAAATCTCAACCCATTTCAAAAATCAAAATATTGGGACAAGGAAAATTAACCAAAAAACTGAAGTTTGCAACCGATTTAATCTATTCTAAAAAAGCAAAAGAACAAATTGATAATGTTTGAAACCATCACAAAAATTTTTACACTAAAAGATTTGCGAAAAAGAATACTCTATACGATTTCGCTTTTATTAATATTTCGCATTTTAGCACACATACCGCTTCCTAATGTTGATTTGGATAGATTAAAGCAGTTTTTTGCCTCAAACCAGTTATTTGGGCTTTTGGATTTATTTTCTGGTGGAACTCTTTCTAATTTTTCTATTGTTTTAATGGGCGTTGGGCCATATATTACTTCTTCCATTGTAATGCAGCTTTTGACAATGGTTGTGCCATCGCTTGAAGCACTTTCCAAAGAAGGCGAATGGGGCAGGCAACGGATAAATTATTATACGCGGCTTTTAACTGTCCCGCTTGGATTTATTGAAGGTTATGGAATGTTACAACTTTTGCAAAAAAGCTCAAAGCTGCAAATTATTAGTAATATGAATTCATGGGAAATTTTTGTTTTTCTTGTAACTGTTGTTGCCGGCACAGTACTTTTGATGTGGCTTGGCGAATTAATATCAGAAAACGGTATCGGGAATGGCATCTCATTACTTATTAGTTTAGGTATTATTTCCGGCTTTCCTAATCAAATTAGCAATACCTGGACTTTAATTACTGGCGGACAAATTATTGATTGGACTAAAATGGCTGGTTTTGGTTTGTTTTTGCTAATTGCAGGAGCTGCAATTGCCCTGATTGTATTTATCAATGAAGCACAGCGTAATATCCCGATAGCTTATGCTCGACGAATTCGCGGTTCACAAACTTTTGGTGGCGTAGAATCGCATCTACCTATGCGAGTAAATATGGCAGGTGTTATTCCGATTATTTTTGCCCTTTCGTTTATGGTTTTTCCCGGTGTTCTGGCAAGTATGTTTAAGTTGGCAAAATCTGTGTGGCTTTCTAATGCCGCTTCCTATGTTGAACGTTTGTTTCAAAAAGGAACTTTTTATGGTATTTTTTATTTTGTTTTAGTTGTGCTTTTCACCTATTTTTATACATATGTAATTTTTCATCCCAAAGAAGTGGCGGAAAATTTACAAAAACAAGGCGCTTTTATTCCCGGAATTCGTCCCGGCGTTCAAACAGCCAATTACTTAAATTATGTTTCAAATAGAATTTTAATCGCTGGTGCAATATTTTTAGGGTTGATTGCCATACTTCCTTTTATTGCACAGTCAATTACCAAAATTAACACTTTGGTTTTGGGCGGAACAGGACTTTTGATTGTTGTTTCTGTTGTTTTGGAAACATATCGGCAAATTCAAAGTCAAATCATTATGAGAACTTATGATGAATACTAAAAAAAAGAAATTTTTTGGAACATTTATTATTGTTATTTTGCTTGGCGGTTTATATATGCTGGTGCGTTCTTCCAATATTATCAATAAAAATCAAATAAACCAGAACTCAAACCAAAACTCTTCATTAACAGAAAATTCCAATAGTAATGAAGCACCCCAAGAAACAAAAGAAAGTTATAACAAACTTTTATATCGCTTAACAATTGCTTCAAAAAAAACAGTGAATGAAATTTATTTAGTTGATCTGATAACGAGTAGTAAAAAACTTGTTTTTACTGACGCTGATGAAGAGTTTTCTATGCAATTTTTTGGCGGCATAAAAGGCAGTGATTTGATTGTCTTTGCTCCAATATTAAACGAAACAACAGGTTCCATCAGAGAGCTCAAAACTGATGGAAGCGGTGGTAAAAAAGATCTTTTAGAAAATTTTAGCGCCACAGCCTTTAATGTTTCGGGAGATCGCATTGCTTTTGTATCTTACAATAATATTGAAGGGAAATTTTCTCTTTGGCTATCTGGACTTGATGACAAAAACAAAAAAAATATATACGAAAGCGAAACGCCGATTTCTGATCCGAAAATTATGGACGGCACAATTGCTTTTGTTTCTTTGGATAGCAACGCTAACGCTACAATAATGCAAATTGATTTTGACGGAAATAACAAAAAAGAGATATTAAAAGGCAACAGTGAAACAATTTTTAGTCTTTCTTATGGCGGAAACAAGCTTGCCTATATCAAAACGCCTTCAGGCGGCGGCAAAGAAAATCTGGCAGAAGTTTATGTTTTGAATTTATCTGATAAAAAAGAAAAACCAATAACTTCTGACAAGGAAGCAGATCAAAATCCGGTTCTTTCACCTGACGGAAATCACATTGCTTTTGCCAAAAAAGGTAAAATTTGGTCAGGAAAATCTGACGGAAGCGATATAAAACAATATTTTGATGGAATTCAGCCGATCGGATTTATTAATTAGTCAAAATGACAAAGCAAAAATTGCTAATGTCGTTTTTATACGGAGGTTTTGTAATAGTAGGTTTTATTTTGGGCGTTGCTTTGCTTAACCTTAAAAATAAAACAAATTCTACAAGTCCAACAAAACAGGATAATGAACAAAATTCCAATGTCAGCCAACCAATACAAGAAGAGCAATATCAAGTTCAAAAAGGTGATACGCTTTTTAGCATTGGTCTTAAATACAACTTAGAAATACAAACTTTAATGAAAATTAATAACTTAAGCAACGCTGATCAAATAAAAGTAGGCCAAATCCTAAAAATCCCAATTAGTGAACAATCATCTTCACCGGTTTCGCTCGAAGACATGGAAAAATTAAAAGAAATTCAAAAGCTTGTTAATGATGGGAATCAACCTTGGCGCTTAAATCCAGTTGAAGTAGTAAAAACTGATAGTCCTGTTTCGTACGGTTTTAATGCGTTAGATATTTATAATTTAACTTCAAAAGACGATGTAAAGGGTGAGGCGCATGTAAACATAGAAAAAGTTTCCAACAATAAAAAACTTTTTTATGATGTATTGCTAATTCAGCCAGTAACAACAGGTTCCAAAGGAATCTGGGCTATTAAAAGCATAAATAAAGTAAAATAAGGAAATGACCCCGCTAAGCGAGGCTGGAGGTAAAATGCTTCCATATAATTTAGTTATTTTGGGGCCGCAAGGTTCAGGCAAAGGAACGCAAAAAGATATGCTTTCAAAAAAGTTTGGAATGCCATCCCTTGTTGCTGGGGATTTAATAAGAGAAAAAGCCGAAGAGAACAATCCCCAAGGCCATAATGTGTTGAATATTATTAATAAAGGACATTTGATCCCGCATAATATTGTGAAACAATTATTTTTAGAAGCCTTAAAAAATATTTCATCAAATCAGACAATTATCTTTGACGCATGGCCACGATCCAAAGATCAGGTTGAAGATTTTGAAAATGTAATAAAAAAAAGAAACGTCAAAGATTTTAAGTTTTTAATAATTGAAGTGGATAAAGAAGAATCAATAAAACGAATTTCTTTGCGCCGTGTTTGCGAAAAATGCAAAACGAATTTTATGCCGCCTGAAAGTTTGCAGGAAAAATGTCCAAAATGTAATGGAAAATTAATACAACGCGAAGATGATTATCAAAAAGCAATGGAAAACCGATTAAAAGTTTATGAAACCGAAACCAAGCCAGTAATTGATTATTTTTCAAAACAAAACCTTATCATAAAAGTAAACGGCGAAGGTACAATTGAAGAGGTATTTAACAGAATATTAAATAAACTTCCATGAGATTAATTTGATTAATATTTATACAGAAAAAGAAATTTTTATAATGAAAATAGCAGGCCAAAAATTGGCTCAGATTTTAATTAGATTAAAAAATGAAACAAAAGAGGGCATTACTGGAAATTACTTAAACAAAATGGCGCTTAAGCTAATCAAAACTGTAAAAGCAGAACCTTCTTTTTTGCATTATAATAATTTTCCCGCAGCTTTATGCGTTTCAGTAAATAATGTTTTAGTTCATGGTTTGCCAAACGATATCCCATTCAAAAATAAAGATATTATAAGTTTAGATTTAGGATTAAAATGGAGAGGATACTACACTGATAAAGCTATTAGTTTTTCCATAGGAAATGTTGATTTAAAAACAGTAAAAATGATTCAAACAACCAAAAGAGCCCTTGATGAAGCAATTAAAAAAGTATCTATAAACACAAAATTGGGCGAAATTTCATCTACAATACAAAATATCATAGAATTATCTGGATTTAGCGTTGCTGAAAATTTATTCGGCCATGGAGTTGGAAAAAATGTTCACGAAGAGCCGCGCATTCCAAATTTTGGCGAAAAAAATGATGGTCCAATACTTAAAGAAGGAATGGTTTTGGCAATTGAACCAATGGTTTGCCAAAAAAATGGCCAAATTCAGGTTTTGCCTGACAGATTTTCTATTGGTTCAAAAGACGGATCTGTGTGCTGCCATTTTGAAGATAGCGTTGCCGTTACCAAAAAAGGTCCGAAAGTATTGACCAGAACTTAATTCTTTGCTAAAATAAATGAGTAAATTATGGCTCAAGATGCAATAAAATTTGAAGGGGAAGTTGTAGAGGTTTTGCCCAACACAATGTTTCGTGTTAAGCTTCCGACAGGACAAATTGTTTTAGCGCATATTTCAGGACGCCTGCGAATGCATTACATCAGAATTTTGGAAGGAGACAAAGTAGTTTTGGAAATTAGCCCCTATGATTTAAACAGAGGAAGAATTACTAGGAGATTATAATGAAAGTACGAGCATCAGTAAAGAAAATTTGTCACAATTGCCAAATTGTTAAAAGAAAAAGAAAAAATTTTGTGATATGCGAAAATCCTAAGCATAAACAAAGACAAGGATAAGGAGCGACAGTGCCACGATTTGCAGGAGTAAATATACCACAAGAAAAAAGAATTGAGATTGCTTTAACTTATATTTTTGGTATTGGCAAAACCATTGCTAACAAGATATTAAAACAAGCAAAAGTTAGTCCTGACATCAAAACAAAAGATTTATCTGAAGAAGATTTTGAGAAAATACGCCAGATTATTGACAAAAATTTCAAAGTAGAAGGCGCTTTGCGATCAGAAGTGGTCTTAAATATCAAAAGGTTAAAAGAGATTAATTCATGGAAAGGAATGCGCCATGCAAGTAATCTTCCAGTACACGGACAAAAAACTCGTTCAAATGCCCGCACTAAACGAGGCAGAAAAATAACAATGGCAACATCACGCAGGGTAGCAACTGAAAAAACCTAAGGAGATAAATGGCAAAAAAGAAAAAAAAGAAAAAAAATAAAAAAATAGTAAAAGCAAAACCAGTAAAATCAAAAAAGCAAAAAAAGATTAAAACCTGTGTTTATGGAATTGTTAATATTTCCTCGAGTTTTAATAACACATTGGTAAATATGGCAGATGATAAAGGTAATGTTTTGGCGTGGTGCTCGGCAGGAACATTAGGTTTTAAGGGAGCAAAAAAAGCCACTCCTTTTGTCGCCTCACAAGTTGCAAAACAGGTAGTTGATAAGTGCAAAGACTTTGGAATTAAAGATATAGATATAAAAGTTAAGGGTGTTGGTTCCGGACGCGAGTCTGCAATTCGCACATTTATCAATGCTGGATATAACACACACTCAATTAAAGATGTTACACGCATGCCTCATGGTGGTGTTCGCCCTAAAAAAATTAGAAGAGTATAAAATTATATGGTTAAACAAAATGTTTGTAAAATTTGTCGCCGCGAAGGAAAGAAACTTTTCTTAAAAGGTGAGCGATGTCTGACTTCAAAGTGTCCCTTTGTAAGGCGAAGTTACGCCCCGGGCCAACATGGTTCGCGCCGTCGCAAACCATCAGACTTTGCTGTTCAGCTTCGTGAAAAACAAAAAGTGCGGAAAACATATGGTTTATATGAAACGCAGTTTAAAAATTATTACACAAAAGCTTCTTGTGCAGAAGGCGACACAGCAGAAATTATGTTATCATCACTTGAACGACGATTGGACAATGTTGTATACCGGGTAGGTCTCTCTTCTTCAAAAAAGATGGCACGACAAATTATTACTCATGGTCACGTTCTAGTCAATGGTAAAAAAATTACCAAACCTATGTATTCTGTTGAACCTAAAGATAAAATAGAATCAAATTTCAAAAATCAAATTAAAACAAAACCAGAATTTTTGCCTTTGTGGATAAAGCTTCAAACCGATAAAAAAAGTTGTATCATTTTACATTTACCAACAAAAGATGAAATGGCAGCGGATTTTGATATGGCACAAATTATTGAATATTACAGTAAATAAAAAAAAGGAGTAAATAATGGAAGAAATTTCACTTCCTAAAATTCAAACACAAAAAGAAGATCAATTTTACGGCCAATTTATTATTGAGCCGTTCTATCCTGGATACGGATCAACCATAGGTAATGCCTTACGAAGGGTTTTAGTTTCCTCTCTTGAAGGAGCTGCTATTTCTCGTATTAAAATTCAAGAAGCAACGCATGAGTTTTCAGCTATTTTAGGAATAAAAGAAGATATGGTTGAAATCGTCTTAAACTTAAAAAAAATTAGATTAAAGCTTTATGGCGAAGAAAGTGCAACATTAAAACTAACGGCAAAAGGACCAAAAGTAATTAATGCGTCAGATATCAAAACTCCAGCTCAAGTAGAAATTATTAATGGTGATCAGCATATTGCCACACTTGATAACAGCAAAGCAACTTTGAACATAGAAATGGTAGTGGAAAAAGGCCGTGGATATATGGCTGCAGAAGAAAAGCCAGAAAATTCTGAAATTGGAGTAATCCAAATAGATAGTTTGTTTTCTCCTGTAACATGGGTTAATTTTAAGTCCGAAAATACCCGGGTTGGGCAGCGAACCGATTTTAACAAAGTTACTGTTGAAATAAAAACAGATGGAACAATTTTGCCTTCAGAAGCGCTAAAAAAAGCAGTTGACATTTTGATTAATCAATTTAATGTATTGACAAAAATTGAATCAAAAATAAAGCCAAAAACCACAACAAAAACATCAAAAAAAATTAAAAAGACTAAACACGAGAAAAAAGATGGCAAGAAAACTTCAAAGAAAAAGTGATGTGAGGTCAGCCTTAATTAAAAATCAAGCCTGTTCTTTGATTTTATATGAAGAAATTAAAACAACACTCCCTAAGGCAAAGGAATTAAAATCTTTTATTGAAAAAGTTATTTCGCGAAGTAAAGACAGTGATATCCGATATCTGCGTCGTTTTTTTCCTGTTAATGTCAGTCGGAAAGTAATAAATGAGATTATTCCAAAAAGCAAAAACATTAACGGAGGTTATGTAAAATTAATCAAAATTTCTTCACGCTTAGGTGATAATGCGCCAATGTGCATAGTAAAATTAAACATACCAAAAAATGAAAAAGCCAAAAGAAAAGAATAACTGGATTTTATTTGACGCCAAAGACGCCATATTAGGACATTTAGCGCGAGATATTGCTGTTACTTTGCGCGGCAAAAATAAGGTTGAGTTTGTCCCCTATAAAGATGTTGGGGATTTTGTCGTGGTTATTAATTCTTCAAAAATTAAAGTAACCGGCAAAAAAATGACAGATAAAATATATTATCACCATTCGGGTTATCTCGGCTCACTTAAAAGCCAAACATTAAAAACATTGCTCAAAGAGCACCCTCAAGATGTAATTAAAAAAGCTATTTCAGGAATGTTGCCTGATAATAAACTTAAAAAAATATGGTTAAAAAAACTTTATATTTTTGCTGATGATAAATATCCCTTTGAAGATAAAGTGAGGAAAAATGCCTAAAATCAAATATTTTTCAGGATTAGGTCGTCGAAAAACCGCAACAGCAACTGTGAGATTAATTAAAGGAAAGGCAGAAACTAAAATTAATGATATGCCTTTTTCACGATATTTTTATGATAATCCTAAAGCTGAAAAAATTATTTATGAACCTTTGGAAATTTGCGGCCTTTTAGGTAAATATTATTTTTCAAGTCATACAAGCGGTGGTGGTAAAAAAGTACAGGTTGAAGCAATACGTCTTGCTATATCCCGCGCAATTGTTAAACTTGATGACAAATTCAAACTTACTTTACAAAAAAACAAATTTTTAACACGCGATTCCAGAGAAAAAGAACGTAAAAAACCAGGCCTTAAGCGAGCACGAAGAGCGCCCCAATGGCAAAAACGTTAATATGACAAGCCGAATAGATAAAATTAACCGACTTTTACAAGAACAATTAGCTCGTATCATCCAGGAAGATTTTGAAGGAAAATTTATTACAGTAACAGCAGTTGAAACAACATTAGATCTAAAAGAGGCTCGTGTTTGGATATCAATTTTCAATGAAAAGGAAGATATTCTTTCACAAGTTAATTCTAAAGCTTCAAAATATCAAACTTTTCTTGGAAAAAAATTATTTATTAAAAATATTCCCCATCTTGACTTTCATTTGGATAAATCGTCAAAAAGAGTGGCAAAAATAGACCATATTTTAAGCAAAATTAAATGAAATTTTATTTATATCTCCTTTTTATCTTAATGGTTGCTTTTTTGCTAATTTTGTCTTTTTTTATTATTGGGATGAATCCATATAATTTAGATCTTTTATCAAAAACAATTTTTTTTGTTGTGTTATTTGGCGCGCTGTGCAGCGCATTTACTCTTTTATTTTTTTATATCAGAATAAAATTAAATCAAAAAATATCAGCCACACAGGGATTAAAATCCAGTTTAAGACAAGCAGCTTTATTTACTTTTATTGTTGTTGGCCTTTTTTTGTTTTTAGTTTTAAATATTCTTAATTTGTGGACAATTACCTTATACTTTGCTATTTTAATTTTAGTAGAACTAATAATTAGAGCAAAATGAACGGTAATTTACATCCACTCACGCAATTTTTACGACACTCTTTGCAATATTTTTCATTGCGCGGTTTTGAAATTGTAGATGGTCCTGAAATTGAAAATGAATGGTATAATTTTGATGCCTTAAATGTACCGGCTAACCACCCTTCTCGTGATGTTCAGGATACGTTTTGGCTCAATGACGGCCGTTTATTACGTACTCACACAACATCTTCTGATATTAGAGTTGTTAAAGAACGCAAACTTAAACCGCCTTTTAGGTTAGTAATTCCGGGCAGATGTTTTCGCAACGAAGCAACTGATCAAACACATGAACATACATTTTATCAAATTGACGGCATTGCTGTTGACAAAAACTTAAATATGGCTTATCTAATTGGTCTACTTTCGGGATATATGAAAGAAATATTTGGCTCTAAGGTTGAGACGCGCGTAAGACCACATTTTTATCCATTTGTAGAACCGGGAATGGATATGGATACATTAATAAATCAAAAATGGCGAGAAATGCTCGGCTCCGGAATGGCGCATCCAAAAGTTCTTAAAAATCTCAATATTGACCCTGAAAAGTGGTCTGGAATTATGTGGGGAATGGGAATTGATAGATACACTATGCTTTATTTTGATATTGACGATATTAGATTAAATTATTCTGGTGATTTAAGGTTTTTGAAACAATTTTAATATGAAAATTTCATATAACTGGTTAAAAGATTTTATTGATATAAAAAAATCTCCAGAAAAACTGGCAAATGATTTAAGTTTGTTTGGCCATGAAGCTGAGCATATTGAAAAACTAAACAGCGATACAATTTTTGATTTGGAAATTACCCCAAATCGTGGCGATTGTTTATCTGTTTTGGGTATAGCTCGTGAAATTTCCGCACTTTATAACATTAAATTAAAAAAAGACAAATTAAAATTTAATATTAAAGAAAGTGTTTTAGACAAAAACATTAAATTAGAA
>Ga0210057_1004597_pt1 | contig 18226 bp, 15 predicted proteins | sample CryGeyCG2114_010_2_FD_183968 | JGI IMG/M metagenome (GOLD analysis project Ga0210057, IMG submission 183968) | Groundwater microbial communities from aquifer - Crystal Geyser CG10_big_fil_rev_8/21/14_0.10 (SPAdes) (version 2) | ecosystem: Environmental > Aquatic > Deep subsurface > Groundwater ...
TCTTAAAACAATACAAGATAAAGTTAATACTTATCTAGACTATTATCATAATGAAAGACCTCACTTATCTTTAAACATGAAAACACCTAAAGAATTTGCTATGTCGCATTTGACATGAAAGAGAACGGGCTATTGACACTATCAAAGAAACTATTAAATTCGCTTCAAATTTAGACCTTGATAATGCCACCTTTTTTTTGACCACTCCTTATCCTGGAACAGAGCTTTATCAAGTCTCCAAAAAATTAGGTAATATTAACCAAAACACTAAATGGGAAAATTTTGCACCGCTGACTAACTCCCACCCCATTCTGGTTCAAAATAATTTGTCCGCCGAGGAATTAATTAAATGGCAGAAATATGCCTTTAGAAAATTTTACCTAAGGCCAAAATATATTTTTGGTAAAATAAAAAATCTCATTATCTATAGAGACTTTAATCTTATTTTTGAAGGTTTTAGGGTTTTCAGACGAATACTAAAAAAATAATCACTCACACAGCTCTGCCAAGTTATTTATCGGCAGAGCATTTTTTATATTTTCAGCAACCTCTTGATCAAAGCCAATAATCCATCTGACATCGTATTTCTCAAAAGCCTGATCTAATCTGCCCTGATTTAATAATTTATTAATCGTTTCTTGACTAAAATGAATAATATTTTTATTGGTATAATAATTCAAATAATCAGGTAATTCAGGATGAATATTAACTGCAATTACTTCATTATTAATTGGCTGGGAATTTATACATTCAGCTATTTCTATTGCCTCTGTCATGTTTGAAGTATTATATTCCTCGTGATACATCCACTTATTTGCCAAAATCAGGTGTCCAAACAGAAATAAAACAAATAAAATTATTAAAAACTTTTTCTTATCAAGCATTGTTTTAATCAGTTGATAACATCCCAGCGCCCCTAATAAACTTAAAGGAAATGAAATTTCCAAGAAATGATCCCAATTATTGGTTTTTAATACAACTAACAACAAATAAAGACCGGCCAACCAAAAAATAAAAGCTTGGCGCAGTTCATGTCTATTAGCATAAAGTTTCCGTAAGCCTAAGAAAATAAGAAAAATTATCAGAGGTCCGCCGATAATAATAATTTTAATAATTTCTAAAGCATAAAAAGTGAACGAGCTAAAATAGACATTGACATACTGTCTAAAAGAGAGCGGCTGGTTTAATTTAATAAGCATCTCTAAATCATTAGGACCAGTCGGTGTCAGTTCATCTAAAAATTGTTGTTTCTCAAAGAAGAAAGTATAGGGATCGGGAAATAAATGACCGTAAACAGAAAAACGCTCTTGTGAGCTACTTAAATATGAATTTTCCTGATTATTAATATGTCCGGGAGTCAAATAGATGCCCCAGGCGATAATAATCGGCAAGGCAAAAATCAAAATTCTTTTAATGTTTTTATGTTTATAAAACTCGTATAATCCCAGTAGCCCTACTGACAATAAAAACGCACTTCTCGACAAGGACGCCAAAGCAAAAAATAATCCAGCAACTAATAACAACCACAAGCTGATTTTTTCTTTCGGCCAGAAATAAAACAGGAGGCCAAGTGAAAATAAAAATATTCCCCATTCATAGAATCCATAATAAACTGAGGCATAACTGATAATGGGAAACAAATTAAATATTAAAACTTGCAATAAGGCGATTGGTAAATTAAACAACTTGAAAGATAAAATAAACAAAATCACCCCAGTCAGACTAAAAAGAATCAAGCAAATGTACAGAGGTAAATTTTGATTAAAGCCAAAGATTTTAAAAATATAACTATAAAAAACTGCTGAATATTTATTATAAGCGATTGAATCATCACCCTTTTCGGCGATCAAATCACTGTTTAAAACCATCCCGATATTGTTTTCACTGCTATATTCCCCTGTTTGCGTCAAATTCCGTGCCAAAATCAAAGTCTCAGGAGAAATTGATGGCGGATAACCTTTTTTCTGCACCGGATACCAATGAATTAAAAAAGAAGCAATAAAAATTGCTAAACTTAAAACAAGTATTAGCGAAGTTTTATTTTTTATTATCTCCCTCATAATATAATAATAACTTATTTAGATGTTTTTCTAAAGAAAACTTTTCCACTGCCCGCCGGTATCCATTTTCACCCAATCTTCTGGCCAGAGCCTCGTTTTTCAATAAACATACACATTTTTTCGCAATTTCCCCAGCATTAAAAGGATCAACAATGTATCCGGTGACACCATCTTTAACAATTTCCGGCGTTCCGCCATAACAAGTACCGACGATCGGTTTATGACTGGACATGGCTTCTAAATTAATCATGTTAAACGGATCAGGATAAAGTGAGGGTGTCAAAACCACGTCCGCAGCATAATAACCAGTTTTTATTTCCCGCCTAGTCAGCCAGCCGGTAAAAATAATTTTTTGCCTTAGCTCATCGTCCAAAGAATTAATAATTTTTTTTGTATAATTATTCTCGTTGCCTGCCAGCAATAACACACAATCACTTTTTTTCTGACTTATCAAATCAAAAGCTTCGAGAGTTTTACCAAGACCCTTTTCCGGAGACATCCGAGCAGCAAAGAAAATTACCTTTTTATTATTTAATTTATTCTTGTCTTTAAAATTTTTAACCTCATAATCATTTGCCTGCCACTCAGAAACATCAATAGAATTATACAAAACCTCAACATTATTAATTTTATTAAGTAGTAAAATTTCTTTTTGTGCACTGCTTAAAGCAAATATTTTTTTTAATCTTTTTATTTTTTTTCTTATTATTAAATTTCGCAGGGGGTTATATCTTTTACCGGCTTGCTTGATAAAATCATTGGCTGAATATTTTCTCCTAATTTGTTCCTTGGTGATTTTAGCATGACTAAAAAGCAAATAATCATGGGCGGTCAAAAAAATCCGCCGACAATATTTACTGGCCACAACAATACTTTGGTAAGACAAATGCAAATGAAGGTTATGGCAATGTACGACTTCCGGCTTTATTTCCTCTATAATCTTACCAACCTGGCTATTTAACAGTCGGTTGGAGAGACTAACATAATTTCTCCATCTAATATGATAATCAGAATAAAGTACATAATATTTTAAGTTATCTATTTCTTTAACGCCAGCCTGAGTTTTGTCCTGTGTCGTTGTTAAAACTGAAACTTCGTGACCTCTCTTGACTAATGCTTTGGCAGTATTACAAGCCAGCTGACCCGGACTGGACCAGCCAAAGGGAGGAAAATCATCATTTAGAATTAAAATTTTCATAAACCTATTTTTTTGACAAATTTTTTGATTAAAATTTTAGGACTGTAGTAAAGTAAATAAAAAAATATTTTTATTTTATAAAAAAATTTATTCCTAGGCACTTTAAAAACATACCGATAAGAAGATGTGGATAAATTAGCCAGGATCCAAGCTCTCAAGCGTTGTCTAGCCGTAAAATCATCGGTCTCAAAAGACGGGATAATTTTCTCATTGTTTTTACTAAAATGTTTAGCAGAGCTAAAATCACTCAAAATCTTGGCGTTTTCTCTAACCCACTGCCATAATTCGGTTTTAGGATACGGAACTAAAAAATTCCATTTAACTCCCCCGTTCAATTGAAGATTATTAATAAACTTTATAGTTTTTTTGGTTTTAACTAAATTATCATACGGCAAACCTACAATAAAAAATCCAGAAACCTTAATCTGATTATCCATCAAAATTTTGACTGCCTTAACAATATCATCCAACGTCTCGCCTTTATTAATATTATTAAAAACTTTTTCATCACCACTTTCAATGCCAATCGATACATATCGGCAGCCAGCGCTATACATATTTCGAGCCAGCTTTTCGCTTATTTTATCAGCTCTTAATCCGTTGGGGCATCCCCAACGTAAATCTAGATTATAAGACATCAGGGCTTGGCAAAATTCTATGGCCCTAGTCTGATTCATAGTGAAATTATCATCAACTATTTCAAACTCAGAAATTTCGTATTTAATTTTTACTTCTTTAAGTTCTTTTATAATACTCTCAACACTTCTTGGTCGCCAAGCTGAACCACTGACATTTTTTACCGAACAATAAATACAATTATACGGACATCCTCTACTGGTTAGAAGTGGATAAGCATTTTGTTTGAAATATTTTTTAATATCTATACCAACGTAATGATCAAAATTGGGAAAATTAATCTCATCTAATTCTATAATAAACTTATAATCGTTATTTATTATTTTACCATCCTTCCGATATATAAGTCCTGAAATTTCTTCTATCTTTTTTTGTCCGTTTTGAAAATCCAAAAAATCAATAATGGCTTTTTCGGCTTCATAACGTAATCCAAAATCAATTTCTTCATGTTCAAATAAGTACTCTTCGCCCATCAAAGAAATATGGGGTCCACCAACCATAATTTTGCCCTTATAAAAAATTCGAAAACTTTTAATTAATGTACTCACCTTTTGCTGATTAGCCGATTTGGCTGAAATCCCTAAAAAATCAGGCTTTGCTAACTTTATATACTCAAAAACTTTACTTTCTGGCCAATTAAGATAATTCAAGTCAATAATTTCAACCTTGGCCTTGTCTGCCAATACTCCAACCAAATAAGCCAGCCCATTATGCAAATAACAGCTGGTTCCCTTCGGCTCTATAAATAGAAAATATTTTTTATTCATTTGCCTTGATTATAAAGGAACCATAACATAATAATTGCTTATTTTCAATGCTTATTTGCCATCTTGTCAATATTTTACTATAATTATTTTAATATTTTTATATGAATTTTCACTACAAAAATCTTAAATTTTTTGTTGGTCAGACCATTAAAAGGACTATTAAAGGCTTCAAAATAATAAAACAACATCAAAGATCAATAAAATATATTGACAAAAAGTTCGGAGCAAAACGTGCTCTGAATTTCATTTGGGCCAAACTTTTTGTCAAAGAAGCCGGACCCGCTATTATCAATCCCCTGTTTAGCGTCTTTCCTCTGCTGGCCCCCTTACCGACCCACATCGAGATTGAAATAACTACCTGCTGCAACTTGAAATGCGCCATCTGCGAACAAAGGTATTGGAAAGAAAAGCCCCGCTCTATGACCGAAGAGCAGTTTAAAAGAATTGTTAATCAATTTCCTAAACTTAAATGGGTAGGGCTAGCTGGTATCGGTTCAAACTTTGTTCATCCAAAATTTATTGAATTCATGCAATATTTAAAATCCAAAAATATTTATATTGAATTCGTAGATCATTTATATAATGCCAATGAAGAAAAATTACGCAAAATTATTGAAATAGGAGTCGATCGAGTCACTATTTCCATGGATGCTTTTAAAAAGGAAACTTATGAAAGTATAAAAATTGGAGCTAATTATGACACGGTGGTCTCCAACATCAGAAGATTTATTGAATTAAAAAAAGAATTAAAATCTCCACTTCCAGAAATAATGTTTAGGTTTATTTTAACCAAAAAAAATATTAACGAAGCTCCTTTATTTCTTGATTTTATCGCCAGTCTTGGCAAAAAAGAAGATTTTGGCGACGGTAGCATGGTAGAATTTGCCGGTTTGCTCTATTTTGATGAAATAAAAGAATTTTATTTAGAGGAATTGCCAGAAAATATTATAAACGAATTAAAAAATAAATCAGAAAAGCTTAACATCCCGATAACTTTCACCCACCAACACCCCAAAAGCAAAAGGCCCCGCTTCACTTGCGCCGCCTGGGTTGAACCATTTATTTTTGTGACCGGTGATGTTATTCCCTGCTGTGCTACCAACGAAAATAATCAACGTGAATTTCAAAAAGAACAGTCTTTCGGTAACATTTACGAACAATCAATGAAAGAAATTTGGAAATCCAAAAAATATAAAGACTTTAGGAAAAACGTCCCCAGAATAAACGGCAAGGTTTATCCTATTTGTAAAAACTGCCGGGTAACTAATATGAACAATTAAGATGAAAAAAATAAATAAATTATTTATTAACCCCGAGGCCAAATCAAACCGCAACACCCCGAATTTGAGCCTAGCATATTTAGCCACCAAATTTAAAACTGCGGTAATAGATTTTAATACTAAGCCTGATAATTATCAGCGTCTTTTTGATTTTGAGGCTGAAACTCTTGGCTTGTCAATTCAGACCCGGAGCTATAACCACGCCCAGAAAGTTATTAACGATTACACAAAAAAATTTCCTCGCGCTAAAATTGTTTCATTGAACGGCCCTTTGGACATCCAATGCTGTTATCCATTCATAAACTTAGAAAACAAAATTGACTACCCCGACAAATTTGGTGATGACCTGCCCTTTCCCAACTACGAACTTTTTGACTCCTTCGATATTTTTCAAGAACACTGGCAAAAAAATTATTGGTCTTATACTATTATGACCAGCTTGGGCTGTCCTTACGGCTGTACTTATTGCGCCGCCCATAACCGCGCTTGGATTCCCAGAAGCCCCAAAAATTGTTATCTGGAGCTTAAAAATGCCAAAGAAAAATGGCAAATAAAATCATTTAAAATACTGGATGATTGTTTTAATTTAAAGGAGGACAGGGTTATTGAATTTTGCAACTTAATAAAGCCACTTAATCTAAAATGGTCGTGTGTTAATGGGTTACGGGCTGATAAGTTTACTGATCAAATGGCCAACGCCATGAGAGATTCAGGCTGTCAACAAATCGGTTTCGGTATAGAATCAACTGATGAACAAATACTTAAAAACATTAACAAAGGTGAAACTTTCGAACAAATTTCAACAGCAGTAAATATCAGCCGAAAATATTTCAAAAAAATAGTTGGCTTCTTTATCATCGGCCTGCCCGGCTCGTCTTACGAAAAAGATTTGAATTCACTTAATTGGGCAAAAAATAATAAATTACTGCCGAATTTCAGCTTTTTTGTGCCAATCACTGATGGACAAAATATTGATAATACCTTCTGCGGCGAAAAAACTTCAGTTTTTTCTGATGAATATTCTCAAGAGAAGCAAAATGAAATTTTTGATTTGGCTAATAAATTTCTGAAATCAAAAAATAATAATTTTTTTAATAAGCTTAAAAATAAATTTAATCGTTATGGATAAAAAACTTTCTCTAATAGAGAAATTTAAAATGTTTCGTAAATATCAGTTTTTATTGAATTACTCACTTTTCAAACCTTTTTACAAAAATAAATTTTTTAGTTTAACCTTCCATATTACAACTAGGTGTAATGCCCACTGTCTTATGTGTTTTAATTGGCAAACTATGAACAAAAATCTTAAAGATCTAAGTTTAGAGGAAATAAATAAATTTACGAAAAATATTGGCAACTTACCCAACCTTTCATTAAGCGGTGGCGAACCATTTTTAAGAGATGATATAGTTGAGATTTGTAAAATTTTTAAAAAAAACTGCCAAACCAATAAAATCGCTATTCCAACAAATGGTTTATTACCTGAATTAATAATCAAAAAAACAGAGGAAATATTAAAAACCTGCCCAGTCAGATTAAAGCTTTGTTTATCGCTTGATGGTACGGGTCAGGTTCATGATGAGATTAGGCGCGTTGATGGCGCTTTCGAAAAATTTAAAAAGACATTACAGGCCGCGATTGCTTTAACAAAAAAATATCCAAAATTACAAGTTAATATTAATACCACCGCCTTTACTGCGAATCAAAACAACCTTGAAGAATTAGTCAGCTTTATAAATAATATCCCGGAAATTAAGTTCCATAATATTGAATTTATCAGAGGCGCTTTTAATAACCATGAGGCAGAGACTATAACGCCCGAGAAATATGATGAATTAATCGACAAAATAATATTAAAAAGCAAGTCTTTAAATAATGATAAATATCATAAAAAAATTTATGCGCTTTATCATAATCTGGCAGTAAAAATTTTAAAAACCAAAAAACAACTTGTCCGGTGTCGTGCTGCTTCTCATATACCTGTTATCGACGCTTTGGGCAATGTCTATCATTGTGAAATATTGCCACCAATTGCTAATTTGAAAGATTATAATTACGATTTTAAAAAGATATGGAATTCAGAAACAGCCAAAAAGCAGCGACAAAATATCGCCGCCAAAAAATGTTATTGCACTCATCTTTGTTATCAAATCCAAAACATACCAATGAGCCCTTATTATTTAATAAAAGCAATTTTTGCAAAATAAATTCAAATAACAAATAATTTTAATTTTAAATGCTATGGAGAAATTCAGTCCGGACTTACAATTAGACCACGGAGAAGCAGCGGGATATCAATCAATAATTTTCTTCAGACGCTTTAAATCTTCTGAAAATGTAACATTCAAATAATCTCCAATAAAATCGATACATTTAACAGTTTCTCTATCATCGATCATGGCTTGAATAACTTCTGTAATCCCTCTATTTCCAGCTCTATCAGGTGGAATTTTTTTTATATACTTAAAAACTTTGGTATTAAAAAAATAAAAGCCCATACCACAATTTCTATTAATTATATTTTTCGGTTTTTCAATGACTTTAATTATATCTTGCCCACTTTTTTGAACCGAGTAACTTCTCTTTATATCGTCATCTTGCTTAGCCTGCCATACACCGACTCCTTGCTCAAACTCTGGAGGAAAAATAAATTCGCCACGGCAGAAACAATCGCCAAGAACAACAATAAAATTTCCATTAATTTTATTTTCAATTTCGATAAGTCCATCAGATATGCCTTTTATTACACTCTCTTCATGTAAATCATAACTTATGTCTTGTCTGGTTTTTAAATAATCTGAAATCCCTTCCTTTTTATACTTGATAACAAAAAGAAAATCATTAGTAAACTGTTTCCAATAATCAATAATGTAGCCCAGGATCGGTTTCTCATTAATTTCAATCATTGTTTTTTGTTTCTTTAAAGTTACAGGGAGCAACCTTGTCCCTTTGCCAGCACAAAAAACGACACATTTCGGATAATCTTTAAACCAGGAATTATTTTTCATAACATTTTATTAGTTTTTTATAAATTATATCTTGACTAAAATTATTTATAAATTTTCTTCTTATCTTCTCACCAAAGTCGTCAACTTTACTATTATCCCTAAGCAAGTCAATTATTTTATCAGCACATTCTTCACTAGAACTGGGTTCAACCAAATAGCCATCCTCACCATCTTTAATAAATTCTGGTATTCCGCCAATTCTCGAAGCAACTATTGCCTTGCCGGCAGACATAGATTCTAAAAGAATTACTGGGGACATATTAGGCCACTGCTCAGGAACAACCACTATAGCAGAATTAAAAAAAATTGATAAAAACTCACGACGAGGAATTTTTTTAAACCATTTTATGTTATCTGTTAATTTTTCTTTTTTAATAATTCTATCAATCTCGTTTTTATACTCGGGAACCTCATTTAAGCTAGCAATTCGAAGAACAACTTCTGGTTCCTGCTTAATAATTTTTGCCAAAGCGTTTAAAATCACATGTAATCCTTTACGTTTCTGAATCCAGCCTACATATAAAATTGTCTTGTAATCTTTTTTATTTTTTTGATTATTAAATTCATCAACAATCAATGGAATAACTGAAATCCTACTCCAGTCTACTCCGTAATTGCTTACAATATCACCAGAAGCTTTTGATAACACTACGAATTTTTTAACTTTTTTCAAAAAATAATCATGGATCACTTTATACCATTTTATGTTTAGCTCTTCTGAAAAACTTTCTGGTTTAACACAAGATAAACATTTTGTTGGATTATGATCACGACAAATATTCTGATTCTTATCAAGTAAAAGAACGGCCGGGCAAAAAGCCCAATAATCATAAATAAAGTAATAAACAGGGATCTTGAGTTTCCAGGCAACCAGAATCGCGCTGTAGGAAATTATTGGAATATTATAAACATGAACTGCGTCTGGCTGTTCTTTTTTTAAAATTTTTTTGATTTGAAAATAAGTAAAAATGTCAAAATCAAAAATTCTCTTGAAAAAACTTAATTTATATCCAATTATTTTTTCCTGATGCTTAATCGGTCTAAAATTAACTTTTTCAGCTTCAGCCGGCCCTAAATCAGCAGGTTGGCTGATTACCACATTAGCGTGCCCTTTTTTTTCTAATAATTTGATTAGGTTATAAGCCGCGCGTTCGGCTCCACCGCCTTTTTTATGATAATACGGCAAATAATCTAAGATATGAACAATTTTCATGAGTTATTTTTAACTAATTTTAATCTCCTCAACACTTTATTAACCAAAATTTTATCATATTTATCAAACCGAAAAAAATCTTTAAATTTAATATAAAATTCTTTGTCTATTTTCCTTATATAATAATATCTTAGAATTATGGCAACATAATTACCGATAGGAATAGCAAATCCGACCACGCCAAACTTGTATGTTAAAAATATTCCTAGAGGGTAACCAAAAAGCAAGGTAGAAATTACATAAGACTTGAGTAAATATTTCTGACCTTTAAAGGCAAAAAACATTGGGCGAATTATAACGCTAAATCCTACTGCCGGTAAAACAAGTGTCAGCCAATAAAAAATTGGCAACGAAGCGTCGTACTTATTATAAAAAAACAACCTTAACAAATCACCGATAAAAAGGAAGGAAAATATCATAACCAAAATTCCAATGAAAGTAAAGTATTTAACGCTTCTTTTTACTATTTCCTTAGCCAAGCTAATGTTTTTAGAAATTTCTTCCGCCAAAACCGGCAAGAGCACGCCTTCAAACGAACTGAATAAGATACTTATGTAGCCGAATAATTTATTTGCCACCTGAAAAAGAGCAACCCCTTCAACTCCAACAAATAGTTTTATAAACCAGAGTCTTAAACTTTCTAATGAAGATTTTATCGGCTGATTGATGACGTGAAATTTACCATGCTTAAACAAAATTTCTTTTAGCATGTTGTCGCTGTCATATCTAATATTTTTTAGAGGTTTTAATGACTTGATAAATAACGGTAAAGTAATAATAACAGACGTTAATGATGACACTAAAATAATAACCGCCACTTTGACTACGCTAAACTGACCAAAATAATATAAACCAATAACAAAGATGAATTTAACTAGGGATTCTATCGCATCGATTAGCGTAAAATATCTAAAATTGGAAAAACCATAAAATGTCGTTGAAAAAATATTTTTTAATGCTTGTAAAAAAAGTAAGGCTGAAATTATTTTTACTAAATCCCCTATTTCTTGGCCGTATTTCTGACTAATCAAACCGTTAAAAATTATTAGTGATAAACTAAAAATTAAACCAATTATAATTTCAAGCCTGACATATTCTTTTATTAACTTCTTTACTCGTGACAACTGATTTTTGCCCAACTCGCTAGCAATATCCACACTTATCACCGATCCAATATCAAAATCTAAAAATGGGGCCAAAATTCCTACCACTGACAAAGCAAGGGTTAATATTCCATAATGATAAACACCCAGGGCCCTAATAATATACAAAGTTGCCGCCCCGCTAAATAAATATATCCAAACTTTTCTGGTAAAAAAAATCAATGTACCGGAAGCGACTTTTTTTGAGGTTGATGCCATTTATTTTTTTAGAAAAACCATAAACCCGGAGGTCTGGCTTTTTTTATTTAATAAATTATCTAAAATCCTTAAAGGCATTTTAAATATTTGATAAATTGGTCTGGGTAAAAAATATAACAAAGTTTCCAGACTGCCTCGCATATTTATTATTTCCCGTTCAGAAAAACCTTCGCACAAATATTTCACCCCGTCGATGGTAAAACGAAAATAATCTTTATAAACCTTATTACCGTGATAGGGATAAATAAAAGGTAGATAAATCAGGCAAAGGCCGTCTTGTTTTAAAACCCTCTTAATCTCTAACATTACGAGCTTGGGATCCATGACGTGTTCTAGAAGTGATTTACAAATAACCGCATCAACCGACTGATCAGCTAAAGGAATCTGGTGAGCGTCCGCCAGAATATCAGGTTTAACTTCAGGATTACTATCTAAAACTCGGACATGACTATTGGCAAACAAATTTTTATAAGCCACTAATTCTTTGGAAAATTTCACTCCACCGCCCAAATCTAAAATTTCTTGGCTTTGGGCAATTAGTTTTATTTTTTGATCAAAAAATTCTGTTGGATTCATATTATTTACTAACAATAGTCCATTGGTAATCCTGCCGACCTAATAATCTAATTAGGCCCGCCCCTATAAAGATGATTAGTTTCTTAATTATATTTTTTTGTTTAGACTTTGATTCTGCCTCTGAATTTAGAACTGACGTCATTTTGTTTAAAAGACTACCATTATTTTGATGGTTTTTCAAGCCCAATTTAAATAAAATTTCGCTTAAACTATAGCTGGCTGGATTAAAATCTCGTTTTCCGGCAGCCACTTGCTTAAAGCCAATTTTCTCTAATAATTTTCTTAAATTTTTTTCGTTGAAATAAAATAAATGCTCAGGATAAATTAGCTTGTGTTTAAAATTCTGCCTTCGAAATGCATAACCATCAATATTTGGCGTCTCAATTATTAATTTCATTTCTGGCTTCATTTCTGTAAAAACTTTTGTTAAAGAAGCTAAGGGATCTTCCAAATGTTCAATCACGTGAAACATAGAGACTGTGTTAATTTGATGATTATTAATAACTGTGCTCAAATCATCGAGAGATCCCTGAAGAATATTCAATTCATTTTTTTTACCAAACTCTTGATTTTCATTTGCTGGTTCCAAGCCATATAAATTGCAATAACCACGATCTTTTAAAACTTTTAAAAAAATTCCCTCGCCAGTCCCGATATCACACAGACCATTAAAGTTAACAAATTTTTTATAAAGTTTTATTCTGGATAATGAGTTTTTATAACGCTGGTCTAATTTAGCCGTTGATTGATTAGTTGATAAATTTTGATAATAATCAGAGGGTAAATCAAAATCTCGGCGCCAAATTAAACCACAGCCGGGACATTTCCGCATGGCCAAATTGTTTAATTCAAAATCTTTACCTTCTTTATCGCAGATAAAACAATTAGTCATAAAATTTCTTTGCTTATTTCATCAACTTTCTCAACTACCATCTGGACGCTAATCTCCTCAATCTGACGTCTGGCTTCGGTGGCATCATATTTTCTGGCATTCATAATGTGTAGTTGTGGTTTCCGATCTTTTAACTCGACGATTTTATGAAGCTGACCCACGGGTGGCTGTTCACCAGCTGCCATCGGTCCTAAAATATCGATGGTCGTAATTTCAAAGGCTTCAGCAATATAAATCGGTCCAGTATCCACGCTAATAAATAATTTTAATAAGGAAATCAAAGCTTTTAATTCTTCGATGTTTAATTGGCCTGTTAGATTCATTAACTTATTTTTGGCTAGTGAGCCTACTTGTTCTGATTGTTTTAAATCATTTGGACCACCAATTAATATCACCTTTGCCTGATACTTGGTTATTACATAATCTGCCAGCAGAGCAAATCTTTCGGCTGGCCAAAGTTTTATCTTATTAGCTACAGATGGAGCCAATCCGACTACAAAATCTTTCGTATAATCAACTCCGTTTTTCATTAACAAATTTTTTATTTTAATAATACCTGTCTCAGAATATGCTAAATTTTTCGTGGTCTCAGCGCTATGAATACCAACTGGTTCTAATAAACGAAGATACTCCCTGGGAGCGTAATTACCGAAAGTATGTGGCATAGCAATAACTAGTTTTCTTAAAATTTTATATGATTTAGTCTCGTACGGCGAATAGCCGTTAATTACTTTTGGAGCCACCACCCTTGGAATGCCTGCTAAAAAAGCTAGAGCTAAATTTTCAAAGCTAGGCGTTATCAAACAAGCGTAATCAAAATTTAACTTTTTTATAGTTTCTAATAAATAATTAAAATTAGAACACTTCTCAATATAACCATCGACGTCTTTATTACCTTCTAAAAGCTCTTGATTTATTTTGTTGCCCATGACATAAACATCAGCTTCGGGATAATTATTTTTGATCGCACTAAAAACTGGAGTAGTACAAACCATGTCACCAAGCTTAGCTGTTTGAATCACTAAAAACTTTTTTGACTTCTGAATGTCTTTAGTCGCCCGACCATGCCAAAAAAAATAAATAAAACATCTGGCTAACAAAATTAAATTTTTTATTCTAACCATCATGATTGATGTCAATTTTATAAATATTGATATAGGGACCGTAATTTGATAAGGGATGGAATAAACTCCAAGGCGAAAACGATCTTTCGCTAAATGGCAGTAATAATTCGTTTCTGCCAAATGCCTTGCTTCCATTTTCAGGATAAAAATTCTTAACTAATTCATAGCCTGGGTAATCGCCCTCTGGCTTAATATAATCACTTACTATTAAATACTCAGGTTCTGTAGGTATTTCAGAACGATTTTGGAAGTTATACATAATCAGAAAATAACTAGGAACAGGATATCTTTCATCTGGCAAATTAAGCAAATATCGTCTTTTGGTTGACATCATTTCTGGAAAATTCTCTTCAATAAATTTAATATTCTCCCTGTCCTCTGTTAGTCCTAGACTTTCGTTTAAATTATTATTTTGAATAATCGTGCTGTCAGGAATGTTTTTGATAATCCAATTTCTGGTTAACTGACGAGTATCATTTTTAGTTAATCTCTGAACGAGCAGCCATGACAAACATAAATTATAAATCAAAATTATAATTAGTAGCAATGCAATACCTTTTTTACGTGAATAAGTACTGAGCCAAAAGCCAGCCATGATTGCCATAATTGCAATCATTGGCAAGGCATAACGATTTATAGGGTTAGATAGTGGGGAAATTAATAATAAATACATTAAACACCAGGCTGGAAGCAGCCAAAACAATGCTTTTTCCTTTTTCCACAGAGTCAAGGCTGAAAATAAAAATATCAGACACAATATTGGCTGAAGAATAAAAACATTTTTCAAATAAAACCATAATGTCACCAAGGTTGTTTGATTAAAGATATTATAAACAGCCTCGCCACCAAAAACAGCTTCTGTTTCTGTATCAGTTATTCTATTGAAATAATTATTAAGACCAAAGGGGTTTAAAAAATAAAATAATATAATAATCAAAATCAAAATTCCTGTTGCCAGCCAAAAATTTTTGTTTTCAACAAATATTTTTATTAAACTTTGATTGCGATTTTTAAAATAATGAACCAGCAATAGCCATAAATAACTTATTATGCCTACAAAATTAACTCCAAAAGCTAAGGCTATTAAAAATCCGCCGACTAAATAATCTTTGGTCTTAATCTCAGTTTTTTTATAAAACCTTACCGCCCACCATAAGACTAATAAGATAAAAAATGTTTGGGTCGCCCAAGTATTAGCAAAATGAGAAACTCCGACATGAAACAGGCTGACCGCCAGGATACTAGCGGCAATCAGACCAGCTCTCTTGTTAAAAAGTTTACGTCCGATTTCATAAACCAAATACACGCTGGCCGTGCCCATGATGACAGAAAATAGTCTGGCCAACGGTATAAAAGCGTGGTAATTCAAAATTACTAATTCTTTGAGTTCAGAAATATTAGAAAATACTCCGGCCAAAAACCCAGCCAGCATAGCTAATGCCAAAAATGGTAGATACAAATAAGCCAAGACTGGTGGATAGTAATAGCCAGTTGCGTTGATAACCAGTGAATGAGTGCCTAGCATTTTTAAACCTGCCAGCAGTGTCGGGGATTCATCGCTGCCCAAAGCCAAGGGAAACCCATAAAAAATACCAATTATTCTCAGAATAAATGCTACGGCCAAAATTAGGATTATCAACCAGTTGTTTTTAAAAAATTTCATCTATTTGCTAACACCTAAAATAAATTTTAAACCTAAATAATATTGCTTAATTACACTTGGTTTTCTAAGTCTTTTGAGATGCATCCAGATAAATCTGGGATTGAAATAAAATTGCCTGTACGCTCTTTGCTGCATTTTTCTCACTTCCTCAGCATTACGGTAGCCCTCTGGAATAAAAGCAACCTTGGTTCTGCCCTGATAATCTGGTATCAGCTGACCGCTTTTCAAAGCATCATCATAAAGTTCAGTTCCCCACTCAGGATAAGTTAATAAAAATTGAGCAAAGGGGATTTTTAATTCTTTGGCAAAATCTATTGTCTTCTGAGCTTTAGCGGGAGTTTCACCTGGCAGAGCCAGCATGAAAGAGCCGCGTACGTCCAAACCAAGATCTAAAGCCCATTTAGTTGCTTGCCTGGCCTGATCCAAAGTAGCACCCTTGCCAATTCTCTCCAGTAAATCCTGGTTTCCTGTCTCATAGCCGTAAAATACACACCAAAGGCCGGATTTTTTAGCTCGTTCTAACATTGATTTAGTGACCGTATTAACCCGTCCATAAGCTGACCAGGGCAACTTAAGCCCTGATTGATCTAATAAATTACAAAATTCAAATACCCAGTCCTGATTGACTAAAAAATTATCATCCCAAAAAGCAATTTCACGAACACCATAATTATTAACCAAGTTTTTTATTTCTTTGATTATTCTTTGCGGGGTGTGACGACGATATTTTTGTGAAGCTCTGCCTGATTCAAAACAAAACTTACATTTACCCCAAGGACAGCCACGTGAAGTTATCATGTTGGCCACTGGCAGCTTCTTATACATTAACGGTAACGGCAAATAAATAGTAAAATCATATAAACTCCAAGCTGGTGGATCAATCCGATCAAGCTGATGAATAATATCAGCCGGCGGATTCTGGTGAAAATTATTGTTTCGATCCCTGGTCCAAGTTCCTAGAATACCATCTCCAACCCTGCCAGTCTCTTGCAATGAATTAATTACTTCCTGAAAAGTGTTTTCCCCTTCACCATAAACTAGACAATCAACCTCTGGCACACTCTTAATTGTCTGTTCAGGAAAACAAGTAATGTGGGGGCCGCCAAAAACAATTGGAATTTGAGGGAATTTATTTTTTAAATATTTAATTAGACTATAAGCCTCTTTGGCAGAAGCGCTTAGCGAAGAGATACCGATTAGTTCGGGTTTAAACTTATCTAAAAGTTCGGCCACGTCTTTGTTGCTAAATCCTTGAGGCGGACAGTCAATGATTTTTATATCATGTCTCTGTTCCAAAAGCGGGGTGGCTAAATAACCAATGCCCAGCGGCGGGAAAAAGCCTCCTTTAACTTTTTTTTTGGAGCCATATCCTTGGGCCATTAAATCGTATGGTGGAATTATCAAGGCAATTCTCATATTTTTTTGGCAATAATTGTCCAACCGTTGCCGTTCGGCGGTTGATGAATATCAATATCTTTTAAATTTAAACCTTTCAGCAAATTTTCAACTTCTTCACGGGTCCAATAATTTGCCACTCGAGGAATTAATTGGTCAAAGACAATACTGTGGAGATGCCAAAATTTAAAAGTTGAAAGTTGCTTTAGATATCCGGACGGACCACGAAAAATTTTTATAAATAACCACAGCGGGATCGAAAAAAAATAAGAGATCAAATGAACCACTGGCAAAGGTAATTTGGAAGTAATATTTTTTCTCAACGGATTTATTAATTTTAACACTAGCTCATAACCAACTCTGCTATAAACCCAGAGCACTAATTTGCCACCAGACTTGAGTGACCTAACTAAATTTTTCACTGCTTGTTTGGGATTTTCTAAATGATGAATTACACCGATACTGAAAGCCAAATCATACTCGTTTACGCTTTTGAGCCCATAAATGTTTTGATATAAAACTTCAACGTTAGAAAAATCCTTAAGTGTTTTTCGGGCAGCCGCCACGGAGCGTTGATCGTGGTCAAAAACAGTCAAAAAAGAAGCTCCCCATTTGAGCGACCAATAACTATTTCTACCCATACCACATCCGGCGTCTAAAATCTTTTTACCTCTAAAATCGTCTGGATTTAAAGGAAAAACCCAGTTTTTAAACTGGTTTTGATAATTTTCATCTATTTGGGAATATTTATCCCACTCATAGCCAAATCTTTCTTCTGATGACATAAATTCTTAATAAAATTATTTCATTTTTTTGGCTTTTTAGCAATACCTTCAAAATATCTTATCTAGCCATGTTTTGACCACACACTTTTGTCGGTTTTACTTAGTTAATAATTTTAGCATTTCATTGGGCGTTTTACCATCAAGGCCGCAATGTTCTAGGTTATTATACTCCCTATTCCAAACCTTAATTTTCCTATTTAATTCATCTAATGTCTTAAACCAAATTCTGTTGTAGAAAGTTTCTTGGTCTGACCTATGGCTTCTTTCT
>Ga0210057_1004599_pt1 | contig 18225 bp, 28 predicted proteins | sample CryGeyCG2114_010_2_FD_183968 | JGI IMG/M metagenome (GOLD analysis project Ga0210057, IMG submission 183968) | Groundwater microbial communities from aquifer - Crystal Geyser CG10_big_fil_rev_8/21/14_0.10 (SPAdes) (version 2) | ecosystem: Environmental > Aquatic > Deep subsurface > Groundwater ...
AAAACTTGCAACTGCGATTTCATCATCATGTTTGAGAGTCCCGTCGTAAAGAATTGCTTCGATGTAACTCGCCTGATCTTTTTTTATTTCAAGCATAATGCCTTTAGCATCTTCTCCCAATCTCAATCTTTCCCCCAGATATCTCTGGCTTAATCCGCAGAGCATCAAAACTAATTCAGGAATTCCTTCTTCGGTTCTTGCAGAGCAGGGGACCAGTGCAACTTTTTTTGTGAAATCTGTGATGTTATAATAAATGTCTGAATCAAATCCGTGGCTTTGTAGAGAACCAATCAGAGTGAGATATTTTTCATCAAAGTTTTGTCTTACGTTTATTGCCTGAGAATCTATGCTGGATTTCAAATCAGGATTTGCTTTGCTGCTTGAGCCTGCGTGAGTTTTCCAACCAGAAATTTTGTCAACTTTATTTAAAGCAATTACAAAAGGAACTTTATTTAATTTTAAAATTTGGATGACCTCTGCTGTCTGGGGTTTAATACCCTCGTTTATATCTATCACAAGAACTGCAAGATCTGCAAGGTTTCCTCCTCTTCTTCTTAGGTTCGTGAATGCCGCGTGGCCCGGCGTGTCGATGAATAAAAATCCTGGAATGTCCAGTTTTATTCCTTGTTTGTCTATCAGGGGGCAAGCAGTTCTTAATTGGTCTGAAGGATAAAGTGTGAAGGAAATTTTTTGAGTGATTCCTCCCGCTTCCTTTTCTTGTACTGAAGTTCCTCTAAGTGCGTCAAGAATGCTTGTTTTTCCATGGTCAACGTGGCCCGCGACTGTGACTATGGCCTGACGGATTTTTTGATTTTTCATAATGTATTTTACAGGACAGTTTTATTTTTAAAGTTTGATATCCTATAGATTCTAACGTCGGAGTAGATTTTATCGAATAACGAGGCGTTTGGTTGTGTTTAATATCAACTAAAGTCCTGGGACGCCTACAACCTTTGGGAGAGACCGACTCCTGGGCTATTTTTATTTTCAGAATTCTTTAGAGTTTAAAAAAAGATATCTTTATAAGTTGTTTAAGGGATTTGTTTCCATGAAGAGATTTTACAGTTTACCCAGTCTTGAGGAAAGAGTTTCCCGAAACGATTTAGAAGGGGCCTTAGGACGATTACGTGTAAGTGAAAGACAGAAAAATTTTTTTAGAATGGCCTTTTACGACGGAATGACTAATGCTCAAATAGCCGAACGAGAATGTTTGTCTAAAGATTATGTAAAAACATCTAAAAGCAGAGTCTTGTGTTTAGTAAGAGCATATTTAGATTAGACATAGAATTTATTAATTTTGTAGGGGTTACAAATGAAAAGTTTTATAAAATGAAATCCTTCTGTTCTAATTATGGTTAATTACAAGATAGGCCAATTTGAGAATGATCTTGAGAAGAATAAGAGTCGTGAATGGATGGCGGATCAGATAGCTGAAGCTGTTCCTGGAGATAGAAGTGAATTGAGGGCGGCAGGCCTCGCTGGAGATAGTTTGGCAGAATGGGATCAAATTTATAGACCTCTTGGATTTTCAGCAAAAAATGTAACATTAGTTGAAAGAGACCTTGAAGCGTATACAAGGGCAGAACAACAAGCCCGAGAAAGATCTTGGGGTGAAAGACCTCACTTATATTTTGGAGATATGAAAGACTTTATTTCTGACCCACAAACTCGACCTCATGCTGTTTGGAATTTTGATTTGGTTCAGAACTACGGTCCTGCGCATGCGGAAATTTTGGATGCTCTTTTTGGACGCCCAAGAATGTTTGACAAAGAAGGAATTTTAATTTTCAATTCGCAGGCAAAAAGAGAAAACCGCAATATGCAATGGCGGTTATTTTTGTTAAGCGTACTGGGAGATTATGCATCTAGAAATTATGATGATTTGATAAGGGCCTCTTTTAATATGCCTACAATACAAAGAGATTACGATAAATCGGAGGCTCTTCTTGATGTTGCTCTGAGGGATTTGTACCATGCAAATGAAGAAATTTTTGGAAGTCATCCTACAGGAGAATCTACTTCAACTCTTAGGCACGGAATTTTCTATGATGTTTTGGTTAGGTCACGTTTTTCCCAATTGAGGGGAGTGCCTCGTGCTTTGATAGATGAGATTGTCGAAGGAATTGATGATGAGATTGAGCCGAACGCAGGGGAGAGAATATTTAGAAGAATATATAACAATTTGAGACGTTTTGAGATTCCTAGCGAGGGTATAGATCCTTTGGCTGTTGCTCTTTTACTTAGTTTTGATATCGGAACTGCAGAGTACACTCTAAAGAAAAGAGTTGAGAAGAAAATTGATTCTTCAGATGTGCCCGACTGGATTAAGAGTAAATCTTTGGAAGCGGCAATTCTTTCAGATGTTTCTTTTTCCCCTATTCCTAAAGCATTTAGAACCTATCGGTACGTGAGTGTAAGCGGAACTCCTATGAGGGCTCACGCGATTCCTATGGCTCAACCGTCTTTTTCATCTGATATGATTGAGAGTTTTATGAAGTATGGAGAGATTACTCAACTGATGTTAGAATCTTTAAGACAAGGAAAAACTCCTGCAGAACGTTCTGCTCATTCTTATTTAAAACAAAGATTTGGAGAAAAATATACACTTGAAGACTTGACAAAAGTACCTAGAAAAGAAGTTCTTAAATTCAGGGCCCTTAAGAAAATCGGGAAAAGAATGGTTCAGAGATTTCCTGTTCAGGAGGCTGCGAGAGGTATGAATGAAAGATTTGTGCATCTTCACGAGAATATGTTAGCATCATTGAGATCACGTTTGGATTATATGGATGTATTTTCTAGTGATCTTAAATCACGCTCTTCAAAAGGATTTATTAGTTTTGAAGATTCAAACTCGATTGAAGTTGCCGAAGTTCAAGAAATTCCTTATGCAATTCCCTTAAAAACTTCTAAAGGAAATCTTTCAGAAGGAGACAAAGAAGCGATAAAATCTTTTGCTGATGAAGGGTTCAAGCCGAGGGTAATATGGGAAAATTTCTTTGCTGATTCAGAAATATCGTTGCCCCAAGTTGCTGCGGTATATTCTAGACACGTTCATGCAGAAAGTTGGGCTAGTTAATTGAGAGAACGAGTTAGTAATCAGGCATTTCGTCTTCATCAAAATCGTCTGGATTTTCTGTGTTTTCGTCAAGGGTTTTTTGGGACTTTGGTTTCGAGCCCGCCGGCGTTCGAGGCTTTGGTTCGGAGGCTGATTCTGAAGATTCGTCTGCTTTCAAATCGTCGTCTTCGATGGAGTTAACCATTTCCTTGAATTTTTCAAAATCTGCTGCGTGAATTTTAACTCCTGCTTTTGTGAAACCAGTATATCTGTCCCCTGTCACGAATTCTCTGATTGTCACGCCAGGGCGGCCACCGAAATCATCAAGTCTGATAACTATGTCTGTGAAATCGTTTTTTTTTATTTTTCCGATGTCTTTTTCCATTTTATTTTAAGGAAATTGCATTTTATATAATTTTGGATACGCCCGCACCAGGAATCGAACCTGGATGCCCAGAGGGCCGCGAGTTCGAGTCGCGTGCACTACCATTATGCGATGCGGGCTGAGAATTCCAGTTATCCCGAGAATATAAATTTTTATAAACTTTCTTAATCCTCTCTTTCTATGAGATTTTACAGAGATTATTTAGATTATCACTTGAACGAAAAAAGAAGGCTTGAGGATAAGTCTTCAGTTATTGTGCCCGATAGGGGTTTAATCCTTGGGGTTTTTGCTCCAGCTGAAAATCAAGATAAAAAATCAGATGTTGGTGGTTATTCTGTAACAAGAAAAGTCGATTCTTTAGAAGTTGACTATCAGGGAATTTTCGGAGATAGACATAGAGGCCTGCATAGACTTTCCACAGGTAGGGAAAGAGCGATTTATCCCAAGGGAACAGAAATTGCACAAAGAAGGCATATTCTTGCGATTTCTCGGGATGACTGTCTTCGGCTAAGTGGTCGTATGGGTATTGAAATTACTCCTGAGTTGCTTGGAGCAAATTTATTAATTGGTGGGAATAATAATCATTTGCATACCTCCGCGATGCCTCCCAACACTTATTTTTTAGTTGCGTCTGCTGGGGAGATTGAAACAGTACCGAAGCCTCCTATTGCCACATTGATTCATTATGTTGCCCAAGAAGGCTGTGGTGTTACTGGAAATGCTATTGCGGAATATTATGGGGATAATTCTTTGACTAAGAAATTTGCAGACGTTGCCAAAAATGACAGAGGAATTCTTTTATCGATTGAATATCCTGTTAAATCTTCTACCCTATTGAGAGCAGGGCAAAATATTTTTTTCAAATTTCCAACAGGAATTTCTCCCTGATAACCCAAATTCGTAACACTTAAAAATGTCCCTTTGTTTTGCCTTTCATGACACACACATTACCAGAACTAGGATATTCATTTGACGCGTTAGAGCCTTTTATTGATGCTCGCACAATGGAGATTCACCACGATAAGCATCATACTGGTTATGTAACCAAACTCAATGCAGCAATTGAAAAATATTCTGAAATTGTAGATAAAAGCGTTGAAGAACTTCTCTCGGACCTAAATGCTGTGCCTGAAGATATTCGAACAGCTGTGAGAAATAACGGCGGAGGCCACGCAAATCACAGCTTCTTCTGGCAGATTTTGAAAAAGAATGTTTCATTCAAAGAAGACTCTGAAATTGGAAAAGCAATCATTGAAAAGTTCGGCACGTTTGAAGAGTTTAAGGAAGAATTTTCAAACGCCGCAACCACGCGATTTGGAAGTGGTTGGGCATGGCTGATCGTGAATGAAGACGGAGAACTTGAAATAGTGTCAACTGCAAATCAAGATTCTCCTTTAAGTCAGGGAAAGAAGCCCGTTATTGGACTGGATGTTTGGGAACATGCATATTATTTGAAATATCAGAACAAGAGACCTGATTATATTGAAGCCTTCTGGAATGTTGTGAACTGGGAAAAAGTCAACAGGATTTTTTTAGAGGTCAGGGATTTTTAATCCTTTCTTGAAAGATATCTATTTACATCAGCTAAATTAACTTTTGATTTTGTTCCTCTGATAATATCTTCTTTTATTAAACTTCTCAATTCAGCTCTAAACTTTGGATGGACATAATCTAGTGGCACTGTCTCATCATCACCAATAGCCCCCATTATCTCTGGTTGAGACATTCTATATTCAATATGCAATAGCCCTTCTCCATCAATCTCGACACTCCTGTAGAGCCATTTTCCATGGTGTTTTATAACGGGTCTTAACCCATTCTCTAAAGCATAATTAGTTCTTTCTTTATTTGTTAATTCTACATCAATTTCCCTATCTGGATTATTAACATCTATTTTTTTCAATGTTTGGACTGTCAGTAATTTTTTCTCTAATGACTTTGGAGACTTCGGCATTCTTATAGCTCCTGCCGATTTTGTGATGTTGGGGTTATCTGAGGACCCTTTCACATAATCTTCCCAATGCCTTGATTCTTCGTTTGCCATAATTTTTCTTTGAGTTATTGTTTTATAAGTTTTTTGCTGACTCTTTGTTTATTTCCTTAAATAAATTCAATCAAGATGTATAAATTAAAATATGGGATTATCTAATCTTTCTTTTTACACTTCCTTTCTTGTTTTATTTATTATTTCTTCTATATCTGAAAGAATTTTTTCATCTAGACCTATTAATTCTGCATGCATACCGCCTATTCTGTCTCTTTCCCAATAAAAAACAGCTCCTGGATGTATGTAGAAGCTGTGAACTTCGTTTATTAATGTGTAGGGATCTGTTGAGCCTGTTTCAGGAAGAAGAACGGCGAGACCTTTATTTTTAAGAATCTTCATAGATCTTCCATAATCCGGATGACCCTCTTTGGTTCCCCGAATGTTTCTGGCATAGAGTACTTTGCGAATTATCTTATGCATTTTGTTTTTTCTTTAATATCATTGATTGTAAGGATAACGATGTGCTTTTCGAAGAGCATTCTGTAACCTTTCTTCTCTTAATACTTCAGCAAATTCTTTCAGAGTGTTCAACCTTTTTGTTAGGTCCCCTATAGTTTGTTTTGTTTCTTCGTAATACATTATAATTTCTTTCTTCTCTCTGTCAGCTTCCGTGGTGTCAACGATAAATCTTTCAGATGCTCTTGAATCACAATGTTTGGGTGTTCCGCGGTATTTCATAAAAAAACCAAAAATCTTTTATATCTTAAATTTAGATAGTATACTATGGATACTACCAATAAACTTTTTGGCTTGACTGGGAAAGAAATGGAAATTTACAAATTTCTCCTAAAAAATCCAAATAAAAACGCTGTTGATATTACATTGAAAGTCGGAATGCAGAGGCCGAACGTTTATGATTTGCTACAGAAACTTGTTTCAAAAGGCCTTGTTTCTTACAATTCAAAATCAAGAATTAAATATTATTCTGCTGTCCATCCTCAAAAATTAAAAGAAATTCACGAGTCAAATATTGACGAATTGAAGAAGAAAGAAAAGCAAGTTGAGGAATTTGTGAGTAATCTTTCGAAAATAGCCCGTTTTCCAGATTCTTTTTTAGAAATAAAACATTATGAGGGAATTAAAGGAATGAGAACTGTTTTAATGGAGGCTCTTGAGCAAACAAAGAAAACAAAAAAAGAAATGCTTGTGATTAGATTAAATGATTCTGATTTGCCTTCGCTAGACGAAACTTATACTGAAAGATTTTTTAATTTTAGAAGAAAAAACAAAATTAAATCAAGATATATAATGCTCAAAGATACAAAGTTCTACTCTGATAAGCTGGTGAAAAGGAAAGTACTTCCTAATCGGTATAAATCAGAAATTGGAATTTATATTTATGGCAACGTTGTAAGTTTTTGGTTTTTCCCAAAAAGAGATTTGATTCTTGCTGTAGAGAATGAAGATTTGGCAAATTCTTTTAGAAGTTATTTTGAAGTAATGTGGAATTCTAGAGAATAGGTTTTCACCACAATAATTTTTAAAAACTTATTTGACCGACTTTTTTCAATGATTAGAGAAATCAGTTTACGAGAATCAGTCAGAAGCAGAGTTGTTGACATTTTGAAAAGCGGGCCAAAAACAATTGACCGCATCATGATAGAGGGATTCGGCATTAATTCAGGAATGAATCTCAATAAAACTTTTGTGGAAAGCGTGGTTAACGACTCAGTGGACAAAGATACAGTATACACACTTTTTTCTGAAAACGGGAATGCAAAGGCAGTAAGAATAAATTATGGGGAAGACACCTATTATCTTTTTTCTAACGGAAACTCTTAAAAACAGACGACAATAGACTTCTTGATGGAACAAAAGCAAACAGAAAATAAAGTTACGAAACAAATCTTAATCAACGAGCTTATTGAAAAGCATCCGCAAGTTGCAGAAATTCTGACTAGCTACGGCCTCCATTGTGTAGGATGTCACTTTTCGTCTTTCGATACTCTAGAAGACGCTTCAATGATTCACGGAATTGATGAAGAAGAAATTGACATGATGGTTCGGGATGTGAATAAGATTTTGTCTTTAAGCAAGGAGGAAATTAAGAATGTTTGAAAACTCTGATTATGTGCATTATGATGAGGATATGATGACTAACTACAGGGATTTTGAGGAATATCTTATTAGAAATTGCGAGAGGATGTACAGCAAATTAGGAGATATTGTTGGAGATGTTTTTTCTTACGAATTCGCTAACGGTATGAAGGTTGAATCCACTTTGATTTATGGTCAGGGCCTGACTCTTAAACTTTCTGGGAGTAATGGAAAAACTAGGAAGATGCAGGCCCATAAACTTTCCAGGATAATTTTTGGATTCGAAAGGGTGGATTTTAATCAAGATGACAGAAAAAACACAACTTGAAATAAACCGTGAGATTTATGATCATGCGGACACGGAAGATTTGAAGTTTAAGTCGGAGCCAGGGCTTTCAGAGAAACTCGTAAGACAAATTTCCCAGGACAAAGGCGAGCCGGAATGGATGTTGCAAAAAAGACTTGAAGCTGTGAAACTTTACAATGAGATGGCCATGCCTAATTTCGGCCCAAGTCTTTCTGATCTTGACATAGATAAAATACATCTTTACGTTAGGCCTGAAGCCAAAAGCAATTCCAAATCATGGGACGATGTTCCTTCTGAAATCAGGGAAACTTATGAGAAGCTCGGAATTCCGAAGGCCGAGCGTGAGGCGCTTGCTGGTGTTGGTGCGCAATATGAAGCAGATGTTGTTTACCACAACTTGAAGAGAGAGTGGGAAGAAAAGGGTGTGGTGTTTTTGGACTGTGACGCTGGTTTGCGTGAATACCCTGAAATGTTTAAGAAATATTTTATGACTTCTTGTATTCCGATGAATCTTCACAAATTCACAGCACTTCACGCTGCCGTTTGGTCAGGAGGAACTTTCATCTATGTTCCTAAAGGAGTAAAAGTCAATATTCCCCTTCAAGCTTATTTCAGAATGAATGCAAAGAAGGCCGGGCAGTTTGAACACACACTGATAATTGCAGATGAAGGCAGTGAAGTTCATTATATAGAAGGGTGCAGCGCTCCGGTTTACATGGAAAATTCTCTTCACGCTGGTTGCGTAGAAATTCATGTTTTGAAAAATGCAAGAGTTAGATATTCTTCAATTGAAAATTGGAGCAAGAACACTTACAACCTTAACACAAAGCGCGGCATCGTGGCAGAGAATGGAATTCTTGAATGGGTTAACGGAAATACGGGAAGTAAAGTCACGATGCTTTATCCTTCTTCTGTACTCGCAGGAAAAAACTCAAAAACAGATTACATTGGAATTGCTTACGCCAACAAAGGACAATATCAGGACACGGGTTGTAAAGTTTATCATTTGGCTGAGAACACTCATTCAAACATAATTAGCAAGAGCATTTGCATGAATGGCGGAATCACGAGTTACCGAGGCCTAGTCAAGATAAAGCACGGATGCAAAGGTTCTAAGGCAAGTGTGGTTTGTGATGGTTTAATGCTTGATGATGAAAGCAAGGCAATGACTTTCCCTGCAATGGAAGTTGAGGAAAACGATGTTGCTGTTGCCCATGAGGCCGCTGTCGGAAAAATCGGCGAAGACCAGTTATTCTATTTGATGTCGCGGGGCCTGAGTGAGGGCGAGGCCACGAAACTTATAGTGAGTGGATTTATTGAACCCCTCATTAAAGAGCTGCCGATGGAGTATGCTGTTGAGTTGAATAGGTTGATAGAGTTGGAGATTGAGAATTCTGTGGTTTAACCTAAGTCGTAAACTCCGTCGTTAGAAACTAAAGTTTGTTCGTAATTGTCGTTATCTACTCTTTCAAATAATTCCCTGATTGCTACTTCTGGTCCTTTTTGTCTTGTAGGAGATACTTCGTTGTAATAGCCGTCTCCATCTTTTTCTATATCTTTGATTGTAACGTTGAGCGCAAAAAATCTCTCGGATTTTCCGTTCACTCTTTCAATATATACTTTATTACCTTCAGAGTCATTTCCCTCATAGATTATTGTTCTCTCTACCCATGTTCCTAACCTGTCGCAGAACACCTCTCCCCTCCACTCTTTTACATTTCCAGCTATTTCAAGTGCCCCTTCAAGTGTTGTTTCTCTTGTCATTTCCTTAATAGTTCAGAATTAAGTGTCTGAGGCACTAACACCTCTTTTATTCTGGCGTAGGGATAGTTTTTAAGATTTGTGGTATTGGGTTTTTTGTTGGAGATTGAGAATAGGGTCGTTTAGAAATCACGCATGAACTTTTTCTAAAAACCTCCTACATACAAACAAGAAACACAAAAGTTTAAAAGTAGGATTTTCTTACTTTCTTACATGGAGATAATAAAAATAAACTCGAAAGGCCAAATTGTTATTCCTCAAAAAATTAGAAAAGAATTTGAAATAACAAAAGACTCTATTCTAGCAGTAGATAAAATGAAAAACCACATTGTAATAAGGAAGGTAGATACTGAACTCCTTGATAAAATCAGAAGAAGTTTGGAAGATGTCAAACACGGAAGAATAAAAGAATGGAAAGGTTAGTTTTGTTCTTTTAATTTAATTATGACAAATTTTTTATATTCTTTAATTTCTGAGAGTATTTTATTTATTGTTTCTTGCTGTACTTTTTTATTGCTTATTCCAACGGCTAAAATTATCATAAATTGCTTGTAGATGAGAAAATACAACCTTTTTCCTTTGAATTTTTTCTCCCTGAAATATAGTCTTCCAAGAGGTTTGCCGACATTATCTCCTTGTGTTTTCAATTGTTGTATAATTTTCCTAATACTCTTCTTTTCTGACCTGTCAAGCTTATTGAAATCGTCTTCAAATTCTTTTGTGGTGAAAACTCTAAACATAAAAAAGGGTGGACAAAATAACTTAAATAATTATCTTTTCAGTGGATGCTAATCACAAACCTTCACTTTATAGATTGTTTTTGTGGGCAAGGGTGACCACGAATCACAATATTTATAAATTGTAGACACCTTTATATTTCATGTTCGTAGAAAAAAGAAAATCTGGGAAAAACACCAAATATTATCTTAGTCATTCTTACAGGGATGAAAACGGAAAAGTCAAAAAGATTCGGAAATATCTTGGCTCAAATCTTTCCAAATCTGAATTGAAAGTAAGAAAACTTGAGACCGAGAAAGAAATTTTTAACATGATTGAAGAGATGAATGTCAGAGTTTTCTTTTTTACACTGACTAAAAAAAAATTAGAGTCACTAAATAAATTAAGTGAAAAAATTGAAATAGTGCATCTTAACAAAGACGAATGGAAAAAATTTGAAAAAGATTTTGTTTACAATACGAATGCTATTGAGGGTTCAACAGTTAGTTTGGAAGAAGTAAAAGAGATTGTTGAGAATGAAAAAAAACCTGTTGGATATGACGAGATTGAAACCAAAAATGTTGCTGCTGCAGTTGAATACATAAGGAAAACTGATGAAAAACTCTCGCTTGATTTTTTGCTGAAGCTTCATAAGATTTGCTTCGATAAAACTAAAGATTTTGCAGGAAAATTCAGAAATGTTAATGTAATTATAAAAGATTCTTCTGGCAAAATCATCCACTCTGGAGTACCAAAAGACCAATTAAGCAATTATCTTAAAAATTTTATTCTTTGGTATGAAGAAAATCGGGAAAAATTCAAACCGCTTGTTTTAGCGTCAATACTCCACAATCAGTTTGAATTCATACATCCTTTTCAGGATGGTAATGGCAGAGTCGGAAGGCTGTTGTCGAATTTTATCTTGCTAAAAAATAATTATCCTCCAATAAATATTCTTCTTGAAGGTAGAGCAGAATATTATAAAATCTTAAATGAATATTCTAAAAACGATAACCTGAAACCAACACTTGATTTTTTTATAAAACAGTATAAAAAGACGTTGAAAAAGGTGACTACTAAAAAGAAAAAATAGTCTCTGTGGTCACCTTGATTATTTTAGGTTAGACAAACATCACACCCACCGCAATTCTCCATACCAAAATCTTCTCCAAAATATCCCAATAAAAACTTGCGACGGCAAAGCCTCGTCTCGCAATACTTCATAACTTGTTCCATCTTGGCCGTTTCTCTCTCCTTAGATAACGTGTCGGGAAGTTGCTCTACGAAAAATTCGTGTTTCCTTTTGTCTCCGTAGGCATAAAATAAAATACATTCACTAGGTTTTCCATCACGACCTGCTCGGCCAATCTCTTGATAATATCCTTCAAGAGTTTTGGGAAATGTATGATGAATCACTAGGCGCACGTCTGGTTTGTCAATTCCCATACCGAATGCAACAGTCGCAACGACTACATCTGCTTTATTTTCTATGAAAAGCTCCTGATTTTGTTTTCTTTCTCCTGCTGTGAGACCTGCATGGTATGGCAAGGCGTTAATTCCATGGTAGTTCAATTTTTCAGAAATGTTTTCAACTTCTTTTCTCGAGTAACAATAGATGATTGCAGACTGGCCGGGCTTTGATTCAAGAATGTTTTTTATTGCGTCAAAGCTGTTGTTTTTTCTAAAGACTTTCAGTTTCAGATTCTTCCTATCGAAACTGGAGATAAAGACTTCAGGATTTTTTAGGCTGAGTTCGTTGATGATATCTTTCTGGACTTTTTGAGTTGCCGTTGCTGTAAGAGAGATTATTGGCGTTGAAGGAAATTTTTCTTTTAATTGTTTTAGGCCGCGGTAACTTGGCCTAAAGTCATGGCCCCACTCTGAAATGCAGTGGGCTTCGTCAACCGCAATGAGGCTAACTTGTGATGTGAGCATAAGTCGCATAAAACTTTCAGAGTTAAGTCTTTCAGGTGCAACGTAAAGAAGTTTTATGTTGTTGTTAATCAGACCAAGTTCTATCTTTAATGATTCGGCTCCTGTAAGCGAGGAGTTGATGAATTCTGCAGGTATTCCTTTTGCTTTAAGTTGGTCGACCTGATCTTTCATAAGAGAAATTAGAGGGGAAACTACCAGAGTTAGACCTGGAAGTTTCATCGCGGGAATTTGGTAGCAAAGACTTTTCCCTCCGCCTGTTGGCATCACGACAAGTGCGTCTTTGCCTTCTAGAACTTTGTTTATTATCTCTGACTGCATCGGCCTGAATTCCTCATGGCCGAAATATTTTTTTAGTATCGCCTCCATGAAAAATCGAGACAAAATGGGTTTAAAAATTTTCATGCGTTCTGTAGTACAATAATAGTTAAAAACAGATTCTAAATTGAATTAGTATGGTCACAACAAAACACTATTGTGATAAATGCAACGCAGATTTTTATAATTTAGATGAAGCTAGAATTCATGAGGAAACACTCCTTAACGAGCTTCCGCAAGGCTTTGTTTATTTTGCAAGAATGTCTAGAGCTACCCATAATCATAAAGAAGCTAGAATTGTGCTGGATGTAATTTCTGTTGACAAGGAACATGATATAACTTATCAAATTCTTCGTTTAAACCTTGATAACGGTAACTGGCTTTTGGACGAAGTCAGGGATAAAGCTGTTTCTGCTTCTTATATTAAGGAAGACATTGAAACTGGATTTTCACGTTATGCCACACCAGAGGAAGCTCTTGAGGTAATTTCTAATAAAGAAACCGTTAGGAACTTAAGACGTAGAGGATTGACTTGTTTAGTGCTGGATTTTAATAGTGATGCAGTATTTTTGCTTTCACAAAAACCTTAAATAAGGGGCTTTTTCTTGTTTTTACATGAGAATCAACAATAAAGCAGCACATGTTTTGAAGCGCGATTTTCCAATCTTCAGAAGCAGTCCGCGGCTCGTGTATTTGGACAGCGCGGCAAGCACACAAAAGCCGCGCGAAGTTGTGAAATTTGTAAATGATTTTTACAGCAAGGGATATGCAAATGTTCATCGTGGATTGTACAAGCTTAGCGAAAAGTCGACAGAGCTTTACAGCAAAGCACGGCAAATTATCGCAGATTTCCTTAATGCCTCGTCAGAGGAAATAATTTTTACAAGCGGAACAACAGATAGTATTAACGCGCTTGCTTATTCCTTAAAAAAGATTTTGCCTAAGAACAGAAACGAAATTCTTCTTACAGAAATGGAACATCACTCCAACATTGTGCCTTGGCAGCAGATGGCCAAACGACATAAGATGAAATTGAAGTTTGTTAAAATGAAAAACGATTTTACCTTGGATATGAATGACCTTAAGAAGAAGCTAACAAAAAAAACAGCTATTTTATCTATAACCCACATATCTAATTCCATCGGGGCTGTTAACGATATTAAGGAAATTACTGAACTTGCCCATGCAAAAGACGTTTTGGTTATTGTTGATGCTGCGCAATCTGTCGCAAGAACAAAAATAGATGTTAAAAATTTGGGCTGCGATTTTCTTGCATTTTCAGGCCATAAAGTTTTTGGACCAACTGGAATCGGAGTTTTGTATGGTAAGCGCAAACTTCTTGAAAAGCTTCCTCCTTTCAAATTTGGAGGAGAGATGATAAAAACAGTCACACAAAAAAATTCAACTTGGGCAAAAATTCCTGAAAAATTTGAAGCAGGCACGCCAAACATCGCAGGAGCCCTTGGACTTGGAATTGCAATCAAATACATTAAAAAAATAGGAATAGAAAACGTAGAAGAATGGGAAAAAACTCTCACTCTCCTCGCACTCCAAAAATTAAAAAAAATCCATGGAATAGAAGTCTACAGTCCTGAAAATTCTCTTGGAATAATTGCTTTCAATCTTAAAGGAGTTCATTCTCATGATGTGGCTTCAATGCTCGATCAGAATGGCGTGGCAATAAGGGCAGGCCACCATTGTGCGATGCCTCTTGCAGATTCGCTCGGCTTGAAGAAAAAAGGCGGAAGCTGCAGAATTAGTTTTTCAATTTACAATACTTTTGAAGATGTAAAAAAACTTGCCGGTTCTCTTGGTCAAATAAATATTAAATTCAAGAACAGGGACGAGAAAAATTAAATGGAATTAAAAGAATTTTTATATAAGGCAAAAAAGGCAGCCATAGATTACGAAACAACTGACTCTGAAAGCGACGAATTTTCAATTAGGAAAGGAGAACTTGACTATGTCCACAAAAATATTGGAGGTCGTGTTGTTGAGACAGTCTCTCACAAAAAACTCGTGGTTTGGACAATGGCTTCTCATCCAGCGATTCTGACTGAAGATATCAACAAAAAAATTTTTTACGTTTTTTTAAGAAGGGCTTTAAATAAAATGCCTTGTGAAAGTCCTTTGAGAGGTCCAGATTTTTTTCGAGATTCAGAATGGGAGTATACAAATCATCTCTGGGGGAAAGTGGACAGAAGTTTTGATGGGGTAGAAAGAGTGACTTTCGACAATTTAGAAATTTTTTCGAATCCTTACAAAGGAGGAATTATAAGATGAAAGAACGTATCGAAGCAATAATATTTGACTGGGTTGAAACGTTATCTGATGGTAGCCGTAGTTTATATCCTTATTCAACAATAGTTTTAGGAGAGCTAAGAAACAGGGGATATAAGTTAGGTTTGATTAGTTTGGCAGGGCATGGCAATTCAAAAAGGGAGGAAGATATAGAAACTACAGGAATAAAACCTTATCTTGATTCAATAATGATTGACAACGTAAAAACTCCTGAAATGTACTTAAGATGTATAAAAGAATTGAACGCCAATCCAAAAACGACTGCAATTGTTGACGATAGGATGTTAAGAGGGATAAAAATAGGCAATCATCTTGGCTGTCAAACTTTTTGGGTTATGGGAAAAAAGTATATTCACGAAACTCCAAACGAAGAAACTGGAGAACCTACTTACAGAATTAATTCAATTAAAGATTTGCTGGAGATTTTAAAATGACTCACGAAATTCCAAACAACATATATCGCGAGCACCTTATAGAGTTATATAAGAGTCCGAGTAATTATGGAACTTTTGAAAATGTTAAGGGGATAAAAAAAGCCACGGGGACAAACGCCAATTGTGGGGATGAAATCACCATGGAACTTTTTGTTGAAAAAGGTATTATTAAAGACGTCAGGTTCAACGGCTCGGGCTGTGTGATGTCAATAGTTTCTGCTTCAATGCTTACAGACAAAATTAAAGGTCTTAGCCTCGAAGATGTTAAGTCACTTGACAGGGAAGATGTTTTGAAATTGATGAAAGTTAAGCTTTCGCCAGCAAGAATTAAATGTGCTCTTCTGCCTCTTGAGGCTTTGAGGAAGGTTTTGAAATGAGTGAAGAAACGTTAGAAAAAGGAGTAGTTTATCCTGCTACTGTAAGAGGTGTTGACTGGGTTAATCCTTCACTATATCTTGGCGAAAGGAAATATTCTCCTGTATCCCCCAAGGCACATCTGGTTGCATTTAGGGATGTAAAGGGCAGAGCATTTCTTAGAGGTTTTACAAGATTTGAACTGAAAAAGGGAGTTTTGGTTATGAAGTTTATGTACACACCGCAAATACCTGATAGAGAAAGAGCGTATCTCGAGACTAAATTGCGAGAGGTAGGAATTTAAAATGAGAAACGATTTTTCAGTTGGACAAAAGTATGGTTTGAATCGCACAGGCATAGAGGTTGTAGCTACAATGTTGCCTGTTTCAAAAAACAGAAGTTCTTTTGGGTATCTCACGAGAGAAGATGGCGAAGTAAGGTGTTATGAAATTTTAGATGGATCTGTTAGCCCGACTTCTATGAATTTAAATATTAGAACTTCAAGAGAATTTCCTCTTGATGAATCTCAGGAAGATGTCGCCGACAAAATTTTGGAGAGGGCGGGGTTGTAAGATGGCAGAGAAAGAAAAATTACGCCTTGGAACGGTTTATCCGACTTTTTTAAGAGTAGAGGAAAAAGGCCCCTATTTATACCTCGGAACCCGAAGAAGGTTTAATATCAAACGATTAGAATATCCAGAGCCAGTCCATGTTATTGTAGGTTATCATAAGGGAAAAGTTGCTTCTTGGAGATTTGATGAAAAAGATTATTTTATTCGTGAAGAAAATTTAGTTCTTCAGGAGATGAATAGGATTAATTTGGACGGAAGACAGATGGGATATCTTGAAGAAAGGCTTGAAAGAGCGGGAGTTTTTAGGAAGGTAAAATGATTGAAATAAAAAACCTTCATGTTGAAATAGAAACCGATGAAGGGATGAAGCCCATACTGAAAGGTCTAAATTTGAAACTTGACGCGGGCGAGGTGCATGCTCTCATGGGGCCAAACGGTTCAGGAAAATCCACTCTTGCAGGCGTGTTAATGGGAGACCCCAGATACAAAATCACTCAAGGCAGCGTAATTTTCAATGGTGAAGACATAACTGAAATGCCTGTTGATGAAAAAGCGAAGAAAGGAATTTTCTTAAGCTTCCAAAATCCGATTGCTGTTCCTGGCGTGAATATCAGAAGTTTCTTGAGGCAGGCCTACAATTCTATTGCAGAAAGCAAAAGTCCTAAAGAAAAGGAAAAAATGTCTGTTCTCGAGTTCAATGAATTTTTAATGCAACAGGCAAATCTTCTTAAAATTCCCTCTGAATTTCTTGACAGATATTTGAACGAAGGCTTTTCAGGAGGAGAAAAAAAGAAGTTTGAAATTTTACAATTGATGGTTTTGAATCCTGAGCTTGCAATTCTTGACGAAACCGATTCTGGCCTAGATATTGACGCATTAAGAGTAATCTCTGAAGGTGTGAACAAATTTATGCAAAAGGGCGGAAAGACGGTGTTAATAATAACGCACTACAAAAGAATTCTAGGGTACATAAAACCTTCGCGAGTTTCAATAATGCTCGATGGCAAGATTGCGACTACAGGCGCAGGAGAACTTGTTGATCAGCTTGAAGAAAAAGGTTATGGTTGGATTCAGGAAGACTGAGGACTAAATTAGGTGTGACCAATAGTTCTTGAGTCTCTAAGATTTACTGTAACTTTTCCAAAAAAAGAAGGATAGCGGGCTTCTCTTTCTACTCTTTCTGCATGTGCTAAATCGTAGCGGTGATCCCTAACAGGGTTGTAAATCGTAACAATTCCTTGTCTAATCATAGAGTTCCAATCAGCCGAAGCAATGACCCTTTCTCTTTCCATATCTTGTTGAGCATAATATATTTTCTCAGTTGAAAATCTCAGGTGGAAAACCCGATTCAACAAAAAGTGCTCGTGTAATGTGGAGTAATATGTTGGAGAAAAGGGGTCTTTGACGGAGCATAAATTTCTTAAACTCCTTTTGGTTAGATTTTTCATGCAGGATAAAAAACACTATAAAGACAATATCTATGTTGCTACAACAATTTTCGCGATAATTGCAACAGCCATCTACGCCTTCATAATAAAATTCCTTTATTCTTCATACGTGAACACTCTTAACGCGATTGTCTTCTTCATAGTTGTCTGGGTTGTTTATCTGTGGCTAACAAGAAGAGCCTACAGAAGATTTGAGCGAATAAAGAAAAATAATTAATCTTTTCCCTGGTTCCTTAAAAAGATATTTGTTGGAAGGTTTTTTGGCCATTTTGGCATAAATTCGTCCTCTGTGTCGTCTTTATTGTTTTCTATAAAGTTGAAAATCTCATTGAGTTTTGTGCTTGACTCGTCTGCATAATAAAGTGCTATTGCTTCTGGAAACATTGGTTCTTTTGGGGAACCGTGTTCTATTTTTCCATGATGGCTAACAATCATGTGGAGAATTTTATTTTGTGTTTCGGGGTCAACTCCTATTTGTTTCATTTTTTCAGAAACCATTATTGAACCTAAGACGATGTGGCCTAAAAACTGGCCGGGGTTTGTGCCTTTAATTCTCG
>Ga0210057_1004600_pt1 | contig 18224 bp, 17 predicted proteins | sample CryGeyCG2114_010_2_FD_183968 | JGI IMG/M metagenome (GOLD analysis project Ga0210057, IMG submission 183968) | Groundwater microbial communities from aquifer - Crystal Geyser CG10_big_fil_rev_8/21/14_0.10 (SPAdes) (version 2) | ecosystem: Environmental > Aquatic > Deep subsurface > Groundwater ...
ATGCCTTTAATCAAGGCGCCGCCTCCGGTAATGACACAACCGCCATTAATTTCAAAATCCAGACCTTTTTCATCTATTATTTTTTTAACGACAGTAAATAGTTCATGAGCTCTTGCATTTAGCACTTCGGCAACTCCGCTTAATTGCACTTCTCTGGCCCTTGCACCATTAATCCCTTGAACTGTTATGTGGGCCGATTGGTTTACAAGTTCGCCCAGTACAGAACCATGATTTATCTTCAGTCTTTCAGCTTCGGAATGGGATACTTTAAGGGCAACTGATAGATCATTGGTAAAGTGGTTGCCTCCAACAGGTATTATCTGGCTATGTATAAGTGAGCCCTCTTTCCATATAGCGATATCAGTCGTTCCTCCGCCAATATCAACGAGGATTACACCCATCTCCATTTCCTCTGGAGAAAGTACTGCTATTGAGGAGGCGATTGGCTGAAGCACAATTCCTTCAACACTTATTCCTGTCTGTTCAACACACTTGAGTAAATTCTGAATCAAACTAACAGAACCTGTTACGATATGGACGTTGGCTTCCAGCCTTACACCACACATACCAACAGGGTTTTTAATGCCGCCTATATTGTCGACACGAAATTCTTGGGGAATAACATGCAACACCTCGCGATCTGAGGGAATCACCACCGCTTTTGCGGCATCTAACACTTTTTCAATATCGCTTTCTGTAACTTCTTTACCTTTAATGGGAACAGCTCCGGTGCTATTAAATGAGTAGATGTGGTTTCCCGCTATGCCTATCGTTGCGCTTGATATTTCTACCCCGGCCATAAGCTTGGCTTCCTCAACAGAAGCCTGAATTGATCTAATTGTTTTATCGATGTTGACCACAGCACCTTTTTTTAGGCCAAGGCTTGGATTTGTCCCAATTCCGATAATTTCTAATTCACATTTATTGTTTTGAATGCCGACAACAGTGCAAACTTTTGTAGTGCCGACATCTAGACCTACTAGAATATGTTTCTCACTCATTGAGATTCCTTTCTCATCATACAAGCGGAATCATTCCACTTTGGTGTAAGAACACCCTAAGTATTATGCTATGACTTGTCGCTAAACTTTACAACTACTTTTTTATGGTTGGTTAAATTGATAATAGAAGGGTATCGGTTCTTTTTATTAAAAAATTCTATTATTTGCTTCAATTTTTTAACTTTAAACTCCCATTCTGTACTTCCAAAAAAAATGCTAATTGGTCTTCCTTGAAGGGACATTATCATAGTTAGCTCAGACTCGCTGTCGACGATAAGCTCCGATAGGACACTTTGATACATATCGCCAAGCTGCAAAACCATTTGTGATAAAACCTTTCTATTTTGTTCGGTTAGTTGATGAAAAGGGATAGAAAGATTTGGAAGCACACTTTCGATTTTTTTTTCATTCCGCAAAAGTGTTTCGTAAATTGGATCAATCAAATTTCCATTGCTACCCAAAATGAAATCCCGAGCAGGAATTTTAGCCTCTTCAATGGCCGATACTTTTAATAAGGGTTTGGGACACTCAAAGCTTAAAAATAATTTTTTCTCAATAGGATTCTTAGAAATCTTATAACTTTCAAGAAAATATTTTTCCTCTAATTTTTCCCTACTTATTAATTCTTTTACATCCCTTAAGGAGTAATCCGTTTCATATTCTTTGATTAATTTTAAAGTCAAAGCCCCAGCTGAACGAGTCGGACAGGCCCCGAAATATGTTTTATATTTATATTCTCTTGCTTCACCACTACTTAGTAATAGTGTCATGTACAAGAATAAGAGAGTTATTACTTTCAAAGTACCTCTACTTCTAACTCAAAGCGAAAACCCATTTTCTTTTCAACTTCATCATTTACTCGGTTCACTAACCCGACAAAATCATCCTGGGTTGCATTGCCTAAATTTTCAAAAAAATTCCCGTGCACAGGGCTTACGCGAATTTTTCCATTATACGTCCAACCCTTAATGCCAAGTATATCAATACACTGCCCCGCAAGACAAGCTTTCTGATTTTTTGCATCCTTGCCTGGGGTAAAGTTCTTGAAAACACATCCACACGTGGCCATATTGAGAGGTTGAGACTTTTTTCTCAGCTCGAGATACTCACGTATTAATGCTGGAATTTCTTTAGAACGATTTCGGCTATTGAGAGTTGCCGAAAGAATAATATCGCCTTTATTTAAAAAATTATTCTGACGATAAGAAAAGGATTCATTTGTTACCTTATGAATTTTTACCTCTCCATGTGAATCTAAAATTTCTACACTATTTACCAATGATCCGATTTCTCCGAATTTTGTCCCGGCATTCATGGCAATTGCGCCGCCTAAAGTTGCTGGAATTCCTGTAAATACCTCCCAGCCTTGGATACAAAATGAAATTGCATATGAAATCATAGAGCTTAAGGCCGTTGATGCACTTAATGTTAAACTATCCTTTGGATGATCAAAGATAGCGGATGGGTTAGGAATTTCTAGTTTTATAATTGGTACTTCAAATTCGTTCGGCAAAACTAAATTAGAGCCCTTGCCTAGAACAAAGTAATTGATACCTCTACTGTCTAAATAATTTACTGTTTTATAAAGCCCATCGCAGTCCTTAACTTTAAGCAAATCGCCAAATGATAATATTTTAAAAGTATTATATTTAGTTAAATTCTGGTGCGGCAGAACTTCTACACCCTCTATTGAATGGAGATCTTTTAAAAAATTCTTCATAGACCTTCAAGAATTTCTCTGGCCTTCTTACCAATACTTCCAGCTCCCATTGCAACCACAACACTTTCTTCCGTTACCAAACTCGTTATAAGTTGTAAAAGGTCCTCATATCCCGAAAGTGCCTGAGATAAGCCAGGGTGCAATCGATTGATATCACTAATTAAATATTCAGATGAAATACCATCAATTGGGCTTTCTGAAGCAGGGTATATTGGCATCAAATATAAGTTATCAACACCATTGAAGCAATGAAGATAATTCGCCCAGCAAGATTTTGTCCTGCTATAGCGATGAGGCTCATAAATAAGTTTGATACTTTTTTGGGGATACATTTTTTTCAGTGCAGAGATAGTTGCAGCAATCTCTGTCGGATGGTGGGCATAGTCATCAAATACGATCGATTTATTAAATGTCCCAATAATATCTAGGCGTCGCCCCACCCCTTGAAAGTCTTCAATTCCCTTAATACAACTTTTGAGGCTCACTCCCAGATTATGGCATAAAGCAATTGCCGCCAGGGAATTTGAGACATTGTGGTCTCCAAAGACTTTTAAAAAAACTGGAAGAACCTCTCCATGCACATGAAGATTATACTTTGTGCCGGAGGTAAGTGTTTTTATGTCAGTTGCAAAATAGGTATATTCATCCTGTCTTTCTTTTGACAACCCATAGTAACTAAATGGCTTCTTCATCAATTTTCGAAACGAAAATAGCTGTTCATCGTCGCCATTCATTATTGAGATTCCATAAAACGGGATATTATTAAGGTATTTTAAAAATGCTTCTTCTAGTGCCTTTTCAGAACCATAATAGTCGAGGTGATCATTATCGATATTTGTAGCTACGGCCATAATGGGATTTAGAGAAAGAAATGTCCCATCAGATTCGTCCGCTTCGATAACAAGATATTCTCCATTTCCTGCTTTGGCATGACCATTTAAATTTTTAACTATGCCACCAATGATATAACTTGGTTCATAATTATTGTGTTCTAAAATTGTTGCCACCATTGATGATGTCGTTGTTTTACCATGAGTACCACCAATGGTGAGACCTCTTTTTAGCTTCATTAGATCGCTAAGCATTTCAGAGCGCTTTAAGACGGGGATATTTTGTTCTTTTGCATAGACTATCTCTGGATTATTCATATCAACAGCAGAACTAAACACAACAACGTCCACTTTTTGTATATTCTCGGCCTGATGTCCAAGAAAAATATTCGCGCCCATTTTCCTTAACTTTTGAACATTGTAATTTTCACTTAAATCGCTTCCACTTATTTCGTGCCCATAATTAATTAGGATCTCGGCGATAGCACTCATTCCAATTCCACCGATGCCAATGAAGTGAACTTTTAATCTCCTGGCTTTTTGAATCATGATATTTTCCAATTAAATGTATTCGAATTCTTGAACGGTCTTTCAGTTGAGAAGTCTTCAAATTTTGCACAGCTAAAAAACACGCCAATCGCAAGAAAATTGGAGACCATGGAAGATCCACCATAGCTTACAAATGGTAAGTTTAATCCTTTGGTGGGAAGAAGACCAAGCACGACCGACATATTTATTAGTGCCTGGAGTCCAATTGAAAAAATTATTGTTGATGCCAGCAAGTAACAATATTTATCTCTTAGAGAGAGGGCTATTTTAAAGCCAAGATAAATAAATGCAACAAACAGCAATATCAAAGCAGTCACTCCCACAAAGCCTAATTCTTCTGCCAAAACGCTAAATATAAAATCATTATGGGCCTCAGGAAGATAAAATAATTTTTCATTACCATTCCCAAGCCCAAGTCCAAAAAATGAACCATTTGCAAATCCCAGTAACGATTGAATAATTTGAAACCCTGTCGTTTTTGAATTTTTCCATGGATCAAGATAGGCAGTTAATCTTTTTATTCTGTAAGGCTCACTTATTAGAATAATGACACCACTAACAAACAATAGCCCTATCAAAGAGAATAATTTTTTCCTGCTAAAGCTTGAAATGAAGGCCATAAATCCAAAAATAAAAAGCGATATAGCAAAGGAGCCAAAGTCAGGTTGTTTTATCAATGCCAGCATAGGAAGAAAAATAATTCCCAATCTTATCCATTTTTCTTTAAGACTTAGTTGATCATAATTTTCAAAAAAATAGGGCGCATTCAGTAACACGCCTAACTTTACGAATTCTCCTGGCTGCAAATTTACAGGGCCAAACTGGATCCAGCGATTTGCTCCCTTAACAGCTGCCCCAAAGCCGGGGATGAGAGTGAGCAGAATAAGAGCAAAAATAATAAATTGAAAGTACGGAGCAACTTTTAACCAAAAAGTTATTTTGATCTTGGAGACAGTAAGACCAAGCAATAATCCAAAGCTTAGAAAAAAAATCTGCTTATAAAAAAAGTATGTTGGCGCCCCGTAAATTTCCCGGGCGAGTAGGTAACTAGAAGAGTAGACCATTATTAAGCCGATAACACAGAGCACGGCTAAAATAAAAATGAAGGCCTTCTTTAAAGCTGGTGTATGCATACATGTAATTCCCGAGTTTGACTCGCGGGATAAATGTTAGCAGATTTAAATAGTTGTGCACAGAAAAAAGGAATAATAGCAATATCTACAATTGATAGACCCATTTTTTAAAATAATTGCCTCTCTCTTCATAATCTCGAAAAAAATCGCTCGAAGGATTTCCTGGAGAAAGAACAATGAGGTCGCCCGTCCTTGATTTTTGGTAAGCAAAAAGCACTGACTCTTCAAATGATCCTACAATAAAAGTCTGAGAGTGATCCTGCAGTGCCCGGTTGAGTCTCTCCTTGCATTCACCAACCAAAACCAACACTCGCGCATTTTCGATTAGATCTTTAACATATGGTTCAAAATCGAGCTCTTCAATATCCTTGCCACCAGCAATTAAGATCAAAGGTTGCTTGAAGGCCTTTAAATTCTTTATAAGGGTATCCATATCCTCACATTTACTATCGTTGTAAAAGGAGACACCATTTTTCTCCATCAAAAATTCCAGACGATGAGGAATACCAGGAAAAGTTTCTATGGCTTTTTGAATGGCCTTATCGGTCACCTCAAGCGCTTTACAAGCAGTTACAGCGGCAAGCAAATTTTCACGATTTTCCTGACCTACAATGCGCATTTTTTGCACAATGAATTCTGAGTGGTAATGAATATTTGAATGAATTCTCTTTTCATGAAAATGGGTTCCTTGAATTTCATTCATCACACCCATTTTTACAAAAGAACGCCTTGAATACCAATATGTCTGGCATTGGGCATTTCTAAAAAAAGCATTATTAGCCAATCTATCAAAATTTACGATCAAAATATCGTCAGTAGAGAGCGACTTAACGACTTTTAGCTTTGTCTCGATGTATTCACCTACACTATGAAAATGTGAAGGAGGGTAAGAGTCGCTAATATTGGTAAAAACGACCATTCTAGGGTGGAAGTTATCCAAACTTCTCATTTGGATCGCAGAGACCTCGAGCACTACATAATCAATTTCATCTTTATTGGGCAACATTGCATATTGAATGAACGGACTATCACTAGTTCCGCCAACAAAAACATTTTTTCCATCTAGTTTTAAAGTATAGCCAATCATATGAGCAACGGTCGTTCTACCGTAGCTACCACAGACAGCTATAATTGGTTTTCGGCATAGCTTATTGGCAAAGCCGAACTCACTGTAAACTTCTTTGCCACTTCTCTTGGCAAGCTCTAGTTGTGGAAGATCAGGTGAGACTGCAGAAGAATAGACAATGACATCTGCTTCCAAGAAATCTTCATCGCGATGTTCACCAAAGGTCATCGCAGGATTAGGTTCAATCCTCTTAAGTTTTTTTACTGCCTTATTCAGATCAAAAATAGGCTTGATATCTGTGACTTTTATTTCACAATCAAGATTATTAAAAAAATTAATCAGGGAAAAACCGGTTCTTCCAATTCCAACGACAAGAACCTTTTTATTTCTGTAACGCTCCATCTATCGACACCTTATGGCAAAAATTATCCACTCAAAATAGATCAAGATAGGACAAATTACCGGAAAATACACCATTTTTATCGAATTTTTAAGGTGGAAAGAGATAATATTGCAAGAAAAATGCTCACTATCCAAAATCGTACGATAACTTTGGGTTCAGGCCAGCCTAACAACTCAAAATGATGATGAAGTGGCGCCATTTTAAAAATTCTTTTTTTGCGTAATTTATATGATGCTACCTGTAATATTACTGATAAGGCCTCTAAAACAAATATTCCACCGATAAGAAGGAATAGTATTTCATTTTTTGTCACTAACGCCACAGTGCCCAGTAGTCCTCCCAGTGATAGACTTCCGACATCGCCCATAAAAATTTGTGCAGGGTAGGAATTATACCAAAGAAAACCTACGCCAGCTCCCATAACGCTTGCGCATAAAATAGTGAGCTCCCCAGCATTTTCCACATATGGGATGTACAGATATGTAGACAGCTCCTTGTGCCCAGCAACATAAGCCAAAACGCCCAAAGCTGCTGCCGTGGTTATTATCGGCCCGATTGCCAAACCATCCAGTCCATCGGTTAGATTTACCGCATTACTCGAGCCCACTAATACACAGGCCCCAAAGAGTAAGTACATATAGTCAAAATCAAAGACGTAATCCTTAAAAAAGGGCAAATAAACTTTAGTATCAATAACGTTATTACTATTGAGCCAATAGATAACAATGAAGGAAGTAGCAAATTGCCAAATCAGCTTAACTCGCGGGGAGATGCCTTTCGAGTTATTTTTTAAAACTTTTAAATAGTCATCAAAAAGCCCTAAAATAAAAAATGAAGTGGTCACAAATAAGCACGCAAGTAGCGGGTAGCTTAAAAAATTTCCACAAAATGCCAGAGCAAAAAAAATAGAGGCAATAATAAATACGCCTCCCATCGTCGGTGTGCCGGCCTTTTTAAAATGTGTTTTCGGGCCATCGTTCCTCACCACCTGACCAAACTGTCTGCGGCGCATGAAATCGATAAATTTAACCCCTATTAAAATTGAGCAAAAAGTAGCCAGCAGAAAGGCCAGGAAGGATCGCAGAGTAATATAACGAAATACGTTGAAGCCCGAAACTTCCTGACTAAATCTATAAAGAATATGATAAAGCATGCAGTCCTGTCTTTAAACTTAAGTAGTGATGCTCAGATGATCTCAGGTAAATTAATATTAGTAAACAATCCAAATTAATTAAAGTCGAATAGCTTTTCTAGCATTACCCCACGTGATCCCTTGAGAAAAACCCAATCTTTGTTTGCAATATATGTTTTAATCTCTAACTTTGCATCCTGTACCGAATTAAAACACGTACTTTCCGATCCAAAACCAACTTGATACAAGCCAGAATAGCGACCAACGAAGATAGGATTTTTTATACCAAGTTCGTTTGCTATTTTTCCGATGCCTATGTGTTTATGCTCCGTACTCTCTCCAAGTTCGTACATGTCACCGATTATAAATAGACACTTTTCTATCCCTACATTATTGCCTTTTAAGTGTGCCACAAATCCTTTCAAAGACGCTTCCATTGAACTTGGATTGGCATTGTAGGCATCTGAAAAGATTGTAATATTATTCCAAGAAATGAACTGTGAGCGATTTTTTGAGGGAACAAATCTTGTCGCAGCTTCAAGTATTGCGAGAAGAGAATTGGGAAACAATAGATTGGTCATAGAAACGGCCAAAGCAAGATTCTTGAAATTATGTTGGCCTAAAATTTTTTGATTAGCGAAAGAATGATTAATTCCATTGTAGCAAACGGTACATATGCCATTTCCATAGGTGAAATTTATTTTTTTTCCGAATCCGACTTTATAAACACCTTTTTGATCTTCAACTTCACCAAGAAATTCATCATCTCCATCAGTTACAAAATTGAAACTTTTCTTTTTTTCAAGATAACGAAGTAACTCCAGTTTTTCTTGGTATACACCTTGACGATTTTTGAAAAACTCCAAATGCGAATCTCCAATATTGGTTATTATTCCACAATCAGGATCACATATCTCACATAGTTTTTTAATTTCGCCAGGATGATTAGTCCCAATTTCGACAATGAGATATTCGATAGCTTTTTCTGTTTTCAAAATAGTTAAAGGCACACCTATATGATTATTAAAATTTCCAAATGTGTGAGCAACACGCCTGGGAGCAATGCTTTCAAGAAGAAAACTTAGCATTTCTTTAGTTGTGGTTTTACCATTTGAGCCAGTAATGGCAATAATTTTTTTTAAGCCCTGGGTTCTTAAAATCTCTCGGTAACGGACAGCCATATCTTCAAGAAAACAATATGTATCATCGACAATAATAATGCATATTTCTGGCGTCTTTTTAATCAAGGAGAGCATTGAATCTTTTTTATCTTGATTGACTATTATAACTTTAGCGCCCTTTAAAATAGCGTCCTGAGCATAATCTCCGCCGTCAAAGCTTGGCCCTTTCAAGCCGATATATATACAGTCACTTGAAATATTCCGAGTATCAGTTAATACCGAATATTCATTTTTGCTAATTGTCCCCAAAACCTGATGTGGTAATAACGACTTTGCTACAAGATGAGATGATATCATGTTAATTCCTTCAGGCTTTTAACAATCTCCTTGTCATCAAAAGTGTGCTTCAGGCCTGCTATTTCCTGGTAATTTTCATGACCTTTTCCGGCTATGATGATTATTGAATTTATGGGTGAGTTGCTAAATGCCTTGATGATCGCATTTCGTCTATCTGGCTCTATCAAAACCTTATTTGATGACGTTATTCCATTTACGATGTCATCAATAATTGCGTTTGGGTCTTCATCCCGAGGATTATCACTTGTAACAATCATCGCATTTGAATTATTTTCAACAACTTTTCCCATTATTGGCCGTTTTGAGCGATCACGATTACCGCCACACCCAAACACAACAGAAATAAATTTCCCTGGAAATGCTTTCTTTGTTTCTAGCAATAAACGATTTAGTGCATCTGGGGTGTGGGCGTAATCTATAAATATGAATCGACCATCAATTTCAAATGATTCTAATCTTCCAGGTGGAGCTGTAAGATCAGAAATATTCTCAGGTTTAATTTGAAGGCCAAGAATCCCGATAATTTCAACTGCCAAGCTTAGGTTTTCTTGATTGTATTGATAATGTAGGAAAAGAGGATATTCAGTGCCGGTAATTATCTCTTTTTTGCTTTGAATTGTATTTGTGTATTTAAGCTTAACATTCTCAAATAACTCGCCCTGCTCCGGAGCAACAACCAACTTCCCATCAGGATAGAGCAGGTTAGTGATCTTGAGCTTGGCAGCTAAATAGTTTTCCATATTGCCATGGTAGTCCAAATGATCTTGTGATATATTTGTCCATCCTGCTGCTATAAACTTTATACCCTTAAGCCTATTTTGCTCTAGGGCATGAGATGAAGCTTCCAGAATACAATAATCAATTTTACCTAACCCGAATATACACGCTCTAAGTTCAATATAATCAGGTGTCGTAGTTTCAAAGTTTGCTGCTACTTTCGATTTTCCCTTATAAGCGCCTAATGTACCTATGTATAAACTTTCCTCTCCCATGGAAGTGAGTAGCTGGTTCAATAAATATGCCGTAGTAGTTTTCCCATTTGTACCTGTTATTCCTATATACGTTGGCTCTTTTTTTAATGGGTAGATCAGATTCGAAAAAGTTATTTTTGCCTGCATAAATTTGTCAACTGACATGACAAACACATTCCGATCTGCAGGGATCTTCCATGGCACTGAGGAAACAATAATGTTTTTACTGAGACAGTTCTGCATTCTCTCATTAAAAGATGTTTGCGCCTGCTTGCTGTCTTTTAAATTGTAAAATAACAATGTGTCTTCTGTGCAAAGATTTATTTGAGTCGAGATGCTATTAATTAGAACTTGAGAACTATTAACTTGTTCAAACTCAGGTTTCAATAATGAAACATGAGCCATTAGGTCAATCTGCAGTGGGAGGTTCATAATGTAACTCGACTTTATCATTTTCTCCTAAGTGCGTTCCTGGCGTAGGAGATTGATTTTTTATAATGCCTGCTCCAAAATGAGAAGCTTCTATGCCTGATAAGTTTAACACTGTCTGCGCCGTTTTTTTGTCTAGTCCTCTAAAATCAGGCATAATTCCCTTTGAAAAATTAAGACTGCTTGATTTAACAGAAACATTGTCTTCAACTTTTGATCCATCGTTCTTTTCAGTAGAGGCATAACGGTAATAATCTTTATCTTTATAAAGTAGATATTCTGCCACTTTTTTAAAGGCCGGAGCTGCGACTAAGTTGCCGTAATAGCCTCCTTTTTTGGGATTTTCGATATACACATAGGCAACAAACTTTTTCGCAGTATTGACAGGAAAACCGACAAAACCTGATACATACCCCTTGTAACCTCCATCCGCTGAAGGTCGCTGAGCAGTACTTGTCTTTCCTGCGATAGTAAAAAATGGTACCCGTGCATTAGCACCAGTGCCTTGCTCAACAGCTTTAACCATCATGCCGGTCATAGTCTTAGCTGTTTCAGGCGATACCACGACTCTCGAATTTATTTTCCTATCCTTAGTTATAATAATTGTTGGAGCGACATAGACACCATTGTTTGCGATGGTAGATATTGCTGATAACATCTGAATTCCGGTTACGGCAATTCCTTGCCCAAAGCTGACGTTACTCAATCTTAAAGGGCTCAGCTCATTCAATTCGGGAAATATTCCTCTTGATTCTCCCGCTATCTCAATTCCTGATTTTGACCCCAGGCCAAACGCGGTAAAATATTCGATCAATTTTTTGGCACCTAATTCAAATGCTATTTTGGTGGTTCCAATATTTGAACTGTGCTGCAAGATCTCTTCCACCGAAAGCCACTCAAATTGTTTCTTGCTTTCGGCTTCATTTATTGTGTGTGTACCAATTTTAAATTTTCCGTATTCGCAAAAATAGTGTGTGTCCGGCCTTGAAATTTTAGAGTCAATAGCCCCTGAGATTGTTAGAACTTTCAAGGTTGAGCCTGGCTCTATCGGATCAGTAAAGAAAGACAACCTCCTTTGAGATGCAATTGATTTTTTTATTTCATTTGGATCGAAAGTAGGGTAGTTAGCGACGGCAAGGATTTCGCCAGTTTCAGGATCCATAACACCTATTCCGCCACCGTCTGCCTCATGCTCAACAACAGCTTCCTGTAAGTATCTTTCTGCTACAGCCTGCAAATCTTTATCAATAGATAAAACAATGTCTTGCCCCTGATCCCCAGTTTCTTTTGTTTCAATTTTAACTGGTCTTCCTTTGGCGTCTTGAATATATCTCACTTTGTGGGGAGTGCCTTTTAATTTAGCATCAAATGCATACTCGACACCTTCAAGACCAGAATTATCCAAACCTACAAAACCCAATACCTGGCTCATTAACTCCTTGTTCGGATATATGCGATGTGGAACCTCTTCAAGAAATATTCCCTTGAGTGCACTGAGCTCTGAAACTACTGCCGAATCCAGCCGAATCCTTCGAGCTATCCATGTAAAACTTTTTCTTTTTTTTATTCTATTAATTATTTTTTTTAACTTACTCTTTGAAACTATCTTTTCTAGTGTCCGATATGTTGAGTCATTAGCAATCTGCTTTGGCAGTGCAAAAATATCATAGGTTTTGATATTAATTGCCAGCGGCGAATGCGAGCGATCATAAATATTCCCCCTGTTGGGATAAACTGTCGCCTCTCTAATTATTTGATTTTTTGAATAGTTTATTAAGCTTTCATTTGGAATAACTTGAATAAATGCAGCCTTAAGGAGAACAATGAGAAAAAAAACAAGAAATGCCACAAACACTGAAGAAATCTTAATTTTCCTAGATGAGTCCTCTTTCACAATTTGCACCTAAGGAACAACTATTATCTGAGAAGATTTTGGTTCAAAAAATTTATGCTTTGAGGCAACTTTTAATAAATTTTCGGGTGAGAGTATTCCGGCCTTACGTGCACGTAAATCACGATTTTCATTTTTAGCATCATCTATTTTCTGAATTAAGCCGGCTCGTCTATAATCAACCTCAACACTTTTCATTCTGAACAAAACAAACGTGATGCCTATACCCAGCAGACCCAACACGGTGGGTAAGAGAGCGTTCCCCATAGTTTTCTTAATTTCTTTAATTAATTTTGTCTTCATTGTTTCAAGCATCTTTCAAATGTCATCAATCTAAGTTTAGCACTTCTTGATCTTTTGTTGTGGATTATTTCTTCTCGCGATGGGGTAATTGGTTTTTTGGTTATCACCTGAGACTTTTCATCGGTTTCTTTAAATTCTAAAAATTTTCGCTTTATTATTCTATCCTCTAAGCTATGAAACGAAATTATCGCTATCTTAAAGCCCATATCTCTCATCTCAAATAGAGTATCAAGAACATTGCTCAGCACTTCAAGCTCGCGATTAATATAAATTCGTAAAGCTTGAAAAACCCTGGTGGCAGGATGAGTTTTCCCAAACCGCATTTTTTTGGGATAGCAATGAAATATTACATCCTCCAAATCCTTTGTGGTTGTAAAAATAGTTCCATCCAGTCTTTTTTGAACTATTTGATCAGCAATTCTTTTACTGAACCTCTCTTCACCATATTTAAAAAATATTTCTGCAAGATCCTCTGCCGAATACTCATTGATGACTTTTCGAGCATCAAGATCAGAATTCATATTCATACGCATATCGAGAGGCCCCTCCTTTCTAAAACTGAAGCCCCTTTCTGCCGAGTCAAAATGATGTGAAGAAACCCCGAGGTCTGCCATAATGCCTCTCAATCTTTTATTTCCAAAATCAAATGAGGAAAGAACCTCGTGAGCACTAGAGAAATTCTTATTGAATAAATAAACTCTATCAGTAAGATTGAGTTCAGCGATTTGTTTTTGCGCGTTGTCAAATGCCTCTATATCTTGATCAAAGCAAAGCAACTTGCAATTTTTTTTTCTCTTTAATAACTCAATTGAATGCCCCCCAGCACCGTAGGTGAAGTCTACAAAAAAACATTCTTCTTCTTCCGGAATATCTTTTAACAAGTTTTCAATTACTTCATTGAGCAAAACTGATTTGTGTGGAAGGTATGCAGTCATCGAATTAACACTTCTACCATTTCTTTGGCAGCATCACTCATTCTTTCCCTCGGAGTCATAATTCCCACCTCGTTCTCTGAATGAAATTGTATTGGTGATTCTATCAATTTTGGTATTGCATACTTTAAAAGTCTTTGTGCTATTTGATTGTTATCTTTCATAACTTTCATTATTTCATCCACAGAGCAATGAATTTCCTTCCAACAGTCAAAATCAGTCACCATGGCAATAGTTGCATACGCCATTCCTGCTTCTTTTGCCAAATAGGCTTCTGGAACATTTGTCATTCCAATAACAGTCGCTCCAAATGATCTATATATTTCACTTTCCGCTCGACTTGAAAATTGTGGACCCTCTATACAGATATATGATCCATTTTTTTTATGGGATATTTTCAATTCTTGACTACAGCTATTTAAAAACTTATGCAGTCCAGGTTCTATTGGATAGGCGGTTGAGACGTGGGCCACAACGCCGTTTCCAAAAAATGTTCGCTCCCTTTTACCCTTAGTCCAATCAATAAGTTGATCAGGCAGCACGAAAGTCCCTGGAGGGCATTCATCTGTAAGGGAGCCAACAGCAGAAACTGAAATTATATATTTTACGCCCAACTTCTTAAGGGCAAAAATATTTGCTCGATAGTTAACTTCACTAGGTAAAAATCTATGATCTCTGCCATGCCTAGGAAGAAAATAGGCGCTTGTGCCATTTTCCATTTCAGCTTCAATAATCTTGTCGCTCGGTGAGCCAAATGGCGTCTCAATAGAATGCTCTGCGCAAACCTTAACTGAATCTATTTGATAGAGACCACTTCCACCTATAACTCCGATTAGTCCTTCTGAATTGCCGGACATATTTCCTCCCAAATTGACTAAGAATCTATATGAGTGGCAAAATTCTACATTGATTGATTTTTAAAAGGAAGTCTGATTATTTTGTAATATATGCCAAGTAAACATCCTGCAACAAACACCAACCCTGCTCCTTTCTCTTTTCAAAGAAAATTTGATTTTCTAAAATTGGCAACGCAAACTTCTTACGGTGACATCAAAGACGATATTCATAATATTATCAAGCGTCACGACACGACTTCTCTTTTTCATCTTGCAAAAGATTTTGTTGGCTCTAGTGCCTGGATAACAAATTCTCTTATCTCCATATTTAAAAAATCGACCGCCAATACGCCTAATTTTCCACCAAGTGCCCGACATAATGAAATCATTGATCATATTGCTAGAAATATTCCACTTCACCATTCTTTTAAGAACTCTGAGATATTTTACAGTATTTACGTTGAATGCCTTTTAAAGCATACCATTCAAGGTTACTCATCTTCCATTCGTTGCCCAGTCATTTTCCCAACTATTGTACTTGTTTCAGGTGTTTTAAATGAAATCTATAAAACGGCTGCCTTTGAACGAGGTGTCCGTAATATTTCAAAAATCAATAATCTCAAATATATTGTTGCCTCAACTCATGGACTTAAAAGTGCTAAGCATAATGCCAAGCTTATTCGTGATCAGCTATTTGAATATTCCAAGGATCATCCTGATGAAAAATTATGGCTACTGGCCTACTCCAAAGGCGGCCTTGATTGCTTGTATTTTTTAAAACGTCACCCCGAATGGTCGAAAAAAAATATTGTAGGTCTATCTACAATCGCTAGCCCTCTCTTGGGATCCCAGCATATCGATAGTACGATTTTTCAAATGATTAACAAAATTCATTTATATGAAAATAATCGACTTTACAAATCTATTGACAAGAAAATCGATATTCTTGCAAAAGAGTTTCAGCAATCACTAAACAGTCGCCACCAAACACATTGGTTCCAAAAAAACTTTCATCTCTTCCCTAAGAATCTGTTTTATTCAGCTCTCGCTCTTGAGGCCAATTGGTACGAGAGTCATATTTACATGATTCTAGCAAAAATATTTTTTCCTAGTGGCAGCTCTAATGATGGAGTGGTTGATGCAAAAAGCGCCCAATTCCCAAGTTATTTTAATTCTATTAACTTAGGCGTTATCAAAGGACATCATTTAATTGGGGCACGGTCCAGTAGCTTTGCCCAAGAAGCTTTAATTGAAGCTCATATCATTTTTCTTAAATACTTTAATTATGTTTAGCTGCCCGTTTTTAAATTCATCAGGACAATTTTTGTAATACTTTTCAATGTTTCAAATACGCCTTCGCCATCTGTTGCTACGGCTTCAAATGCTGGTACATCAATGGTGTTTAGCGTTCGCTCTAGATCTTCTGTTGGAATAATATTTGGTAAATCTCTTTTGTTCCATTGCATTACTAACGGTATTTTTGTTATGTCATAACCTTGCTCAATAAGATTTTTTTTGAGTCCATTAAAGCTTTCTATATTTGCTTCCATTCGTTCAACTTGTGAGTCCGCTACGAAGATAATTCCATCAACTCCCCTTAACACCAATCTTCTGCTCGCCTCGTAAAAGACTTGTCCCGGCACCGTATAAAGATGAAAACGCGTCTTAAACCCGCGAATTTCGCCTAAATCTAGAGGTAAAAAATCAAAAAATAAAGTTCGCTCATTTTCAGTATTGAGTGAAATTATCTTTCCTTTATTATCCCCACTGGTTTTTTGATAGATATATTGAATATTAGTAGTTTTACCTCCAAGCCCTGGTCCATAATACACAAGCTTGCAGTTAATTTCCCTTGTTTGATAATTTACAAAAGACATAATCAGATTCCTAATGATGAAAACATATTATCAACTTCTTTGTCCGTAATATTGGTAAATAGTTGCTTGGTATCCTTATTTTTTTCTACTTTACTCTTGGGCAAACTTATTGTTGCAAGATCAAAGATTAACAATCTAATTTTTGATCGCAATTTTCCAGGATTTTTTTCTTTTGTAAATTTTGTCACAAAAAAATAATTTCTGTCCTCAACCTTGAAGTCGTTAATCAGTAACCCCGTATCAGAAGTAGCATAACTAAATCTAAATTCTTCATCTTGATTTTTTTGTGATGGCAAACCTGAAATTTGAACCAAGTGCTCTAATGCTTTCATTGATCCAGAAACTAAGACGCCAATACTTTGATTATCATCTGAATTACTATTAGAATAAACTGGAATTCCCTCTTCACCAAATACATAGAAGAAGTAGCTACCTGAAGTCAGGGGAAAATGTTTTTTAATCAATTTTTCTATTCCTCTTTTCACCCCTACCTCTTACGTCATCGACTTTACAATTGTTTTCTATTCTCAAGCGCCTTTTTAATTGTCAACGAATCTAAATATTCAAGGCTGCCACCTATTGGAATACCAAACCCAATACGCTGCACACTAACAGTACCAGGCAATATATTTTTTATAAACGAACAAGTAGCATCACCTTCAATAGATGGACTGAGGGCCAATATGACTTCATGAATATTTAGTCTTTCAACTCTCTCTATAATTTTTTCTAGTTTTAATTCCTGTGGTCCTATGCCCAGTATCGGGTTAAGAACTCCTCCCAAAACATGGAACAACCCTTTAAAGGAATCTCCTCTCTCTATCGCCATGAAGTCCATGATATTTTCAACTACACACAGCGTTCCAACACTTGACCTTTCACTACTGGCACATATCTGACATATATCACGCTCTGAGAATGCACCACACTCAGCGCATTTCTTAAGATACAAAAGCGATCTTACTTCATCAGAAAACCTGCTAATATCCTCTGGCTTCCAATTCATAAGTGAGAGTGCCAGTCGCGTAGCTGTCTTCTCACCAATACCAGGAAGTCGAGTAAATACTTGAACTACGTTCTCTATCGGTTTAGGCAATTCCACTTCATTTTCTCCTAAAACCTAAAATAGACCTGGGATTGAAAGGCCGCCTGTCACTTTTGACATGGCAGAGCTTACCATCTCTTGTGATTCTTTTACTGCTTGATTTACGGCAGTTTTCACAAGCGTTTCGAGTGTTTCAACGTCACTGGGATCAACACATTCCTTATCAATTCTTATTGATTGAATTTCTTGCTTACCGGTAATTTTGATTTTAATCATTCCGCCGCCCGAGGAAATCTCTAGCTCTCTCGCCTCAAGTTCTTTTTGTAAGATTGCCATCTTTTGTTGCATCATCTGGGCTTGCTTTAAAATGTTGTTCATATTTTTCGACATATTTGCTCCTAATTATCTACGATTAATTTATCAATTTTACGACTGAAAGCCTTTTGCAATTCTTGCACACCGGAATGATCCATAAAATTTTTCTTTTTTTCCTCGATCCCTTTTTTCTCTTCACACATTTTGTGCTCAATGAGCGTCTCAAGCTTTTCTTTGATCAACTTGATCTGCAGGTTTACCTGCAGATCACTGCTATCAATTTTTTCTTGTATCTTCTTTTTAACCTTCATTA
>Ga0210057_1004601_pt1 | contig 18221 bp, 16 predicted proteins | sample CryGeyCG2114_010_2_FD_183968 | JGI IMG/M metagenome (GOLD analysis project Ga0210057, IMG submission 183968) | Groundwater microbial communities from aquifer - Crystal Geyser CG10_big_fil_rev_8/21/14_0.10 (SPAdes) (version 2) | ecosystem: Environmental > Aquatic > Deep subsurface > Groundwater ...
AAGAATCCGAATGATTTTGCATTGTGGAAGTTCAACAAGCCAGGAGAAAAACGACAGATGGAATGGCAAGCATTTGGCAAGACAGGCTTCCCAGGCTGGCATATAGAATGTAGTGCCATGGCAACAAAATATCTCGGCACACAGTTTGATATTCACTGCGGTGGCATCGACCACATTCCTGTACATCATACCAATGAGATAGCACAAGCAGAAGCTGCCAATGGTATAAAACCGTGGGTAAAACTCTGGATGCATGGAGAATTTCTTCTCACAGGCACAGAAAAGATGGCAAAAAGCGAAGGAAACTTCCTCCGCATGCAGACACTCCTCGACAAACACATCGATCCCCTCGCCTATCGCTTTTTCCTCTTGCAAACACATTATAGAAAACAACTGACATTCAGCTGGGAAGCACTGGACGGCGCGATAGCAGGACTCGAACGATTGAAGCGACTTGTTTCACAGATCCCAGACCACGCACCTGGCGACCCACATGTACGAGAAGCATTTTTGAAAGCAATCAAGGATGATCTGAATACTCCCGAAGCATTGGCAGTATTCTGGACAGGATTGAAAAACAATCGCATTGATCGAGACATGGCAATAGAATTTGATAAAATTTTCGGCTTGAAACTTCATGAAGTAAAAAAAGAAACGCTTGAAATTCCAGAAGACGTACAACAGCTTCTTGATGAAAGAAAAGTTGCCCGTGATGAAAAAAATTGGGGCGAGAGTGATAGATTGCGTGATGAGATTGCGGGGCTTGGGTTTGTTGTGAAGGATACTGGGGAAGGGCAGGAAATAAAATCATTACATTTATAAACTCATTCAATTACTATGAGTGACTATAATATAATTAATCTTAATCAATTTTCTTGGCCACTCAATGTTGCCATAATGGGTGCAGCATTCTCGGTTTTTAGTTTAATATATAATGATGAATATATTTACTATGGATTAATTACTGTCGCATTTGGCGTAACAACACATGTGATATATAAATTTTTTGATTGGTTTTTTAAGTCTGATGAAACAAACAAAAAATATTGGGTAGTGCATTTAGCTCATTTTTTGATGGTTGTTGCTTGGTTGACAGTTTTATATTGTATTTATTACTAAAAAATGATCAAAAAAACAATCAACAAAGCATTAATCTTCGACTGGTCCGGTACACTCAGCGATAATTTTCACTTGGCTTGTAAAGTGGCAGATTTGATGTTTGTCGAACTTGGCAAAGAGTCAATAACGCCAGAAGAAATACGATTGAATTTTACGTTGCCCTACATGACATTCTGGAATCACTATTTTCCAGATTTGACGAAAAAAAAACAAGACGCCATGTATGAAAAATACATTCACCAGGTCGGTGATCCTGAGCTGTATCCTCATGTAGCAGAAACCTTTCATTTCCTGCACGAACACGGAGCAAAAATTTGTGTGCTCAGCTCTGATCCAGTATCAAAATTATTTCCAGAAATAGAAAAATCGGGATTGCAAGATATTATCGAAAAGACTGTAGGTAACGTACATGAAAAAGCAGACATGATTGAGCAGCTGGTCAATGAATATGATTTGGAAAAAGAACATACATATTACGTTGGCGATACCTCTGGAGATGTTAAAGCCGGAAAAGCTGCACGCGTGAAGACAATCGGTATCACGTGGGGATTTCAACACAGAGATATACTAGCAAAATCACACCCAGATTTTTTGATTGACGATATAATAGAGATAAAAAACCTAACAAAAGATCTATGCCAAAAAAACACTACTCAACCGAAGAAGCACAGGAAGTCGCGTCAACAATTGGGATCAACTGGGATACAGTCAAATTTGATCTCGAGCAATTTACCAACGGCATGAATGTAGAGGCAGAACATGGGAAAAACGATCCAGAAACAAACGTGACAAACGATGATCCAATCATCACCGGCAAAATCGCCTGGGCACATTTGAAAGAATTTGCAGATTATTATATTCGTCTTGAAAAAATGGAAAAAGAAGCAGAGGCAGAAATGGAATAATTGCGACATATGAAAACATGGTATCGTGCACTTTCAAAAAACAAGAAAATTGTTTTTTTGAGTACGTCCATTCCCCTCTCTATTCCCGCTGGCGGTGTAATTGGGTTTATTATGGGACTCATGTCTATCTCCTTTGTTCCAACATGCCCGACACCTGTAGGATTCCAGAGTTGCGCAGTATTTCACGGACTCATCGGCTACGAAGCTACGAGCACGATTGGTTTTTGGATTGGATTATTTCTTGTTCCAGTTTTCTATATTGCCCTGTTATTCTATTTTGAAAGGAAAAAATAAAAAAAACACCCTCTTTCAGGTGAATCTCACAGACATAGTTTAAAAGTTTAAACATACTCGTTGGTCGTCGCTCTCCACCTCGTGAGAGCGACGACCGGTCATGCGTCAGGATCGCCAGGCAACAAAATCGAGAACTTGTCGATGATCTCCTTCGGCGGTTTTGGGTCCAGACGCTGGAGACGTCCAATGATATGTACCAACGTACTCTGGTGCATTTTTCGTGGTGAGGAATTTCGATACCGCTGAATGGTACCAATTCCGACGTCGAGCATCTGAGCCATCTCGCGGTTGGGACGGGCAAAGTACTTGAAGAGTGTAGCAAAGGCAATCAGCTGCCGCTTAGCCGTCCAACCCGAAATCTCACGACTCGCATCAAACGAGCCAGAGAGTTCATATGTACGGTTGTAAATCCCAACCATCGAAGGAGCCTGCCCAGGGATAGCCTCCAGAGCTTGCCTCAAGGTTGCCAGACTTTCGCTGTACGATTGGTGACCGTAGGCACTCAATTTCAACACCACCGCTCCTTCGGGTGGGTGAAACCTAAAAGTACTTGTCTGAACCGTGAGGTTTTTTTCCTTCAACAATGCCAGGAAGTGCTCAATCGTCTTGATGCACTCGTTGACACAGCAGGAATTCCCACTAATCATGATCTCAAAGCGAAACAGCATGACGCATTCCTCCACTAAAATGAACAATGTTTTTCTGCAAATCGCAGGATAGAGAATCCTAGCATTACATCAATTTCCTGTCAACAAAGACAAAAAAACACCCTGTTTGGGTGGAAGTTATTCGCAAATACGTTTTGAAGAATTGACAGAGCCAGCCCGATACATGATCGGGCCGGCTCTCGGTGTTCGTAGCGCGTAGCGCTAGTCGCCGTCGGTGTACATTATTCCGACGACGTGGTGAATCCCCTTCTCCTCGGCCTTCTTGCGAGCGGCTCGCATGAGATCGCAAACAGAGATCACGACCTCAACCGACTGAATCACCAGCTCACCACCAGGCGGAACAGGCGGTATATCCTCCCTCGCATAGGTGAAGTAGTGTCGATCATTCGGGTATCGATACACGATGTACCCGAATAGGGTATAGCGAGAATCAGAAGTGCTCAAGCAAGTCTCCATTCATTGCAAAGTTGTTCACTATCCTCGAACTACTTGTTGAGCGGAGGCATCACCATGCCTTCTTGATTTCTCGCACCAAGAGGCTCCCTTTCTTCTGTTTGGCCGCGTGGGCCAGCACGAGGGGCTGAAACTCCGCCGGAGTGTCTACCTCGGCGCTAAACGTGAATACCCAGTCATATCCATCGGGCACAGGGTGTGCCACATCCGCCTGAATGGGCGCGAAGTAGAGCGTCCGCCACTTTCCGCTTCGATCATCGAAGCTTTTGCGCTTAAAGCATGTACAAAACAACTTCATGACTGCATTCCTCCGTGGTGTTGCCTATACCATGTCGGGACAGGACAAAAGAATATAACACAACTTCTTCACTCCGTCAATATAAAACAAAAGCAACGTAAAAAAACTACACTATCTTTGTCCACTATTGAGACTGCAAAAATACTGCATATTTCGTATAATTTATGCTATACTATGCGTGCATTGTATTTCCGTATGGCAGACGCACCAATACGAAAGGAAGAAACAGAAGCAGGACTCACACCAGTCCCAGCTTTTGATGCACGCAAAGATGCCCCAATGGCAACACCTGAACGCAGGCCATCACAAGAGCAACAACAATCAAAAGAAATGCGTGAACCCCAAGAAAACATATCAATTGACACACAGCAAGAAGAAGGATTCCTGGACGAAACGATAGAAGCACTTCGCACAAAACTGGGTCGCCAAAAAAAACAAAAACCAACCAAAATTCCCCAAGTTCGTGATGAAATTACCGTGAAAGTAGAAAAAATAATGGAAGAAGGAATAGCTGATGCATTCAAAGAACTCGGTCCGATAGAACGACAAGAGTTCAAAATCAAGGGAGAAGAAACAGCCCTCCAGATTCGAGAACTCCTCAAGGCAACACATGTCAAAATAAAAAAAATATTTAGACTACTTTTCGAGTGGCTCAAGATGCTTCCTGGTATCAACAGATTTTTTCTTGAACAGGAAGCAAAAATAAAAGCTGACAAAATCATGTCATTGCAAGAACAATATTATTCGAAAGAAAAATAAATACGATACTTCCCTTCTATGTATGTTTTCCAATTTCTAGGAACGTCGGAATTTGCTCCTGTCAGAACATACGCATTCACATCATCAAACACGACACTGATGTGGATCACTATTGCTCTTGTTTCACTTGGCGTTGTTGCTGCTATTCTTTTTATTATCCGATCAATACTCCAAGTCAAAACTCGATCAGACAAAGCATTCAACCGAGTCGTCCTCCAAATTCTTGTTCCAAAAGAACGAAAATCAGAAGGACAAGGAGGACAAGTGGGCGGTGAAGACAGACTCGAACAAGTGAAAGAAGAAATAGGAATCACTGAAACATTTTTTGCAGCCATAGCTGGGTTGCGCGCACAGCGTGGGTTGTACAAGTGGCTTCATGGTCGCGATGATCATTTTTCTTTTGAGATGGTTTCCTACGGCAACCTTATCTATTTTTACATCGACATTCCAAAAAAACTTCAACAATTTGTTGAACAGCAGATCCATGGACAATATCCTTACGCAGAGATTGATATCATGACTGATTATAATATTTTTTCTGAAACGAGTAATATCCTCGGTGCGTATTTAGTGCCGACACAAAAAAGTTTTTTTCCCTTCAAAAGTTACAAGACAATGGAATCTGACCCTCTTGGTGGGATCCTCAATGCCCTAGCCAAGGCAGAAGCAGACAATAGCGCATTGGCGGTCCAATTTGTCGTACGCAGTGCTCACAAAAAATGGAGACGCAAAGGTATTTCAGTCGTCCGAGAAGTGAAAAAAGGAAAACGATTTGAATCTGTTGCGAGCCGAACAACCACGATGAAAGTACTCGAAGGTCTTGGCACTATTACAGGCGACATGTTCAAGTCTGCGACAGGAACAGAAGATAAAGACAAATACAACAACAAGAAAGATGATTATAAACTGTCAGGCATGGAAGAGGACATGCTCAAAGGTATCGAAGAAAAACTCAGCAAAGGTGGCATGGATGTCACAATTCGCCTCCTCTCCAGTGCAGAGACTGAAGCAACGTCCCAAATGAATCTCGATAATCTGATCGGTGCATTCAGTCAATACAATGTATATCGATACGGCAATAGTTTCAAAGCCGTTATTCCTCGAAAACAGACACGCTTGATCCAGGATTTTATTTATCGATCATTTCATGCACAACGTGCGGCTCTCCTCACCACAGAAGAAATGGCATCCCTATGGCACCTTCCACTTCACTCTACCGAAGCTCCAAAAATTAAGTGGTTGTCTGGAAGAAAATCTCCACCACCACACAATATTCCTACATCAGGTCTTCATCTTGGCTATATCAACTATCGCGGATCAAAAACAGAAGTCTTTCTCGGCGAGGCAGACAGACGTCGACATCTGTATATTATTGGAAAATCTGGAACAGGAAAATCGGTCACGATTGCAAACCTTGCAAAACAAGATATTGAAAATGGTCACGGTGTGTGTATTGTCGACCCACATGGAGATCTTGTAGAAGATTTGTTGAAACACGTCCCAAAGCATCGCGCTGATGATGTGATTGTTTTCAATCCATCCGACATGGATCGTCCTATCGGACTCAACATGCTCGAGGCAAAAACAGAAGATGAAAAAGATTTCATTGTCCAAGAAATGATCAGTATTTTTTATAAACTGTTTCCGCCAGAAATGATCGGTCCAATGTTTGAGCATCAGATGAGAAATGTCATGCTGACATTGATGGCTGATATCAAAAACCCCGGCACGATCATCGATATCCCCCGCATGTTTACGGATGATGACTATGTCAAATCGTATACAAAAAATTTGAAAGATCCAGTGGTCAGAGCGTTTTGGGAAAAGGAAATGGCAAAGACCAGTGACTTCCACAAATCAGAAATGCTTGGCTACTTGATTTCAAAAGTAGGACGCTTTGTAGAAAATGAAATGATGCGAAACATCATGGGACAACAGCAATCTGGTTTTGATTTTCGCGAAGTCATGGACAACAAAAAAATCCTTTTTGTAAATCTTGCAAAAGGAAAAACAGGAGAAGTCAATGCAAAACTTATTGGTTTGATTGTAGTAGCAAAACTCCAGATGGCCGCCATGGGAAGAGCCGATATGCCAGAAGAAGAACGTCATGACTTCTACCTCTATATCGACGAGTTCCAAAACTTTATTACCGATTCTATTTCTACTATTCTTTCAGAAGCTCGAAAATATCGACTTGATCTCATTCTCGCCCACCAATACATGGGACAACTCATAGATGACAAAGGAAAATCAGATGTACGAGATGCGGTCCTCGGAAATGCAGGAACATTCATGGTCGGTCGTATTGGACCAGACGATGCAGAAGTGTTGGCAAAAGAATTTGCTCCGGTATTTGGTTCATATGACCTATTGAATCCTCCAGAATACAGCTTTTATACAAAAATGCTTATTGATGGAAAGGCAAGCAAACCATTCAACATGACAGCCTACCCTCCTGCAAAAGGTAATGCGCCACTTGCCGAAGCGATCAAACAACTTGCTCGACTCAAGTACGGTCGTGACAGAACTATTGTTGAATCAGAAATACTTGAACGTACAAAACTTGGGTCGAGTGAAGGGCAAATAAAAACAGATATGATAGAACCTTCTCTTTAGTACTAAAGTTGACAACTAACAAGTAAACAAGTTTGTTTATAAGGGGGTATGGCAGCAATACAAAAATTCACAGACATAAAAGCATGGGATTTAGCTCATGCTTTTGTATTACTTATTTCTGAAGTAGTTAAACAATTTCCCAAACATGAACAATACTGTCTCACATCCCAGCTGTGGCGTGCAACAGTTTCTGTTGCAGCAAACATCGTTGAGGGATTTTACAGAAGTACAGCAAAAGAACGTCTTCGCTTTTATGAAATATCGATGAGCTCACTTGAAGAAACAAAATATTACATTATTCTTGCTAAAGATTTAAACTACATAACAGTTGATGAAGCTCGGTCTCTCTATGAACAAGCAAACGAAGTTGGGAAAACACTCCGTGGCTGGATGAAACACACAAAGTAATTAAACTTGTTAACTTGCCACTTGTATACTTGTCCACTCTCCCTCCACACTCCATCCCCCAATCCTCCACTTTCATCCATGACACACACCCAGATTCTTGTTACAATAAAACAAGTAATTCTCTGATCGCCTGTCGTGCTATGACTCCACTCTCACATATTCTAACTGATCGCGCGGAAACATTTTCTCTGTCAGAAACCCTCACGCGAATCGAGCACGATAGTCATGAATCTATCAGAGCAGCACAGCATACCATGCAGATGCCCCAACAAGAACAAACGTCCAAAATCGAACTGTCACAAATAAAACAGGCGCTTCTCGACATGCGCGCTCAAATAGATATCATTGTTTCTGCACTCGATACAGAAATCGAGATTGTTCCTCCAGCACCTGTATACCGACAAGAAATGTATACTCCGCCATCGGTACACACACAAGAAAAACCAGAGTACATTCCACAGCAGTACGAACCGACACCTCAACAAGAAGTCTACAAAGAAAGAACATTGGCTCCAACCTATGGAAGTTTTCGCATGGTTGAAGGTGTATTCAATGGACAACGAATGATCGGAGAAGACGGCAACCACTATGATGTCCCTCAAAATTATGCAAGTAAATCAAAAATGGTAGAAGGTGATCTTCTCAAACTCACGATCACGGCAGAAGGAAAACAGTATTACAAGCAAGTGGGGCCAGTCAAACGAAAAAGTCTCATGGGCGAACTCATGCAAGATCCACAAGGAAACTGGGTTGTGGTCGTAGACACTATCCCCTACAAAATTTTGACAGCCACGGTCACCTTCTACAAAGCTCGTGCTGGTACAAAAACAGTAATATTGGTACCAGACGGCATGGTGGCAAACTGGGGAGCTGTAGATTCATTTTTGAACTAGAATAAGAACATATATTAAGATAAAAATAATCTTTCAATCTTATTTCACCGTAGGTGAAATATAATCTCCTAGTCTTCACAAAAAAAACGTCCAAGGCATTGCCTCGGACGTTTTTAAATTTCTAACAACCTAGAACTTCTACTTACGCCTTATCTGGATCAGTAAGGTGAGCAGAAACGAGCTTTGTCATTTCAAACATGGTTACTTCTTTCTTTCCACCAAAGAGTGGAAGAAGGAGTTCGTCTGCAATAATATTTCGTTTGTTACTTGGGTTCTGAAGATCTTTTCCTTTGATGTATTCCCAGAGCTTCTTCATAACTTGTCCACGTGAGAGTGGACCTGCTCCGATGACTGCAGCGAGTTCTGGTGAGAGTGTCAGCGGCTTCATGAGCGCTGGATTTGCTTTTCTTGGCATAGTATATGCATTAAGAAATAATAGTGCCTATATGAATGAACGTTATAATGGTATCAGGTGAAGGCAATTTCCCCTAATAACTTATCCACACTATAGCATAACGTACTCAAGTAAACAAGTAACGAGGAAGCAAGTATCACATATCAACGTACTCCTTGCTTCCTTGCTACTTGTTACTCCGGGGTAACCACGCTATACTATGGTAGCTAAAAATTCAACATACTCTATTCAACATTCTGCATTGTTATGGCTCTCTACCACACCTATAGACCTACAACCTTTGATGATGTCGCCTACCAGTCACATATTATTGACACACTCAAAAATCAGTTGATTCATGAAAAAGTGGGTCATGCTTATCTCTTTGCAGGACCACGAGGAGTAGGAAAAACAACTACAGCAAGAATACTTGCAAAAGCAGTCAACCTTCCTCTCAAAGAAGGTACTGCTGAATTTGATAATGCGAGCGATACGGCAAAAGAAATCGATGGTTCTCGCTCACTCGATGTGATGGAAATCGATGCTGCTAGTAATACAGGGGTCGATAATGTCCGTGAACATATCATCGAAAATGCCCGTTTTCAGCCGACAAACCTCAAAAAGAAGGTCTTCATCATAGATGAAGTCCACATGCTCTCAAACAGTGCATTTAATGCCCTACTGAAGACATTGGAAGAACCTCCAGCACACGTCATGTTTATCCTCGCCACAACAGAACTTCACAAAATTCCTGAAACGATTATTTCTCGATGCCAGGTATTTCGATTCAAACGTGTTCCTTTTGATGCTATGAAAAGTCATCTTGAAAGCATCTTGAAACAAGAAAAGGTCCAGATAGACGACGATGTCCTTGCAAGGATTATCAACAAAAGTGATGGCTGTGTGCGCGATGCCATGAGTCTCCTCGAACAGGTACTTGCTACAGGCGAATCACACATCACCAAAGACAATGTCACAATGCTTCTGCCAACAAGTGATGTTGGTGTCACACTCGCATTTTTGAATGCACTCAGCAACAAAAACATGCAGGAAGGCCTTGATACAATCCAGCAAGCGTCTCAAGATGGCGTCCGGATGGAACAATTTGCTCATGACACACTCGAACTGCTCCGTATTCTCATGATTGTAAAGGCAACCAATGACTTTTCTGGTACAGGGATAGACCTCAGTGAGAGTGCGAAACAACATCTTCAATCCTTGGCAACGAATCTTTCTCATCCAGACCTTATATCACTTGCAGATCTCATCATTCGCAGAAAAGGACAAATAGGTGCGAACCCTATCCCAGAAATGCCCATGGAGATGGTTGTGATTGAATGGTGTGCCGATACAGGTACAACAGCTACGCCACCACGTGAACCACAACAAACAACCACTGTCAGTGAAAAAAAGGAAGACGTTCCACACAAACAAGACGTACCACAGCAGAGTCAGCCTACGGAGAGTACACCTCCACAACATGAAGAAATCACTGCAGAAAATATTCCACAAGAAAAATCTGTTCAAGAACCTATCGTCAGTAGTGTATCACCGCCCATATCGAACAGTAGTTCATCAATAACAGTTGATCTCATAAAAAAACACTGGAGCGCATGGATCTCAGCAATAGAAGCAGACTCACCAACCATGGTGTTCATTCTTAAAATGACTACTCTCAAACATGTTGTTGGAAATATAATCACGCTTTCCGTTGAATATACATTCCATAGAGACAAGATGGTCGATATGGAAATAAAAAAGAAACTTGAAGGAGCCTTTTCTACTATTTTGGGAACGCCGGTTCAAATAGATGTGATTATAGAAAAACCCGATGAACAAGCACCAGCATTTGAGGAGAAAAATTCAGAACTTACCGATCTTACAGCAGCATTTGGTGGCCAAGTGATCTAAAAATATGTATATAAAAAAAGACTCCCGCGAGTCTTTTTTTATTATGTCCTATCAAATACCTATACGCTTTCAAACTGAATCACATACAACTGTCCATCGGTAAAAAATTGATCCCCAGTAAAATTTTTTCCAAGGTCTGGATCCACTGTTTTTTCTTTTGTATAACCAGATATCACGCCAGCCGATTGTAAATCATGAAATAATGTTTCACGTTCAGTATCAATATCTGGACTAATCTGATGAGTAATCCCCCACTTTATCTGATTATCAAAACTGACAGTACCAACAAATACACGACGACCATCTCCCATGATATAGCCGGTATCCCAAAATCGTGCATGGTGGCGCTCACCGACAGTATCAGTATCTGTTGGTTTTTCAAACCCAAATACGTGCGTCTGTGCATTCCAAAAAGAGGGTGTCATAGGTGCTCTCTGATATGACGTTTTGTACAGTGCAGCAGAAACAATGTGTACCATAGATCGCAAGTCTACTCTGTCAGCCAATAGCCAACCAGCATGTTCAAAGTTCTGCACAAACACATCATCATTTTGTACAAGAATAAGGAAAGATATTGGCTCTTGCTGACGTCCAGTCAATGTTTCGGTGTACCGCAATTGATCTGATGAAAAAACATCTGTCGCGTGAGCAAGATGCGTGGGAGCAAGATGCGTGGGAGAGAGAAGGTTCATCATCGGTTGCATGGCTATCGCAATAAACACGTAGGAACACATCACTGCCACGACAATCAGACTCACTAATATCTTCATTTTCTTTGATATTGTCTCAACTATGTTGTTCGTCTGACGTGAACCTAGATACACCGCAATACTAATGCCAACAATAAGCCATAAAAATCCCAACAGATACCCACCCAAAATATCGCTCACATAGTGAACTCCAAGATACAACCGACTGAGTCCAATCAAAATCGCAAGAAGAATGGCTCCAAAAAAAATATTCACTTTTTTCTTCCAAGAATGTACCTCTTGAATAAGTATGTACGCTAGAAAACCATATAACGCGATCGCAATCGTTGCATGTCCGCTGGGAAATGAAAATGATGTTTCCACATACACAGGAAATTCTGGTCGTGGACGATGAAATACAATTTTCCCCAAATAACTCGAAGCAATGCCTCCAAACACAGTAATCCAAAATGGAAGCAGATACATTCTTTTTTTCAATAGCCACAGAAGTGCCGTCACAGCACACACGATGACAAGAACCAAATGTGCTTTGCCAAGGGCAGTAATCCACCAAAATATCTGAACAGATTCTTTGTCACGAAATAACAACAATACGTGCGATACTCGAATATCAATAGAGGTAATCACTTCTGACTTGAGAAGACTCTCAATAACACCACCAAACAAAAATGATACATATACAAAGATCAGAAACAAAAACGTAGCAGGCCTCCCCCACACACTATGTGGGTTTACTCTCTTCGCAAGCCAAGAAACCAATCGAGGGTGTTTTTTTGCATAGGCTTTCAGTTCCTTATTCTGAGCAAACGACTGCTTGAATGATGCCCAGAGAGACTTCAGTAGAAGAAATACAGCTTGGCCCTTTCTCACTATCAGCCATTTGATCAGCGCACCAATCACAACAAAAGCAACTACATAGAGCAACAAAAATCCGGTTCGTGAAATCCACTCTGTTGCCGTATTGAGTGATGCCGCAAAAAAATATCCTGGGAGTATCCACACAAGACTCCACCCTATGCCACCAAGAATATTCCATATCATAAAACGAGCTCGACGCATGCGTACACTTCCCGCAATAAACGGCACGACTTCTTTCATACTTGGCACAAATCTTCCCAAAAACACACTCTTTGATCCATGGCGCTCAAAAAAAGCATGCGCTTTTTGGATATGATCCGGACGGATAAACCAAAACCCTTTGGTCGATATAGACTCACCAAGTTTCCTTCCAATAGCATAATTGATATTATCCCCAAGAATAGCTCCGCACACCGCAAAAAAAATAAGATCACCGATATCAAAACTGCCACCAGCTGCCATCGCACCCATAATAAGTAATGCACTCGATCCAGGGATAAACAACCCAATACCAATGACTGTTTCCGAAAAAGCAAACAAAAGAGCAATCCAGTACCCAAGCATGTGGACATGCGTCATGGACGGTAACAATGTATCAAGAACATGCATCATATGGTGCTATATTACCAAATCAAGAATCTTTTCCTTTCCCAAATTGTGCAATATCACGCAACGTATCACCCTCGTCAGGAGAAATAGTACCATCTTCTATCGTGGTCCGTGTGGGGTCTTCCTCCGTATCTTCGGGTTCTTTGTTGTCCATCTTTTTCGACGGAGATTGCTTTTTTGGTGTCGTTGATATAGTTGAGGGAGAAAGACGTTCATCTCGAGCAATTACTCCACCCATACCCTCTGTTTTTTGGGAAGAAAAATTCAACAATGGACTTTTCTTTTTGGTATAGCCTGGCTTATCATACGTGACATAATAGACACTTGGTCCAACTAATGCCCCATATCTTCCCTTTCGATCAGTCACCGATGTCTCAACTAACTTGTTATAGGTTGCATCAAAAATGCGAACTGCCACGCGGCCCAACCTGTGTTTCTTCTTTTCATCACGAATAATACCAACTTGTTTTGTTCGTCGACGTTTTTGAAATACAATAAACATAATCAAAAATATGATATGCATTACAAGAAGCGCAACTATATATATATTTGGTGATATATACAGTGACAAGAGTGTAACACCTAGTCCCACCATGCTGACAGCATACTGAATAGCATTTTTTGTGTACTCTCGAATGATAATCTTCGTTGAAACGTTATCATCAGTAGGATCAAGAGGAATATTTAGATTCAATTCTACCTTTTTATCAGTGACAGTAATTTTTGTTCCTACATGATATATATTGTCAAAGACAACATCGTGATCAACATGTTGCAACAAAGAGCTTCCCTTATCAAATCCATCATGGTGCACTTCAATACGATAGGTTCCTGGATTCAAAAGAATATAATACCGACCATGCGTATCTGTCACTTGTGAGGCAACAATGGTATTCGTGGCATCGTTGATAACACGAATCATAGCAAGATCAATTGGTTGCTTCGTATAGGCATTGTATACGGTCCCCCAATTTTTGTGCTTCCTACGGCGGAGCAAGAGCAAAGGTTGTGTAAACAAATATCGGAAAAACAGCAACAGTTGTGGAAAGTTGAATCCAACTGCCACATTACTTGCTCCCACAACAACAGCCGTCGGTGCAACCACTTGTTCATTAACTTTTTCGACTTCTGGATTGTCTGCTACTTGTTGCACTGTGTGTACCGCTTGCTGTGTTGCATCTCGAACAGAAGCGGGAATAAGATTTGTTATCTTACTGATTTGTTGCTGTATTTGTTCTGCGACTGCTTTTGTAGAACTCACGACCGTGCGTACGTTCTGTTGCGTAGTTTCACTAAAAGACGTTGCAATATCTTTTATAGTTTTGATTGAACTCGTAGAAAAAAACAATTCCGCAGTATGTTCTACAACACTACTTGCTCCCCCACTCCCAGTCGAGTTTTCGCCCGGTGTATCAGTCCCTGCATCAGTTGTTCCTCCGGTATCGTTTGCAGGAGGTTGATCTGGAGGAATTGTTTCGTCTGGTGGCGGAAGTGTTTCATCAGGCGGAATTGTTTCGTCTGGTGGTGGAGGGATACTGTCAACAGGGATGACAAGATGTATGACAGGTGAAGAAATACTGGTATTCCCAGCAACATCTTGTGCCTGAGTAGAAATAGCGTAGCTTCCAGGTATGAGTATCGCACTAAACGTAAATGTCCAATTTCCCTGACTATCAGCATCTGCATAGTACGTTGTCACACCTGCCAGAGATAAAAGATTCATCGCCTGTGATCCTTCTGTTGTTTTTGTAAGAATTATTTTTGCAAAGGGTTCTGCTTTTCCAGAAAAATTTGGAGGTCTAACTCGTCTACCATTTTCAATACCAGTATCTACGCTTGTAATACGTGGAGCCGCCGGTGCCGTGGTATCGAGGATGATGGAATCAGTTGCATCATGAATTCCATATTTATTTTGAAAACGCACATACACTTGTTTTGTCCCGTCACCAAGAGGAAGTGTTGTCTGAACGGAAGAAACAATGCTCGAAAATACAGCATTACTAAAATTGTTATTAAATGATATGGCATAACTTTCTACAAAATCAGTGACAAATTGTAATGTCACAATTCTGTTGTTGGTATAGAGTGCATCAGAATTTATCACGATAGCTCCAGTCGGAAAAGTGTCTGGAGGTACCTCTGGTGGCACATCAGGAGGAACGTCAGGCGGTACATCTGGTGGAGGTGGTGGAGTTGGAATACCACTACCACTTGTTCCACTCGTGGCTACGGTTTCCCGCCAATCTGTTTGCACATCACACTGTGTACAATCAAACGTAAGTGTACCAATGAGATCTCCACTTGCTGTACCAGAAAAAATTCCAGTCGATCCAATAGATACACCCGAAAAATTGATCCAACCCACACTTTCTCCCCATGCATAGCCAGATATATTTCCAGCTCCATCATTTGTCACACCGCCATTCGTAGGATTCATTTTTATCCACCCAGTATTTTGCGACCACGCATAACCCGTTAGTGCAGTTTCACTTATCGTGGTATTGCTAAAATTGACATATCCCACCTGATTACTCCAGGCGTAAGAATGTCCTGAAAGAATGGTTCCAGATGTGGCAAAAACATTTTTTGGAGACAAAAAGACAGTAAGTACAAAAATAAGTATGACGTACCCCCATCTTTTCATATAGATTATTTTCCAGAAATAATAACAATGTCGGCATCAGGACGTACTTCTCCTGGTGGCAATAAACCAACGGTCGCACCAAGAAGTTTTGCCAACGTCGTGGCCTCCATAGCATGCTGGCCAGACACATCAACTACGATAGTAGTGGAATAGTCTTGTGCACTCGCATTTGCAAGCAGTGTTGTTTGATACTCTGGATAGACATCTTGTACTTTTTTTTCAGTCTGTGACGATACATTTGGTATGCCACTCCCGTTGTAATACGCAATACGCAAAGATGTCGTCGATACAGGAGATTCTTCTTCGACGATTACGGGTGCTACCGTCTCTTCCTGTGTAGTGGCTCCCGATTGAGCCGTGGTATCAGTATCAATATAAATAGGAGCAACTTTTATAATTTTGTTTGTGCTTGGTCTATATAAAATTGCTTGCATAGACTTGGTAAATGCTAACAATTTGTCTCCATTTTCAGCAGTCTGAAAAAAAGATTGTGCTTGTAATTTTGTCTTATCTAAAATAGTTGCAAGCGTGGGGACTTCATCCGTTGGCAAAACCATAAGAGCACTCACTTTTGTGAGCGTATCCTCCAAGTCTCGCTGAGACACAATATTGCCATTTTGTTGCAAGGCATCATACTTGGTATAAAAATAGTACGTTCCTACTCCTCCACATACAGTAAAAATGATAAATACCCACAGAAAAAAGGTTTTTGCACTTTTTTTCTGTTTCCGCATTTGTGGAGGATGCTGAAATGATGAAAGAAAATCTTTTTCTTTTGTTTGTTCATTTACATCATGTTGTAATGCCATAGCAGATGTTCATTAGTGATAAAGAGATACACAAATATATTTTTATTGTTGTATATCTGATGTCCCCGCGGTACTCGTACTATCCAAATACACAGGTCCTACATTAATAAGTTTATTCAAATCTGGTCTATAAATGATTGCTTTATCTTCATAGATCAATACCTTGTCACCATTTTGAGCATTGGTAAAAAATTGCTGGTCCTTGGCAAGACTTGCGGCATCAAGTACCGTCCCAACGACTGGATCAAGCCCAGTTGGTAATTCTATCAACTTTGAAACCGCGTGAATAAGCTTTTCATTTTCTTTTTTCGTAAGCGCTTCCTGTGCAGCAGGATCTTTGAGAAGTTGCAATTCCCTTTTTGTGTTTATATAACTAAACAAAAAATATCCAAGAATCAAGACTATCACAAAAAGTATGATTCCTATAACAATATGTTTCTGTTGTATTTTTTTCCCTACGAAGATCTCTTGTGGATCTTGTTCATGGGTAAATTCATCTAATGGGTCCATATATGATACAAAATTAATATATATATACTGAGAATATACTATGGACTACTCGTTGTCGAGCTCGGTGGGACTATCGGAATAACGTCTTCAGTCTGTGTAGGAGGAGGGTCGACCACAGGTGTGGATACAGGTTCAGGCGTACTCGTCGCATTATTTTCTACAGTACTCGATGTATTTGGAATACTATTATCTACTGGCACAGTCGATGTTGGAGCGATTCCACCACTTGTGCTCGTCGTAGTCCCGTCTATTGTCAAGCCATGGTCTGCGAGATAATTGTTGGCCACATCAGTGAGACTATCAGCTGTCCCTGTTTGTGTGGAAGGACTCGTCACAGAAGGAGCACTCGAAGGCTGAACAACAGTATCCATAGACACTTGCCCAAAAGCCGACCAATTGATCATAACATCTTGACTCACAGAAGGTCGAATACGAATGGTAAAGCTCTCCGTATCAACACTATCGACAAAATAAGTATCCAAAGTAGCATCGCTGGCAAGGGTCAAATTGACAATAGGAGGCATATCATAAGGTTGGTCAAAGGCAACTCTCACGCCATCTTCTCCTGCCTGAATCAATGCAGACCCCACAGTATCTTTGCCAAATGACACATGCTTAGTAAAGGAAACATCTTTTGCAAAACGAAGCGTATTACTTTGGTCAGCTTGTGCAAGGAAATCATTGATATTACCACTCAACAATAACGCATTGTATGCATCAAGTTCTTGTTTCAACTCTTTGACACCTTCAAGAGCAAGTGCTCCTAATTTTGAATATTGAATACCCCAGGCACCTTCATTATCTTTTCCTAACTCATCTTTTCCTACACTAACGGCCTCTGGGAATATTTCATACAATTCCTGAGCGATCGCACCAATATCGTGTTTCCCGTTAGACTTCCAATCAAAGGATACGGCTCTATAATTATCTATTCTATCCAACACACTCAAATTCATAACATTATCTTTTAATCTTCGATCCGAGGTCGCACTCCAAGAGGTGTCACCTTGTCTTAAATAAACACCAGAAACAGTACTACTATCTGTTATATAAAAATAATCATTCGTATTGTTTTGACGCAATATCCACTGAGGAGTTGTTGTTCCACCAAAGGTATTGGTAAAATTCAAATCAATATTACTACTAGCTGAAGATGTAGCCGTTGACAAAGTAAGACCTCCTGAAATTGACATGGCACCATTGAATAAAGATCTACCACCAACAACTAATCCATTGCCTAAATAAGTATCGTTATCAACAGTAAAGCTATCAGACACCTCAAGATTATTTGTGAGAATATTACCTATATTAGCCGTTGGTGCTTCAATCCCTGTAAGATCCACAATTGCAAGTGAATCTGAAG
>Ga0210057_1004603_pt1 | contig 18212 bp, 15 predicted proteins | sample CryGeyCG2114_010_2_FD_183968 | JGI IMG/M metagenome (GOLD analysis project Ga0210057, IMG submission 183968) | Groundwater microbial communities from aquifer - Crystal Geyser CG10_big_fil_rev_8/21/14_0.10 (SPAdes) (version 2) | ecosystem: Environmental > Aquatic > Deep subsurface > Groundwater ...
CGCTTTTTGTTTCACTCTTTGTTTTTTCCCGAAAAATATTTCGGGATTAGCTGGGAGAAGTTCAGAACTTCTCTATGGTGGGCGAAGAGAACTTCGTTCTCTTCTTCACCTTCGCTTTCGCTGCGCGAAAGCTCGGTAAGCGATTAACCAAAAAAAATGGCAAAAACAAAGAGATCCATTCAATGGGTCATAAAATCAAACAAAGAAAAATATGCGGGCATTCATTTAATCGCTGAATTTTGGTATGGAAAAATTATTGAAGACCCAAAAAGAATTAAGAAAATTTTAGTTGAAGCAGTAAAAAGAGCTAAGAATATTCCTTTAGAAGTAACTATTCATAAATTTTCACCTCAGGGAATAACTGGGGTTGTTTTATTGGCTGAAAGCCACATTGCCCTGCACTCTTGGAGCGAGTTTAATTATTTGGCAATTGATATTTTCACCTGCGGGGAGCGAGCCATGCCATACAAAGCCATTGATTATTTAAAAAAGATATTTAAGCCAAAAAAAGTTGAAATAAAAGAAATAAAAAGAGGGATAATAAAATGAAAAAGAAATTTCTTTTTGGAAAAAATTGGTTTTTTGAAGATTTTAAATTACCAACCGAGTCACCAACCTTTACTTGGGGAGTTGTTATTGAAAAAGAAATTTATTCTGGAAAAAGTCAATTCCAAAAAATTGAGATTTTTGATACCAAAGAATTTGGCCGAATTTTGGCCCTGGATGGATTAGTTCAACTTTCAACAAAACACGAGCATGTTTACCATGAAATGCTAGTTCATCCGGCAATGTTTTATCACAAAAACCTAGAAAAAATTTTAATCATTGGCGGCGGCGACGGAGGAGTGTTGAGAGAAGTAGTGAAATATCCGGTCAAAGAAATTTTTCTCGTCGATATCGATAAAAAAGTAATTGATATTTCAAAAAAATATTTGTCTTCGGTTTCTCAAGGAGCTTTTAAAGATAAAAGATTGAAAATATTTAATGAAGATGGATTAGAATTTGTTAAAAAATATACTAATTTTTTTGATATCATAATTTGCGATTCAACCGACCCTTATGGACCTTCAATGCCACTTTTTCAAGTCAGATTTTATAAAGATATTTTAAAAGCCTTAAAAGAAAAAGGAATTTTCGCGGCTCAAACTGCTTATTTAAAAGAGAGATTTGCCAAAAAAGCCAGAAAAAAAATAAGAAAAGTTTTTCCTTTCTTCAAAGCCCACAAAGCTTTTGTTGGGTGTTTTCCATTTGATGAACATACTTTTTCTTTCGGTTCAAAAAAAATTGATTTTGATAAAGTGACTTATAAAAAAATCGAAGAAAAATACAAAAAATTAAATTTAAAAACAAAATATTATTCTCCAGAAATTCATTTTTCATCAGCAGTTCTCCCAAAATATCTAAAATGCTAAAATAGAATGTTTAAAGTGGCAGTTTAAACACTTGGGACTCGGGAAGTAAAAAGGAGTTTAGCTCCTTTATTTTTTTAAGAAAAGTTATACAATAAGAAGGTATTATGCCCCGTAGAAGAATTTCGAATTGGCACTATGTTTATGTTTTACAAAGCGAGAAGGATAAAGATTTTTATATTGGTTATACTCAAAACCTAAGGAAAAGATTAAAAGAACATAGTGCCAAGATGATTTTTTCAACCAAATCAAGATTTCCGTGCAGACCTATTTATGTCGAAGCTTGTCTTAACAAGGCAGATGCTCAAAGAAGAGGGGAATATCTTAAGACTTCTCAGGGGCATAGATTTTTAAAAATAAGATTAAAAGAATTTTTGAATTGAAAAATTCCATTCGAAATTCTCTACGGGACTACCCTGTAGGGAATTTTGAATAACCCCAGAGGGGTTAATCAAAAATTTCGAATAAATTTTTCGTTCAAAATTCTCCTACAGGGTGTCAATCTTAACGAAAATTTTTGGCGATGCTAATGAGAAATATCTAAAAAAGCTTCAGCCAATTGTTGAAAAGATAAATTCTCTCGAAAAAGATTTCGAGAAATTTTCTGATGAAAAGCTAAAAGAAAAAACTAACGAACTTAAAGGAGAATTAAACAGACTACAACCCTCCCACCACCCTCCTGCCTCCGGCAGGCACCTCGGACGGGCCTCCGATGATTTATTGCCGGAAGCCTTCGCCTTGGTTAGAGAAGCAGCCAAAAGAACGCTAAAACAAAGACATTTTGATGTCCAAATAATTGGCGGAATAGTTTTGCATCAAGGGAAAATTACTGAAATGAAAACCGGTGAAGGAAAAACTCTGGCGGCTACTTTACCACTTTATTTAAATGCTTTAGAAGGGAAAGGATGCCATTTGGTCACTGTCAATGATTATTTAGCCAGGAGAGATACGGTCTGGATGGGCCAAATCTATCATGCCCTGGGATTGAGTGTGGGATGTTTGAATCACGAACAATCTTTTTTATATGACCCCGATTTTAAAAAGCCTCCAGAAGAAAAAGAAAAAATGAGAGATGAGTTGGGAGGTTTTTATATTGTTGAGGATTTTTTAAAACCTTGCACGAGAAAAGAGGCTTATTTGGCTGATATTACTTATGGGACGAATAATGAATTTGGCTTTGATTATTTGCGTGACAACATGGTTTATGATTTGTCTCAGCAGGCCCAAAGAGGATTTCATTATGGGATTATAGATGAGGTTGATTCAATTTTAATTGATGAAGCCAGAACTCCCTTAATTATTTCTGCTCCCGATATTGAATCCTCAAGGTGGTATCAAGAATTTGCCAGAATCATTCCCAGATTAGATTTAAAAACTGATTACGAAATTGATGAAAAAATGAGAGCAGTCACCTTGACCGAAACAGGTGTTAATAAAATTGAAAAAATTTTGGGAATGGGAAATATTTATGAAGAAAGAGGAATAAAATATTTGCATCATTTAGAACAGGCCTTAAGAGCAGAAACCTTATTTAAAAGAGACCGAGATTATGTGGTCAAAGATGGCCAGGTTATCATTGTTGATGAATTTACTGGCAGATTAATGCCGGGCAGGAGATGGTCGGGTGGATTGCACCAGGCAATTGAAGCCAAAGAAGGGGTAAGAGTCCAGCCTGAATCAATTACTTTAGCCTCAATTACTTTTCAAAATTATTTTCGTCTTTATAAAAAATTAGCCGGAATGACCGGTACCGCTGCCACCTCAGCTGAAGAGTTTGATAAGGTTTATGGATTAGAAGTAATCGTTATTCCCACCAATAAACCGATGGTTCGCCAAGAGCTTCCTGACCGAGTTTACAAAACCTTAGAGGGGAAATTTCAGGCTTTAGTTAGAGAAATAAAAGAAAGACACCAAATCGGCCAGCCAATTTTGGTCGGCACCACTTCGATTGAAAAAAATGAGTATTTGGGAAAATTATTGGACAGAGAAGGAATTCCCCATCAAATTTTAAATGCCAAACATCATGAAAAAGAAGGAGAGATTATTGCTCAGACAGGAAAACTGGGAGCTGTCACCATTGCTACCAATATGGCAGGTAGGGGAGTGGATATAATCTTGGGAGGAAATCCCCAAAATCCGGGGGAAGCTAAAAAAGTTATTGAATTGAGTGGCCTTCACGTAATTGGAACAGAAAGACATGAGGCAAGGAGAATTGATAATCAGCTCAGGGGAAGGTCGGGACGTCAAGGAGACCCGGGATCCAGCCAATTTTTTGTTTCTTTGGAAGATGATTTAATGAGGATTTTTGGCGGAGAGAGAATAAAATCTTTGATGACAGCATTAAAAATTCCCGAAGATCAGCCCATTGAGGTAAACTTAGTTTCTACTGCAATAGAATCTGCTCAATCAAAAATTGAGGGAATGAATTTTGACTTAAGAAAACATGTCTTGGAATATGACGATGTAATGAATAAACATCGAGAAGTTATTTACAAAAAGAGGAGGGAAATATTAGAAACTGAAAATTGGCAATCGAAAATTGAGAATTGGCTAAAAAGTTCGGATGAAAAAAAAGCTCTCCAAGAAAAAGTAAAAGAATTGGGAGAAAATTTCAATCAGGCAGCTAAATTCATTTCTTTGAGAACCTTAGATATGCTCTGGGTGGAACATTTGGAAAATATGGAATATTTAAGGGATTCAGTTAGGTTAAGAGCTTATGGTCAGCAGGATCCTTTGGTGGAGTATAAAAATGAAGGTCATAAAATGTTCCGGAGGCTACTTGAGACAATAGAATCAACTATTGCCAATATGATTTTAAGAGTGAGTCTGGCGCCAGCTCAACCTTCAGTAGTTAGTTCTTCTGCTCCTCAGTCAGTTACTTCTCAGCCTTTAAAAAAGAAACCAGGCCGGAATGATCCCTGCCCCTGCGGTAAAATAAATCCCAAAACTGGGAAACCAATGAAATACAAGAAGTGCTGTTGGCCCAAATATGGATAACCGCTCGGCAATGTAATATCGATAAACATCCCATATCGGAGAGGGGTCGGGAGAACCCTTCGAGGGGCCCGCCGAAGGCGGGAGGGTGGTGGGTGGGTCGTAGTCTCCCGTATAGGAAAAGATTAAAAACCGAGGGTTTTTAAAGAGCGGTGTTAGCGCGTGTCGCCGAAGGCGACATTAAAAAAATTCGCGCGTGCCGCGACCTTACTTGGTATTACCACTATGTTCTTTTTACCAGTAGCTTTTTTAATTTTTATTGCTTTTATATTATTTTTGCCCATTTTATTTATTTTGGGTTATTTTCAGATTTTAACCCTTGGCTTTGAAAAACTGGGAATTTCACCTGAAGTGACAATATTTTTGCTTCTGGCAATTTTAATTAGCTCAAGTATCAACATTCCTCTAACCAAAAAGAAATTAGTTTATACTGAAGAATCCCGATTTTTCGGGCTCTGGAAAATACCAAAAATTAAAGCTCAAGGCATTGCCATTAATTTAGGAGGAGCAATTATCCCAATTTTACTTTCTTTTTATTTTCTTTTCCTAATTTTGAGGCAGGGTTTTTCGCTTCAGCCAGTTTTAATAGCCACTATTTTAATGATTATTATTTGCAAATTTTTAGCTAAAATTATTCCTGGGATCGGAATTTCATTACCTGCTTTTATTCCCCCAATTTTTTCGGCAATTTTTGCCTTAATTTTGGCGCCAGAATTTGCTACTCCCTGTGCCTTTATTTCCGGCGTTCTCGGAGTTTTAATCGGCGCTGATATTTTATCCCTCCCCAAATTTTTGGGGGAGGGACAAAAATATGGAGGATTTGTTTCTATCGGCGGAGCTGGAGTTTTTGATGGAATATTTTTAGTCGGAATTATTTCCACTCTTTTAGCCGGCTTTTAATTTTAAAGATTTTATATTAAAATAGAAAAACTATATGTTAAAGGAAAAAACTTATATTACCATTTCTATCATTTTTATTTTGGCTTTTTTGGCTGGAAATTTCGTCTACCCCCAATTCTTGAAATTACGTCTGCTTCCCGAAATTCCCTTTAAATTAGGTTTAGATTTGCAAGGCGGAACCCATCTTTTATATCAGGCTGATTTGTCTAATATCGAAGATAAAACCCAAGGAATGGAGGGCTTGAGAGATGTCATTGAGAGAAGAGTTAATCTTTTTGGGGTCAGGGAACCAGTTGTTCAGGTTCAGGGAGAAAGATTAATTGTGGAATTAGCCGGGATAAAAGAGCCGGCTGAAGCAATTAAAATGATTGGTCAAACTCCTTATTTAGAATTCAAGGAGCAAAAAGAGAATTTTGAAGAAATTTTGGAAAAAAATCGAAAAGTTGTTGAGGCTAAAGAAGGGGAAATCGAAGATCCTTTCAAAGCCACTCCTTTAACTGGAAGATATTTGCAAAAGGCCGAACTCGGTTTTGATCAAACAACTTACAAATCCCTGGTTTTACTTCAATTTAATGATGAAGGAGCAAAAATTTTTGAAGAATTAACCGAAAGAAATGTTGGAAAAATTTTAGCCATCTATATTGATGGTTTGCCAATTTCTACACCGGTTGTCCAGGAAAAAATTTCTGGTGGCCGAGCCCAAATTACTGGTAAATTTACTGTCGAGGAAGCTAAGACCTTAGCCAGAAATCTCAATGCCGGCGCCCTACCAGTTCCAATTAAATTAATTTCCCAAGAATCAGTTGGGCCAACTTTGGGTCGGATTTCTTTAGAAAAGTCATTAAAAGCTGGTATTTTTGGTTTTTTAGCCGTCCTCTTATTTATGATTCTTTTTTATCGGATTCCTGGAATTTTAGCCTCTATTGCCTTAGGAATTTATGTTGCCTTAGTTTTAACTATTTTTAAATTAATACCAGTTACCTTAACTTTGGCGGGAATTGGTGGTTTTATCTTATCTATTGGAATGGCGGTTGATGCTAATGTTTTGATTTTTTCTAGAATGAGAGAAGAAATGAGACGACACCCACCCACCACCCTCCCAAGCGGAGCTTGGGCCCCTGAAAAAAGTTTCAGTCAATGTATAGAAGAAGGATTTAATCGAGCTTGGCCGGCAATTAGAGATGGTAATTTTACTACTTTATTGGTAGCTGCCATTTTATTTGGTTTTGGAACCAGTTTTATTAAAGGATTTGCCACAACTTTAAGTATCGGAATTTTAATTTCGATGTTTTCAGCCATTTTTATTACTAAAAATTTTCTTAAATGTTTTATTAATACTCGACTCGAGCGAGTTAAATGGTTATGGTAAAACCCCGTTAGAAATTCCTAAATTAACGGGGATAGCCAAAATACATATTATGAAAAAAGAAACAATCAAAATTTCTAACGGGGTAAAAAAACAATTTTTAACAGCAGAATCGGTAGCTATTGGTCACCCGGATAAGCTCGGAGATCAAATTGCTGATGCGATTTTGGATAAAATTTTAAAACGAGACAAATTTGCTCGAGTGGCCTGCGAAGTTTTTATTAGTAAGGGTTATGTAATTGTTGGCGGAGAAATTACAACCAAGACCTGGGTGGATATAAACAATTTGGTAAGGGAAGTAATTTTAGATATTGGTTATGACAAACCAGAATATGGTTTTGATGGCCACACGGTCGCAGTTTTGAATACAATTTCCGAACAATCGCCGGATATTGCCATGGGAGTGAGAAAAACTGGAACAAAAAAACAAGGAAGTGGCGACCAGGGCTCCAGTGTTGGTTACGCCACAAATGAAACTCCGGAATTGATGCCCCTGCCAATAATGTTGGCCCACAAATTAGCGATGAGATTGGTTGAGGTTAGAAAAAAGAAAATTTTGTCTTATTTAAGACCGGATGGGAAAAGTCAAATTACCTTAGAATATCATAATGGATTAGCAAAAAGATTAGATTCAGTTGTCATTGCTGCCCAACACGATCCCAGTGTTTCTTTAAAGAAAATTAGAGAAGATATCATTAAGGAAGTAATCAAGCCGGTTTGTAAAAAATACTTATATAAAAAAACAAAGTTCTACATTAACAATACCGGTCGCTTTGTCATCGGCGGACCGGTTTCTGATACAGGCACGACTGGCAGAAAAAATGTGGTTGATGCCTATGGACCCCAAGTTCCGATTGGTGGAGGCAGCTTTTCCGGGAAGGACTCGACCAAGGTTGATAGGTCTGGAGCTTATATAGCTCGTTATATTGCCAAAAATATTGTTGCTGCCGGTTTAGCAGAAAAATGCTTAGTTAGATTGTCTTATGTAATTGGCTGGACAGAACCTACCGAAGTGAGCATTGATACTTTTGGCACAGGAAAAGCCCCTGAAGAAAAATTATTAAAAATTATTTCTAAAGTTTTCGATTTGTCTCCCGGCGGAATAATTAAGCAGTTGAATTTATTGCGGCCTATTTATCGCAAAACCGCCTGTTTTGGCCATTTTGGAAGAGAAGACCCTGATTTCAGCTGGGAAAAAACTGATAAAATAAAAGATATTCGTAGATATTTATGAACTTTGTTAAATATCGCAAAATTTATTTCATTTTTTCTGGAATTATAATTATCGGAAGTTTAATCTCTCTAATTATTTTTGGTTTAAAACCCGGTATTGATTTTACTGGAGGAAGCATTTTGGAAATCGAATTTAAAGCTGATAGGCCTTCAAATCCAGAAATAAGAGAGAAATTAAATCAACTCAATTTAGGCGAAGTCATCATTCAACCAATTGAAGAAAAAGGAGCAATCTTAAGAATGAAGGATGTTTCGGAAGAGGTGCATCAAGAAATTCTCCAAAAAATAAAAGAAACGGGGGAATTGGAAGAAAGAAGATTTGAATCAATTGGGCCAACAATTGGTCGAGAATTAAAAGAAAAAACTAAAATTGTTATAGCTTTGGCTCTTCTATCTATCGTTTTATATATTTCCCTCGCCTTTAGAAAAATTTCAAAACCTTTAGCCAGTTGGCAATATGGAATAGCTTCATTATTTTGTCTTTTCCATGACGTTTTAATACCCCTGGGGATTTTCTCGATTTTGGGGAAATTTTATGGGGTTCAAATCACTATTCCTATAATTTGCGCTATTTTAACAGTTATTGGTTATGCCATTAATAATGTGGTGGTAGTTTACGACCGAATTAGAGAAAATCTCTTGCGGGCGAGGAGTGCTTACCCCGAGATTTTTGAGAAAACAGTTAATTTTGCCATTAACCAAACTTTAACTCGCCAAATTAACACTTCCTTGACGAGTTTATTCCCCCTCTTTACCATTTTCTTTCTTGGAGGAGAAACCCTAAAATATTTCAGCCTGGCCTTAATCTTGGGAATTTTGGCTGGAGTCTATTCTTCGATATTTTTAGCCAGCCCTATTCTGGTTAGTTGGCTAAAACGGCAAAAAGGTTGACTCCGTTAGAAGTCTTGGGCAGAAAAAATTTGAAAAATTTTTTCTGCGATGAAATAACCTAGACAAAAAAGTAAAACAATATTTCCGTAGATTAGATTGTAATTACTTTTGGGCAGACTTCTAACGGGGTTGACAGCTAACTTTAAAAATGTTTAAATAAAATAATATGGAATTAAATTTCGCAAAAATCTGCTTAGACTTACTTCAAGATTTACCCCAGAGACAAAAAGAGGTTATTTCTCGTCGTTTTGGCTTAGAACGACCCACCTCTGGTGGGTACCCCGGCAGAGAAACCTTAGAATCAATTGGAAAGGATTTTGGCATCACCAGAGAAAGAGTCCGGCAAGTTGAAAGAGATGGACTTTTAAGATTGGAACCTAAAATAAGAGAATGTCAAAAAGTTTTTCAATATTTCCAAAAATACCTCAAAAGTCAGGGAGGTCTCAAAAAAGAAGATATTTTATTGAAAGAATTAGGCGGAGGAAATCAGAAGCCCCAAGTTTATTTTTTACTAACTCTGGGAGAAAATTTTCAAAGATTTGGCGAAACTGCCGATTTTTATTCTTTATGGCTAATTAATCGAAATTCCTTAAATTTAGCGAAAAAAGTTATTGAATCTTTTTATAATCAACTCAAAGAAATTAAACAACCCCTTGCTTTAAGGAACTACAAAGGTCCAGTTGCCTTAAAGAGAGAAACCTTGCTTTCTTATTTGGAGATTTCCAAAAAAATTCAGCAAAGTCCTGAAAAACTTTTTGGTTTAAAGGATTGGCCAGAGATCAATCCCCGGGGAGTGAAAGATAAGGCCTATTTAGTATTTAAAAAAGTTGGCAAACCTCTTCATTTTGCTGAAGTAGCTAGGCTAATTGAGGGAGCTTTACTTCCAACTGTTCACAATGAGCTAATTCGAGACCCCAGATTTATTTTGGTTGGTCGAGGGGTCTATGCTCTTCAAGAATGGGGATATTATCCGGGGGAAGTTAAGGAGGTCATTGCCAGGGTTTTAGAAGAAACTGGAAAACCCCTGACTAAAGAAGAAATTTTAGAGAGAGTTTTAAAACAAAGATTAGTTAAAGAAAATACAGTTTTATTAAATTTGAGTAATAAAAAATATTTTTTGAGAAATTCTCAAGGAAAATATTGGGTAAACCCCGTTAGAGAAGCATAAAATATTGATTACTTCGAGAATATTAAATTCTCTAACGGGGTAAACCCCGTTAAAGAAGCATAAATGTTGCCTGAAATTTTAGAATTTTTAAATACTGCTTGGAAAGTTGCTCAGCCAATTTTAGATTATTTTTGGTTAATTATTAAAGCCTGGTGGTGGGTTCCCCTGCCTTTTATTTTATGGAAGCCAGCCAGTTTTTTTTGGCTTTTTTGGCGTATTGAAGAATGGAATAAGAAACAAAAAAGAATTTTATTAGAAGTTAAAATTCCTGAAGAATCTCTAAAACCAATTAGAGCAATGGAAAGTGTCCTGTCTGGTCTTTGGCAGGCCTTCTGGGATCCACCTAACTGGCATGAAAAATGGTGGGAGGGAAAAATTAGTTTGGGCTTTCAATTAGAAACTATTTCCGATGGTGGAGAAGTTCATTTTTATATTAGATGTTGTGATTATCGCCGGGATATTGTGGAATCAAACTTTTATTCTCAATATCCCGAAGCGGAAATTACTTTAGTTGAGGATTATATCAAAAATGTTCCTCAAGATATGCCAAACAAAGATTGGGACTTTTGGGGAGCTGATTACTGTCTTACCAAACCCGATCCTTATCCAATTAAAACTTACAAAGACTTTGAAACCGAGGCAGAGAGAGAGGAAGAAAAAAGGGTGGATCCAATGGCGACTCTTTTAGAGGCGATGGCAAAAATGAAACCAGGGGAACAACTTTGGGTTCAAATCCAGGCTAGCCCCATTGCCCAAGAATATGCTGAGCCATTTTTGAAAGAAGGATCAGCCTTAAGAGAGAAATTGGCTAAGAGACCAGAACCAGCCAAACCAAAACCAATGTGGGAGGAGGCAACTGAAATTTTAATTACTGGAAAACCAGCAGAAGAAGAGAAACCGCCGCCATTTGAATTGATTGCTCCGGAATTAAGATTAACCCCGGGAGAAAAGGAAATAATTTCTGGAGTGGAAAGAAAGATTGCTAAACCTCCTTTTAAATGCTCAGCCAGGTTTATTTTCTTGGGGCAAAGAGAAGTCTGGTTTAAAGGCAATTTAAGATTGATTTTTGCTTATTTTGGTAATTACTTTACTGAGAATATGAATGCTATTGTTCCCTTGGGATTGACTATTACTAAAATCTGGCGAAGTTGGTATAACTGGTTTTGGTTTATTGACCGGAGGCTTTATTTAAGGAGAAGAAAATTATTGAGACAATATCGGGAAAGGTGGAACCCGATATTTCCCAGACCAGCTGATAGAAAAACCGGAGAATTTGTTTTAAACACCGAGGAATTAGCTTCCCTATATCACTTTCCTTCTCGAGCCGTGGCTCCGGCGCCAGGGGTGCCAAGAGTGGAAGCTAAAAAAGAAGCCGCTCCCCCAGAATTACCAGTTGAGTAATCGCTCGGCAAGCTGATTTCAGGGTCGTTCGCTCGCCCCAGCGAGGTTCGCTCACTCAGGTAAAGGCCCTCACTCTTCGAGCTAAAGCTCGAAACCATGCCCGCTCAGGCCTTTAACTGTCCCTGAAATCACTTGCCTCGCTTAAGAGTTTATTCGTATATTCGTAATTCGTAGGGTATGAATAACGAAATAACTTATTTTGGTGAGACTACCTTTCGTAATCAAAGAAAGCGTTTTGGAATTAAAATCGACGATCGAAGAAGGCATGTTTACGTTGTTGGAAAAACCGGTATGGGTAAAACTGAAATGTTGGTTAATATGGCTATTCAGGACATTCAAGCCGGCCGAGGAGTTGGTTTTGTTGATCCCCACGGTGAGGCAGCCGAAAGGTTATTGGATTTTGTTTCCTCAAACAGAGTTAATGATGTCATTTATTTTAACCCGGCCGATTTAGATTTTCCCATTGCCTTCAATGTTATGGAAAAGGTTGAAAGTGAACATCGCCATTTAGTGGCTTCGGGATTAATGGGTGTTTTTAAAAAAATCTGGCCAGATGTCTGGTCAGCCAGGATGGAATATATTTTAAACAATGCCATTTTAGCCCTTTTGGAATATCCGGATTCCACCCTTTTGGGAGTAAATAGAATGCTGGCCGACCCTGATTATCGAAAAAAAGTGGTAGATAGGGTAACCGATCCGGTAGTAAAATCTTTTTGGGTTCAGGAATTTGCCAGATACACTCAAAGATATGAAGTAGAGGCAACAGCGGCAATCCAAAACAAAGTCGGACAGTTTATTTCTAACCCCCTTATCAGAAATATCATTGGCCAGGTCAAGTCGAAAATTGACATGAGAAGACTAATAGATGAAGGGAAAATTTTAATAGCGAATATTTCAAAAGGCAGAATCGGTGAGGATAATTCCAGGTTATTGGGAGCCCTGGTGGTAACTAAACTGCAATTAGCCGCCATGTCTCGGGTGGATACGCCGGAAGAAAAAAGGAGGGATTTTTATTTATATGTTGATGAATTCCAAAATTTTGCTACTGAGGCCTTTTGTAATATTTTATCTGAGGCCAGGAAATATCGATTGAGCTTGACCCTGGGAAATCAATATTTAGCCCAATTAGACGAAATGACACCCGGCGGTAGGAGCACTATGGTGCGGGATGCCGTTTTTGGCAACGTGGGGACTATTGTTTCTTTCAGGATAGGCGCTGAGGACGCCGAGTATATGGAAAAGGAATTCACCCCCGAGTTTTTGGCCGCCGATTTTGTTAATTTAGGGAAATACAATATTTATTTGAAACTAATGATTGATGGCCTATCCGGTCGTCCTTTTTCGGCTGAAACCCTGCCCCCTGCGCCGAAACCGGCAGAATCTTATCGAGAAAAAATCATTAAAGTTTCCCGAGAAAGATATGGTACTTCCCGAGAGATTATCGAAGGAAAGATTGCTAAATGGACAGGAACGGTAGAACTGCCCGAAGCTCCCCAATCCGCCCCCGGGGTGCTCTACGACGCCCGATGCGCCCTCTGTGGGAAATGGACAAAAGTAATTTTTCCTCCCGATGGAAAAAGACCAATTTATTGTAAATCTTGTTTAAAAAAAACCAGACTACAACCCACCCACCGCCCGAGGGCCCCAAACGAAAGTTTGGGAGGGTGGCGGGAGGGTCGGAGTCCCACCGAAGGTGGGCCCCTGGAAAGAGCCCCGGCGACCAAAGAGACGATAAAAGAAGAAGCTGGGCCTGCTGTTTCTTTAGAGGAGGCAGCAAAAACAGACTACAACCCTCCCACCGCCCCAAAGGAAAAGATTGGAATTATTTCTTTTTCGCCGTCAAAGAAAGTAAAAACTGAAAAGGAACCGATAAAAAGAAAAGAGGTTAATGTTGAAGAGTTAAAAAAGACTTTAGAAGAAGCCTTAAAAAAACAAGACCAAAAGCCACCCATCACCCCAAAATGAGAACTCTAAGAGATTTCGATTTTAAAGGAAAAAGAGTTTTGGTTAGATGTGATTTCAATGTTCCCTTAGATGAAAATGGTAATGTTTTAGATGATTTTCGAATTAAACAAACTATTCCAACCATCGAATATCTAATCGAAAAAGGAGGAAAGCTCCTTTTAATGAGTCATTTGGATGACCCGGGAGGGAAGGTAGTCGAAGAATTAAGATTAACTCCGATTCAAGATAAATTGATGGAATATCTGAACCTCTCTGTGACCAAAGCCCCGGATTGTTGCGGCAAAGAAGTTGAGAAATGGATTCGAGAAATGGAACCTGGCGAAATTTTACTTTTGGAAAATTTAAGATTTCAGAAAGGAGAGGGGGAAAATGATGATAATTTTGCTCAACAATTAGCGAAATTGGGAGATATTTATATTAATGATGCCTTTTCAGTCTGCCATAGGGCTCATGCTTCAATAGTTGGAATACCGAAATATTTACCATCAGGAATGGGACTTCTATTAGAAAAAGAGATTCAAACTTTAACTGATTTTCTGGAGAAACCAGAAAAGCCTTTGGTTGGAATCATTGGCGGTAAAAAAGTTGAGACGAAATCAAAAGTTATTGATAAAATTTCAGAGAAAGCCGATTGGATATTGATTGGGGGATTAATTCAAAAGGAGATTGAAGAAAAAGGAGTGGTTTTAAAATATCCTCAAGAAATTGTCAAGCCAATTGACAAAATGGATACTTTTGATATTGGGCCCAAAACAATAGAGCTTTTTAAGGAAAAAATAGCTCAGGCCCAGACAATATTTTGGTCTGGCCCCCTGGGAAAAATTGAGGAGGAAGAATTCCAAAATGGGAGCAGAGAAATTGCTAAAGCCATTATAGAATCAGGCAGTTTTTCAATAGTTGGTGGAGGGGAGACGGTTGAATTTATAAATAAAATGGGTTTAACTGAAAAATTTAGCCATGTTTCAACTGGTGGAGGGGCAATGTTAAACTTTATTGCCGATGGGAAATTAGTTGGAATCGAAGCATTGCGCTCGGCAAGCTGATTTCAGGGTCGTTCGCTCGCCCAGCGCGTCTCGCTCACTGGCGTAAAAGTCTGCGCTCGTCCCGACTTCGTCGGGACACCGTGCCCGCTCGGCTTTTAAGCCACCCTGAAACCACTTGCCTCGCTTCCTTCATTCGTATATTCGTACTGATTCGTAATTCGTAGGGTATGGAGATTAAGAATTTAAAAAAAACAGCAGAGGAAATTTTAAAAGCAATTAAAAACAAGGAAAGAATTATCCTTTATGGAGATGCCGATTTAGATGGGGTAGCCTCGGTGATTATTTTGAAAGAGACGATTAAAAATTTAAATGGCGAAATCTCAGAGCTTTATTTTCCCGACCGAGAAGTGGAAGGTTATGGGATCAATGAAAACGCCTTAGATTATTTGAAAAAATATGCACCAGCCCTTCTGGTTGCTTTAGACTGCGGGATTAGCAATTTCAAAGAGGTGAAATTAGCTAAAAAATTGGGTTTTAAAGTGCTCATTATTGACCATCATGTAGTTTTGGATAAATTACCCGAAGCCAAAATTATTGTCGACCCAAAACAAAAAGGAGATAGATACCATTTTAAAGAGCTGGCGACCACTGGCATTATTTTTAAACTCTCTGAACTTATTTTATCGAGCCCCGCCCCGCTCAGCGGGGTGGGGCGAAGATGGAGAAGAGAACGAAGTTCTCTTCGACTAAAAAATAAAATGACAGAAAACCTAAAACAAAATTTTTTAGAATTAGTAGCCCTAGCCACCATCGCTGATATGATGCCGCGCTCAGACGACAATAAAATAATGATTGAACAAGGCCTTGTCTCTTTAGAAAATTCTTGGCGGCCGGGAATTAAGGCTTTTTTTGAGACCCCATCGATTAAAAACTATGAAAATTTGAACCAAAAGGTTTCCAAAATGATTTCTATTTTAAATGTTAGGGATGTTGCCCCCCACCAAGGTCCTGGTGGGGGGCCGGCTAGCTTTAGATTGTTAACCAGCCCCAGTTTAGAAGAATCAAAAAAGATTATTAGTAGATTAATAGAAAAAAGCGAAATCAGAAAACAAAAAATAGAAGAAGTCACTCGAGAAATTGAAGAAAAACTTACTAAAGGAGATAACTCTATTATTTTTGAAGGAAATTCTAGCTGGGATTTTACTTTAATCAGTCCGGTAGCTTCAATTCTCTGTCAGAGGTATCAAAAACCAACTTTTATTTACAAAATTCTTAAAGACGAATCACAGGGAACGGTGAGGGTCCCGGCCGGAATAGATAGCGTGGCTTTGATGAAAAAATGTTCTAAATATCTTTTAACCTACGGCGGTCATCCCTTAGCTTCCGGATTTAGAATTAAAAACGAAAACTTAGAAAAGTTTAAAAAATGTTTAACCTCGAAGTTTAATAAACGATGCGGAAAATAATAATTTATACTGACGGGGGCTCGAGAGGCAATCCAGGACCTTCGGCAATAGGTGCCGTTTTTTGTAATGAGAAAGGTCAAATAATTAAAAAATATTCTCAATTTTTGGGAGAGGCGACAAATAATGAAGCCGAATATAAAGGGGTAATTCTTGCTCTAGAAAAATTCAAAGCTCTCTTTGGAAAAAAATTGGCTAAAAATACTGAAATTGAAATAAGGTCAGATTCGGAATTATTAATTCGCCAATTAAATGGAGAATATAAGATTTTGGAACCAAATATTCAATCTTTATTTCTTGCTATCTGGAACTTAAAAATTGATTTTAAAAAAGTTAAATTTAAACTCATTTCTCGCAAGAAAAATAAAGAAGCCGATAGATTGGTTAATGAAGTTTTAGATGGCCAATCTAAAACCCAAAAATTATTTTAATATTGACCCCGTTAGAAATATTTGAATTGGACTATAGCTTTCGTCAGAAACTCAATTTCTAACGGGGTTGACAATTATTTTCTTTTTGCTAAAATAAAATAGCTCAAGTAGGCAAGGCAATCGCCCCGTCAGTACATGTACTGGTGGGGAGGAAAGTCCGAACACTCTCCCGCCCATAAATTTATGGGCGGGATAAAAAGATAGCGGCTAACAGCCGTCCGCCGTGAGGCGAGAGGTGCGAACAGAGACGGTTTAATCCGAAAGGATTAAACCGCCCGGTCGGATGACCGGGCGAGTCCTGAAAGAAATTTCGGGGGTGAAACGGCTAAATCCTTATCGGGCGCAAGAACAAAGCCCAGTGAGATAGAATTATCATCTCACGGGGTGAAAAGTAGTTCGCCTGAGCCTGAGAGTAATCTCTGGCCTAGACAGATGATTGCCACGCTTTCTCGATTCCCCGTGTCGGAAAACAGGGAGGCCGGAAGGCCGACCGCCAGAAACCGAGGGTTTCTGGAGCGGGGGTCGGGGATTCGACAGAATTCGGCTTATTGCCTGCTTGAGCTTTTTAATTGAAAGAAAAAAAAGCCAAAGGTTTTGACCCCTGGCTTCTGCCCTGAGATTTCCTTAGGTGAGGATCATTTTTAGTAAAGCCATCCGAGTAACTAAACCACTCTCAACCTGATCAGTTAAATAGACTGCTCGAGGATCTTTATCCACTTCCGGAGTGATTTCATTAACCCGGGGTAGGGGATGCATCACAATCGCATCCTTTTTCATTAAATCAAGCACTTCTTGATTAACGATATAAAAACCTTCGGTTTTATCGTATCTTTTAACAAGGGCGGTTCGGTCAATTGCTTGGTCAGGGCGTTCGGTTTGGGTTCTGGTTTGATAAATTACATCAATTTTCGGAGCTACCGCCCATAAGTCATGATATTCTTCTGTCCAGATAACTCCATGTCTGTCGAGGTAATTTTTAATGTCTTCTTTCATCCTCAGAACTTCTGGCGAGACAAAATAAATTTTGATATCAGAAAACTTACCTAAAAGATAGGAAAGCGACCTCACTGTTCTACCTCTGGCTAAATCTCCACACATGGCAATTGAGATATTATCAATCCGTCCTAACTTCTTGTAGATTGTATAAAGATCTAGCAAGGCCTGAGTTGGATGTTGGCCGGGGCCGTCTCCGGCATTAATAATTGGCACCGAGGAGACCTCAGCTGCTCTTTTTGCTCCACCTTCTTCGTAATATCTCAAAACAATGACATCAGGCCGGTAGCGACAAAATACGCGGATTGTATCTTCTAGTGTTTCACCCACCACCGCTTTAGTAAATTCTTTAGCATTTTCTGTGGAGAAAGCGACTATTCCTCCTTGGATTACCATAGCCATTTCAAAAGAAGCCCGAGTCCGGGTGCTGGGCTCATAAAAAAGAATGATCATCCTCTTTCCTAAAAGGTCACTAGACCCTCCTAAATCTACCCTTCTTTCCATTTGCTTAACTAAAGGAAAGAATTCTTCTTCTAACCAATTCCGCTCAAACTGTTGAGCTTCAATGATATGTTTCAGCTCCATATTTACCCTCCTTTTTTCTCTAATAAAAAGAACAAAGAATTCCTAAGAGAAATATTAACAAGAAATTCTCAATTTGTAAAGTGAAGGCAAAAATATTAAGATAAGAATATGATAAATAGAATTTTTGATTCCCAAACAAAACCGATTACCAAAGGAGCTTTAATTATAGGTACATCTTATTTTATTTCGGCTATTTTGGGGCTTTTGCGTGATCGACTTTTAGTTGGTCATTTTGGAGCAGGTCTAGAACTCGATGTTTATTTTGCTGCTTTTAGAATCCCTGATTTTGTTTACAATATTTTAATTTTAGGCGGATTAATTGTTGCTTTTTTGCCTTTGTTTGCTGAATATTTTTCCAGAAATAAAGCCGAAGTTTGGCAAATGACAAACTATGTTTTAAATGCCTTTTTAATTTTTCTTATTTCAATTT
>Ga0210057_1004605_pt1 | contig 18206 bp, 12 predicted proteins | sample CryGeyCG2114_010_2_FD_183968 | JGI IMG/M metagenome (GOLD analysis project Ga0210057, IMG submission 183968) | Groundwater microbial communities from aquifer - Crystal Geyser CG10_big_fil_rev_8/21/14_0.10 (SPAdes) (version 2) | ecosystem: Environmental > Aquatic > Deep subsurface > Groundwater ...
GAACTCGTGATGAGACTACTCCAAACTTGTTATTTAGAATTGAGTCATATACATCCCAGGCCTGACCGGAAGCGAAAGTTAACCCGGAGCCTGCGATATTTGGGTTTCTGGGCCTTACCGATTGCCACATACGGCGGTAAGTTGTGGCCTTTCTTCCCTGGCTTCTGTCAAACTGATAGGCTCTTTGCAGAAGTGCAAGTTTATTCCTGGCTATTGCCAACTCCTTTTGCTGGGAAAGAGTTAGGTTTCTTGTTTTCTGGAGGTTTTTGAATGCGGTTTCGGCATTTCTCAATTCCTTTTGAAAGCGGTCTTTATCGTGGGTTAAAAGGGCAAAGTAGGATTCCAATTCTCCTTTTTTGGAGTTTATGGAAAGGCCAACTCCGGAACCTGCAAAACCTGCCGCTTTGGCAAAGGTCATTGTTTTTGGAACGGCGTTGCCCAGACCCACGAGTTCGATTTGTTCAAGGGAAAGAGGTTTTAGCCCCAGCATTCCTCCTAGGCGGAATGCAAGTGCCTGAGGATTCAGATTCCTGCTTTTCCAATTGTTTTTTCCCGTAAAGGAATTAACTGCCTTGTCAAAAGCTTTGGACTGGCCTTTTTGGTAATCGCTTACGGATATGGATTTGCCGGCTAAAATAGGGGCAACGACATCGGTTTCATAGGTTGATATATAAGTTTTGAGAAAACTGGAAACATTTGCCCTTGCGCCGAATCTTTCTTCGTCCGTTACCAGGGAATGCTGGGCTATGACATTCCTGTCTACTTCGGCAAGTACTTCCGGTGTCAGGTATCCGGCTTTTTTAATGGCAAGAACATTGGCAACGGAACCCAGAACAATTGTTTTTTCCAGCTCCTGGTTATTCGACTTGGCAATATTTGCGGCCGCAGGATAGATTTTATTGGTAAGCTTGTCCAGCTTCTTCTCGGAGGCAACCTGGAGAAGGGCCTGAGATTTAGTAGAAGATTGGATGGCTTCCGCTATCAATCTTGAGGACTGGCCTGTGCTTTGGGCCTTACCCATATTGTCGGCAATTTCCTCGGCAGACGCTCTTGCTATTTCCCTGGATAAATTTTTTACTGCCTGGTCGCCAAGCCTACGAATATCCTTTTCGCTTCTTAAGACTTTTTCGACTTCGGCTGCAATTTGCGGTTCTAGATCCGCTTTAAGTTTTTCGGCCTGTTTTTGGTAGATTTCCGATGTTTTATAATCCTCGCTCTCTTCAATCGTCTGGCGCTGGTTCAAGTCAAGATACTCATTTCTCTTATGGGTGCCTGCTTTGTCTTCAGAATTTTCTTCTGTATGGTCTTCTTCAGATAATATTTCTACTGGATGAGCTGTTTCTATTTTGGTGACATCGAGATGGCCGGATATTAATTCCGGTGTGATTTGTGAGCCTGGGAATTTTCTTGCAAATTCTTCCTGGGTTGGCAGCCTATTATGGAGGGAGTAGTGTTCCTGGGCAAAAATGATCGCCTCGGAAAGAGTTTTCGGGTCTAGTTTATTTTCTTCGTCAGGCACGGCAGGCAAAGCCTGGGTGTAGCAGGCTCTGATTTAAGTATCAAGTATCAAGTATCAAGTATCAAGTATTACAGCACTAAGAAAGAGGATGAATAGGATATTGGAGGTTAGATAGTTGGATTTTGTACTTGCGGTTGCGGGTTTGGCTGGGCGGCTTGCGGTTGGGAAGATTCCGAAATCGCTTGCTGGGCAGATTCCTGGGCTTTTTGTTCGCGATCGGCAAGTTCTTGCGGCTTGGTTGTTACCAGGTAATGTTCATCAGGAGAGGCAACGATCCGGATGGCGACGTGGTTTGGACCGGCAAAGAAAATCCCTTCACCGACATCGGCCGCCAGAAGCAGGTGCTTTTCGCCTTCGGAAAGATAGAAAGCATCGGCAACTTTATCGATTGCGGCTGGAGATTGTTTCATCAATATTTGAATTGAGGAGTTGGTGACAATTGCTTTGCCGTAATCGGTATTTAAGAAATCTTCGACGTCTTGCGTGATAGTGGTTAAGCCAAGGAAATATTTTCTGGCTCTTTTGGCAATTGAATACATGAAAGTTGCACTATCCGGGTGTTGCATTAAGTACCAGGCCTCGTCAACAACAAGTATCCTTTTTCTTATATCGTTTTTGATACGCGTCCAGATGTAATCAAGTATTAGGTACATAGCGATCGGGCGCATTTCATCTTCGAGGTCGCGGATGGAAAAGACGGTAAAAGTGTTTTTGATGTCTATATTCGACTGCTGGTTGAATATGCCGACGAGAGAGCCTTTAACGAATTTTTCGATCCTGTCTGCCAGGCCTTTTGCCTGGGGTTCTTCCATACCAAGGAAGACTTTGTAGAGGTCTTCCATTAACGGCGGCTCGTTTTTCTGGGTTGCGGGGTCGGGGGTTATTCCTTTGGTTTTGTACGTTGCGACAATAGCTTTGTCGAGGATGGCGTCTTCGGTGGGGGTAAGATCGCCCATAATAATTTTGAGAAAGCCGTGGAGGCTCAGGATTTTGAGACCCAGTTCGTTTTCTCCTTCCTCGTAAACACCGGAAAGGTCAAACGGATTTATTTTTGCCGATGAGTTAAAGCTGAAGGCGATGTACTCACCGCCGATTGCCTCACAAAGATTTTTGTATTCTGCTTCCGGATCGATAACAATAATTTCTGTGCCGAACATTAAAGCACGCAAAGACTCGAGTTTTACAAGGTAAGATTTTCCGGATCCGGATTTTGCAAATATCACGGAATTGGCATTTTCCTGATTAAAGCGGTCGAAAATAACCAGTGAACCATTGTGTTCGTTGATCCCGTACATGACGCCGGTGTTTGAGGTAAGGGTTGAGGAAATGAAAGGGAAGGTTGTAGCAAGGGAGGTGGTATCCATATTGCGGGTGACATAAATATGGTCGGTTCCCTGAGGCAGGGTAGTTTTAAAGGCAACCTCCTGCTCGAGGCTGGCATGTTTGGGAACCAGAAGAAGGGCGCCAAGAGTCGACTCAACCGATTTAGTGATTACCTCCAGCTCCTCTTTTGATTCAGCGGGAATAGTTACATATAGGCCGAACTGGAAAAAGCGCTCGGCGCCTTTAACCAATTCTTCCTGGAGGACCTGGGCATCTTCCAGGGCCGCCTGAACGGCGGGGTCCAGGACCCTGCCTCTTTGCAGGTCTGTTGCGATTGTTGCCTCCATTTCCGTGATTTTTCTTTTAAGATCATCAAGGACCCCTTTGGCTTCTACCGGATAGCAGTACATGGCAATTTCCAATGAGTGTTCAAAGTTAATAAGAGGGGAGAGCCAATTGGCCTGGACGAAACGGGGATATCCGACGACAAAGAGTGTCCGAAAAAAGGTAGACCCGATTTTAATGTAGTCGAAATCGACTTCGATTGCAGGCGGGGCAATTATATCTTTTACGGAAACAATGCCGTTTGCCAAGGTTCTTGCCCACTGCTGTTCCTTGTCGGTAAGCGTCGGGGCGGCCGGAGTTTTCGGTTTTAGAATATCAAGAACGCCCATATTATTTTTGGATACCTCCCGGGAGTGGTGGACCGGCGGCGGTGGTTGACTGGTTGATTAACTGAGCGGCTTTGGCTGTTGCTTCCTGCAGGTTTCTTAATGCTTCAAGCTGGTTATTGTCTACCGAACCTTCGCTTATAGGTGTCGGAATCTGCGGAGGCACCTGAGCTGACTGCAACGGGGGATCAGTTTTGGGAAGTACTGCCTGGGGAAATGGGTTTACGTCAGGTGTCTTCACGGCCGGCTGTTGTGGAAAAGGAGGCAGAGGATTCGGGCTTTCTATAATTTGGGGTGACGGATTAACCGGTGTGTTTATAGGCGGAACCGGCCTTAAACCTTCAGGTTCGGTTTGTGTTGGTGAAGCCTGGGCCTGTGTTTGAGTGAAGTCGAAAGTCGGCGGCTTTTGAGGCGGAGCGGATGTCGGGATTTCAACAGCAGGTTCAACAATCGGTACGGTATAGCTTGCGGAATCAAGGATAACTCTTTGGGTTCCGGTCGGCGCAGGATTATAAATATCGTAAAAGAGCTCAATTAAATCTTTTGTGGTTAATTGTTTGACTGTGAGACCGAGTCTACTCATTTGTTTCATTACGTGATCCCTTTTCGGATAAAGGCTGTTTTTGGCGTCGGCAACAATCTGCATTTTGTTTTTAGTTTTCTGCGGGGTCAGGCCAATTCCCTTTACGCCTTTTTCCATGGGGTTAAAGTTGATAATCAGATAAAAGCTTTTATCGAGAACCGTTTTCTGCTGGATTATAGACTGCAGAAAATCCCTGTATTTTACGATTTGTTTTTTGATGTCGGGGTTTGTTTGGCCGGCTTCCGCTTCGGCCAAGTGCGAAAAATAGGCAGTAATATCGGCCTTTTTGGAGCGGATCATAATTTGAACCGGAAAAGTTAGCGAGTTAAGGAAAGCTCCATAGGCGTAAATTGTTGCATCCTGCTCGGCTTCCGAAAGAAGGTCGAAATTAACAGCGGTAGTTGTCAGAACCAGACCGACCCAACCGGTTTTATAGACAACGAAGTCATCGATTACGTCCTCGATATCCAAATGTTCCTGAGTTGAAGCTTTAGCTTTCTGTGCCACTTGGCGCTCCTTTTGCTTTAATTTCCATGGGGGATAGAACCTGGCCGTTTAGGTTAAGACTGATGACATCAAATCCTACCCCTTGACCTTCGATTTCGATAGTGTAGCGGCCATTGGGCAGGGGAGTTGCAGAAATGAACTGGCCAAGCTTATTGGTTTTTATAGCTCTTACGGGAATACCGTTTGCGTCGTGAATGACAAGAATAATCCCTTCTAAACTATTTCCATCGGGACCGGAAACTATCCCTGAAATAACATTCGGTTTGCTGGTAAGAGGGATTATGCTTGCCATTGTTGCGAATTTTTGCTCTTTTTGCTGGTCGAAAGTTTTTGTATTAATTTTGACCTGAGCATTTATCGATTCGGAATCCTCCGTTTTTAGTTTTAGGTCTGCCTGCTGAGAAATGTGGACGGCCGGTTTTTGGAAGAAACTGCTTTTGATTGTTTTAGGTTTATCCTTGCTTAAGGCAGGAGTTAAGCCTGCCTCCATAATGTTTTTGACAGCAGGTTCCATGTCGCTAAAGCGTTTTTTTAATTCGGAAGAAATCTCAAAAGTTTTTTCGCCTTTTACGGGGGAAGCCGTTTCGTAACCGGGCGGGGGGGCAAAATGCAGTTTGCGGACCCTTGTTTTCCCGATGATGGGTATAAAACTTATTCTCATGTTTGGCGCACGGAAGGAAACTATTTCTTCAATTGAGAAACTGTTATCGGAAGCCAGATGCGTTTTTGGCTGCGGCCTTTCGGTTTCTTTAATTAAGGGAATATTTTTTGTATCAAACCTTGTTTCGGTGCCCGGCAGAACATACGGTTTTGCATGCGGATTTAATTTTTGGGGAACCGCTTGAGTTTTCGATTTTTGGATTTGAGGGAGCGATTCCTGAAGTTTGCCCTGGTACGGGGAGGCAGGCTTGGCGGGCTGAGGTATTTGAATGTTTCCTAGTTGAGGCAGTGAAACCTGCGGAGGCATAGATTGTGCCTGGCCAGCGGAAATAAAAACAGGCGGAGGGGTTTGCGTTTGGGCGGGAACATAAGATTCCAGTCCTAAATTTTCAATTGCCGCGTCTTCCTTTTTATCCAGCGGATTTTGGTTTTCTTTGGGTAGACTTTTAATGTAGGCCATTAATTTTTCTTTATTTTCTCCGGAATACGAGGTCAATATAGAATCGGTAGGAGAAGGCGGAGAAACTACCACATTCAAAAATTCCGGAAGTTTTGTTTCTTTAATCCAGATTCTTTGCGTTGGCGAAAGGATGGCTTTTATAAAAGCGACTATCCATTTATCAAAAGATTTACCGTTTATGGGAACCAGCGCAATAAAAAATCCAAATGCGGCAAAAGCGATTGAGACCGGGAAGCGGATGATTATCGGAACATTGGAAAAGAAAATGATTATCGCGAAGGACATCGGGATTGAAAGGGTAATAAATTGCTTCAGGGTGAGGTTGCCGAAAAGTTTGAATTCGAATGAGGCGATATGCTGGGGGACAGGATGCTGTTCCATTTTAATTGCTCAACGCTATACGTTTAACGCTCAACGCTTTAATGAATGAATTAATTTTAGCGTTTATTCTATGTGAGAAATCGTAAGCCTTTTGGAAATCCGTTTTGGATAATAAGTTGAGGTCAAGAGCGATGTAAAGTGCGGATACAACTTCATTTGTAGATCCTTGGGCCATCCTTAAAAATCTTCGAAGATCAAGGTCGGATCCCTTTGCTGACCCCTCGGCTATGTTCAAAACGATTGAAAGAGCCGCTCTTCTGATTTGATTAATCAGACCAAACTTTTCCTCGTCCGGAAACTTAGAGGTTAATTTATAGATAAGGGAAACAAACTCTCTTGCGTCCTTCCAGACCTCAAATTTCTCAAACCTAAAGTAATTCTTGCTGTGTATATTTGCGTCTTGCGTTTGTCGTTTTGCGTTAAGCATGGTTTCATATGAAACCATAACATATGAAATGTGCCCGTCAAATAGTTTTTTTTCACAGCAGCGTTTTGCGTTGAGCGATAAGCCTGCCCGCAAGCTACGCGAAGCGATGCAGGCGGGCGTTTTACGATCTTAAAAGGTATAATTTAAGGTATGCCGATGGAAGCAAGGCCCGAAGGGTTGGGTGACGACGTTTATGAAGAAACGGAGTCAAAAAAGCAAGAAAAAAAGGCCGAGGAAAAGAAAAAAGATAGGGGCAACGAAAGAACCGACGAAAAGGAAAGCGAATCTTCAAAAAGCCCAAAGCGGGTAAGCTTTTCCGAGGCAAGATTGATTGCCAATGCGGTAAATGAGGCTTTAGTCGTAAAAACAATTGATATCGGGGAAAACCAGATCCGGACTTTAAAAAACCTGCTTGCGCGGCACGGCGTAAAACTTCCCGAAAAACCGCTAGAAAAATATACCCCTAAAGAAGTTAAGGAAATGATGGTTGCGGTGCACAAGCTTTTAAAGAAAGCAACCGTCGAAGATCCTGTTGATGCTGACTATAAATATACCGGTGCAGAGGAAAGGAAAAGGGAAGCTTTTGATGTTTTTCTGATTGAAAAAGGTTTGATCGATAAGGTTAAAGCGGCGGACTTGGATGTTAGCGATTTTGAAGTCGAAGTCCATAAGAATTTTGAGGTGACAAAGGGACTTGGGGCGGCGGAAGGTGATGAAGGGGAAGCGGGGAAGGGGACGGGCGAAACAGAGGAGAGTACAGCACCGCAAAGCAGGGAAGAAATCCAAAGACTTTACATTGATGGACAAGAAGCAGAGAGACAGCAGGTGGAAGATAAAATTAATGATCTAATTATTACTGAGATAGACAGTGCTGATTGGACCAGCAAAAAAGATGCATTACAGGCAATTATTGAAGATGCAAAGAATGATGCGAAAGAAAATCGCAATTATAAAAAAGTGAATAACGTAGCAACAGCGCTTGAAAATGCGAAGGGACTTTATGCAACGGGGGAAAATGCCGCTAAATTTAAGGAAATTTTTGATGAGAAGGACATGAAAAGTTTCACTTCGGACGATGGGTCGGAAAATTTGCTTGTAAAGATGAATAAGCATTTTCTCGCGAAGTGGAGAAATATGACGGATGCCCAAAGAGCGGCTATTGTCGGTGATATTGATCAAGAAGCAGACTTGTTTCCGGGGGCAATCCAAAGCGGATGGCGTTCAATGGATGACGCGAAGGAAAGAATCTACACGATATTAAAAAGACGTCCGGAGCCAAGTGGGCTTCGAGAATGGCGGGCGGTCGAATCCTTAAACGGAATGCGGGCGACGATAGAAGAAAGCGAAAAAACCCGTGTACCGGCAAACCCTCAGGATATTCAGGAAAGACTTTACAACGTATTCAGAAAAGCGGAAGCGGCCGGACTTTCAACCGAGGATTTGGGACCAATCCTTAATGAAGGACTGCTTCTGGTTAGGGCTATGCCAAGCAGTACTCCGGAACAGCGTAAGAGAGTTGAAAAATTAATCCACCAACTCGAATCTTTTAGAGGAATCCACGTATTTCTTATCCAGTTAGAAAAAGGGGATATGAATCCAGAAAAAGTGGTCCAGACTTTTTCCGAACTTTGGGAAGGACGGGAGGAAATTACCCTTGAAGACTTTTTGTCCAGGTACGAAGAGGATGACAGGGGAAGGGAGTTTTATATGGGCAAGGACGAAGAAGGGAATGAAAAGAAAGCGAACCTTTTTGATGAGGAGTTCCGGCTATATTCCGAAAGACTTAGGGATGAGAGGATGAAAATGAACATGATTGAAGAGATGACAAAACATGATCTTGTTGAGAGAGATTTTAATGACGGGGAAATACTCGAAATGATGAAGGGAGCAGGTTTTAATCCTAAGAGAACACACGGTTGGGATGGTGAGAGATGGGAGCGAGAGATAAATGAACTGAGAAGCTATTTCGTTTCGAGATTTAAAGAAAAGAAAATTGAATTCGGTGATTGGGGTAAAGCCGAAAAAACGAAGAAAATTAAACTTTTAATTGAAGAATGGCATAAACAAAGAAGTTTACACGGGGCAGTTGGAAGGGTCGGAGAAAGCACGGAAGCAACCGAAGAAGGAAGGAAGGCTGATGAAGAGCGACAGCTTAAAGCTTTGGCAGAGGAATTTAATTTGCAATACGAAAGTGATGATCATAAGAAAAAAGTGAGGGAAGAATTCCTTGGAAAGCAGTATTTAGCAATAAGAAGAGAGAAGTTGGTTGAGGACTTTAAAAAAGACCTTAAAAGAAGAGGCCTAGCAATCAATAAAAACTTTTTCTGGAGGGAAGGAGATACAAATCTGGAGGGTGCAAATTTTGATGACCTTTCGGAAAAGGGATACTTTGAATCTTTGGATAACACAGCCTACAGAATGGCGTGGGTAATGATGTGGTCAAATTATGACAATATAAGGATTTATTCAAAAGATAGAAAAAGTAATTTACATGACATTTATGAGGGGACCGTTGTCCATAGCAGTACGAACCTTTTTAACGCAAGGGCGGTGGACCATGTGTGGGAGTTTTACCATAGCGATGCGGAAAACAGGGGGCGTGCGAGACACAACGAAACTAACGAAATCTGGAAGCAGTTTTTGCCCGGAAAACACCACTATATTTTTCCACAGAACACAATGCTGGTTAGATGGGCGTCGCAATTTATGTCAGAAGCTGAAAATAAAATAGTTGAAGTGAGAACAAAGATTTATATGGACAAGTACGATTTCCATAATCCCGGAAGGGAAGGCCGTGAAGGTTATGAACATGATTATGAGGGCTGGATGAAGAATGTAGTTATTATGGATATGTTTGAAAACGGAGAGCTTATGCTTGGGGAACATAAAAGTATGACGGATCTTGCAAGAAAGAAGCAGTTGAAAAAATTTGAGTTTATTGATGTTTACGGAGACCGTGCCAAGGCCTTAGCTTATGGCGGAACTCAGGAGTTCCAGGCGTATCTGGCAAACCCGACAAATGCTAAGTTTGTGGAACTTAATAGAAAGGATAAGTTTTATTCAACAAGGTCCGCCCGTCAATTCCCCTGGATGACATTAGCAACACGCGCACATTGGGAAATAGGAAATAAACACTATAAAAGATTGTTTGATAAGGATAATATGCAGTCTGTTGATTTTGAGCAGGTTATTCAGGAGCTGGTAGCAAACGGTGATATGGAAAAAGAAGCAGGGGAAGATTTTAAAAAGAAAAACTTGGGTTTTGTGAAAATATCTCCACATGGTGACCCCGAAAAGCTGAAAAATGCTCCAACTTTGGAATCAAATAGTCAGGCATTTTTATTTGGAAGTTCATGGGCAAGAAGAGTAAGACAAGCCTTTGAAATTGGCCGAAAAGGGTCTTGGGACTATAGATTCGCTCCACTTGGAGTTGTAGCGGCATTTTTTGTTGGCATAATCGGGGATATTGGAAAGAGGTTTTTTAAACAGACAACTGGTACTGACAAGTAAGACAAAGGGTTTAATACACTACCGAGTTTCTATCTTCGGGGAAGAAGGTCCGGTTTTTTATCTTCAATATATCTTCGGCCTTTCGCTTCATTTACTGCTTGAGTTCTTGCCTGGCGTGTTCTCATGTAGTCTGAAACAGGATTGTGCTGTTGCGCGAATTTCCCGGCCATACCTGCCCCGGCTCCAATACCGGCGAGGCCTCCGGCGAGAGCTCCTGCTCCTCCCGGTGCCTGGGCTTTGCCGGTTGTGATCCAGTCCTTGACCATTTTTGCCGCTTCCGGAGAAAAGAAAATGAAGCCGAAGCCAATAAGCTTTCCGATTGCCCCTATATCGAGATTACCAACGAATAAAGGAAATTTAAGTGAACTATCACCAACAACAGCACTATTTTCGGCTCCTCCGAGTTGAGTAATTCCTCCCATATATGCGGCGATCAGAAACATAATGGCAATTGTGGCAAATACGGAAAGGTTTGCGGCCATTTGCTTAAACCATTCACGGCCGCCGTTTTGGCCCGGAAGCGCTTGTACCAGAAAGAAGAAGGGAGCAAATATTGTTAAGACAACAACTGTGACATAGGAAACCAGGAGCATGAAGAAAATCCTAAAAGTTACGTAAAACGCGGCAATGGCAATTACAAGCCCGGCTATTAAGGTTCCGAAGAATTTAAGAATGCCGTTTATCCAGTCGGGAATATCAGAAAGAACACTTTGCAATAGTTCGCCAAAGGCTCCTGCCCCTTTTGTTACAACATCTTTCCAGATATCTGCCATGACACCGACAACGCTATGCGTAAAAACTTTGTTGGCTCCTGCGGCGTCGACCGGGATAATCGTGGCCATGAAATTAATTGCTAAAAACATGATATCTATCATGAACCCGGCTATTGCGTAGCTGAAGGTTACAAGTATTAAAGCGATAACAATTCTGGGAAGCGAGTCCTGGACGCTGGCAACAGCTTGAGGGGAAATATGGGCCCTGAACATAATCATGAAACCGACAATTACGAAGACAATTACGAAGCCAATATAGGAAGCGTTGCGGAAATTTTCCCAGATACCTTGCACAGGCTCGAGGGCGCTGAAGCCGACGCCTTGGGCATAGGCAGGTTGGACCGGGTTTAACTTTTGAATCTGCTGGGCCGTATAGGAAATGCCGGAAGCCGGAGGGTTATTGTAGAGCATTGCAACCAGCCTTCCTGCAGATGCCAAAGCCCCTTGTCTTTTCGTTACCTGGGTTATTTCAGGGTGAAGCTGGGACTCACCGAGAAGAAGGGTATAGAGGCTGTCGCCTGTACCGCTTAGCTGGTTTAAGTTAAAGACTTTGTCGTCAAAGATGTTTTTTTCGATAGCGCACCTGTTTACCTGATCGAGAACTTCCTCGCTGGTGGGATTTTCAGGCGGATTACAGTCCTCTGGGGCTGCTAAAGCGGGGGAAAAAACAAGAAAAAGGAAACCAAAAACTAAAAACAGAAGACTGATAGCGATAAGCTTTAAGCGTTTAGCGTTTAGCGACAAAAGCGCGGCAGTATTTTGCATGCAGACTGAATGGGCTAGGCCCTAAATTAATAGTAGGTAAAACTGTATCAAGTATCAAGTATCAAGTAAAAATATTTAGCAGGCTATACCTTTTGTTCCTCCGCAGTAACGACACTTTTCTTCTAATTTTCCGTGATTGCGGTTATATGTTTTACCGCATTCCTCGCAATGGATTTCCAAAGTACCGAACTGGTCCTGGTTTGAAGCAAAATCCGCGACGGATTGAGGTGCAGAGTAATCCTTATTCGAATAACCGGAGCTAATTCCGCATCCCGCCGCTACTTGTTCTACTTCCTGACCTGAAAGATAACGGCTTGCGGCCCAAAAAGTTGCCGGGTCGTTTATTTCCCGGATTAGTTTAAGGGCGTTTTGATCGGTATATTTCTTCCTTCCTAAAGCTGTATCGAACCCATTCACAAGCGCATTATATTTTTCCTTGACAGTGTCCCAATCCGGTTCTGCGGAATATGCCAGGTAATTTAAATAATCAAGTTTGAGTGGAGTTATGGCCTCTAAATATTTTTCAAGATTTTCTAGGCTAGTTGTTGTCTCGTCCTTCTGCATTAAAGCATGGATCTGGCCATCGGCCTTGTATGTTATTAGCGGCGAAGAAATAAAATCGGCATCTGTTGGTGTTTCGGGGAGAACTGCGAATGGGTCGATTTTTCGGGCGGCCTCCCCGAATTCCCTATATGTCGATTTTGAAGAAAACCTGCGCATTTTTATCTGCCCGGACGGATCTTTTGAATAGATATCGTAGAAATTATGCTGGTAAATACCTCTTCGGGGGGAAATAACTATAATTTTGGCATCCTCGCCAAGGATTCCTTCTGATAATTTTTCCTGGACTTTTGCAAAACTTGCCATCTCAGCTTTTTCCCTTTCTATTTGGGTTGAACCTGAGTTTTCCCTTACCTTTTGACCGTGTTTTATGACATCGATAAAAGGGATATCCCTATTATATAGTTGGCCGTTTTTGAGTGTGTATGTAGTTCTATATATTTCGGCATTTGCCCTTTCGGCAAGTGAGGTTTCAAGATTTACGCGGGTTTCACTTAATAGATCATTAAGTTTTTCTGAATAAGGTTCCAGTCCTTTTTCTGCACGGAGCCTTCTGAAATTTTCAAAGTCTATGTAGGCGCTATAGCTCCTTTTTACTTCACCTTCGGGTAAGCATTCTATTTCGAGCATGAAAAAACCTCCACAATCCCGAGGAGGTTTAAGCCGTTTTTTGGGCAACTTTCCCTGCTCGGGGGATATTTAATCGACTAAGGACTAAGGACAAAAGACTAAGGCTTTTATTGCGTTAGTCGTTAGACTTTTAGAGTTTAGCGATTAGACCCATGCGGTATCCGGACTTAATTAGATTGCTGAACGCTAAACGCTTAAAGCATAACGCTAGTGCGTATTGCGTTTGTCGTGTTGCGTTTTGCTACTCTAAAATTACCGTTGCGGCACAGTGATGGAATTGGAGATGCAATACGCTTAAAGCTTAATGCTTAACGCCGAAAATAGCGTTTAGCGTTAGTCGTTTAGCGTTTAGCGACTCTTTACCATTCTTCCCCGCAGGGGCATGAATTAGATTAGCACCAGACTTTGTTGTCAATCAAGGGTTAGGTAGACGTAATTAAGACTTGGGAGATTTTCTCTACTTCTTTTTCGAAAAACTCCTTGAGCTTTTGCCAGTCAACAGGCTGGATCATTTGCGGGGACGCGTCATTTTCCGCTTCAGCAAAATAGAATAAACTTCTTAAAATGTGAGTTTTGTTGGCTTCCAGTTTTTCGTATTTTTGGTCGTAGTATGTCAGAATTTTTTCCAACGGGAAAATTTTAGTCAAAAAAAACAGGTCAATAAAATCCCTTTTGGTACCCCTGTCGGCAATAGCGGCTATTTTCATTGCGGCTATATCCGTAAGTGAGGCCAAATTGGTGTTTTTTAAAATTGCTTGTGGTTTCTCGATAAGCTTGTACTGATAATGAAAGAGGCTGAATTTTGTACCTTCAAACTCGCCTAAAATTGTTCTCCAGCCTGTTTGGTTGAGCTTGAAATTTCCTATTTGTGAGAGAAATTGGATTTGGGAATTTGATTCAAAAGCTTTCAGGGTAAAAAAGTCCAGGTCTTCGGAATACCGGTGTCCAAGGTGCAGGGCGAGGGCGGTGCCGCCGGCAAGGTAGGCACCCGTTTCGGCAAAAAACTCCGATGCGTCAAGCTTTTCGAGTGCCTTTTTTGTTATTTTTGAAAGGGAGTTTAGGTACACGGTTAAATAATTCTTTGCCAGAAGTTTTTGGTCTTTGGACTAACTCGACGGCTAACTTTAGCAGTCTCTTTAAGGGTGGGTTTTGGGAAATTTTTTGTCAGCCAGCGGTAGGCGGCGATGTCACCGTATTCCAGGAGCCTTTCGATAACGTAAGTCTGGTTTTTTTTAAGGTCGATTTTGGAAAAGTCAGTATCCCAAAAGTACCTTTTAAATGATTGGGGCATTTTTGCCATCGTGCTAATTTTATCATTTTTCAGGTGGCAAAATTACGGGTAATTATGATAATAACGATACGGTATCGTTCAAGCAGATTCCCCGCTCCGCCCGCCAACGACTGAGTCTTTTGGCTTTGTCGGGCAGGCAGGAGCAAGGATTGGGTTAGCAACTTAATTCTTTTATGCAGGGCAAGGGGTTATTTCTTCAGAAGAACTGGTGAACCTGAACAATCTTTGGGGAGACTAGAAAAATTAGGATTTTCTTTTCTAAGTTTGTTTGTTCCTAGGGAGAAGCGAACAGGAAGGTTGCATAATTCTTCTTGCTTGAGTCCGTATTTTTTAAACCAGTCCTCTGCCTGACTTTTGTAGGTTTCAGCAGGCCTTTGCAGTAATGTCACCATAAATACATTAGGTGCAGGGATGTATCTTATGATAAAAGCTTCATTTTTTTGAAGCGTGAGGTCGCCACCCTTATTTTCGGTTGCTGACTCTACTATTTGTTGTTTTATCGTTTGCACGTTCTTGGGTAATTCTTCAGTCTTTTTAGTTGGGGGCACAATATTATTTGGTGCGATTGATGGTTTGGCTTGAGGTTGTACTGGTTTTTTGAATGATGAGAATGCAATTATAAGTATTACGACTAACCCAAGAATTCCTATAGACGTGAACAGGGCTATGAACTTAAATTTCGGTTGGATTTCGCTTAGTTTCATAAGTTTTTATTGAGCGCATGCCCAGTATTCAAAACTTGGACTTTGATAGTTATTATTGTGACTTACGGCATTAGATGCCTGAAGGTTCCATTCGACGTCACCTCTATCATATTGAGTGCCAAGAGAAATGTCATTAATCTGTTCAGGTATCCCTAATTCCGGGTAAGCTGCATGTCCCATTTGAAAAAGACCCCAGGCACTTCCGCTAGTAGAACCCGGATTATAGGAATTGGGATCCATTGCTCCGTCATTTCGGCTTAAAGACTCACAGGGTGCGATTGTGAAGAACCAAAAGTCTGCATTGGAGGGGTCTATATTTTGTAGCTTTATGTAGAGTTGGTTATCGCTGTAGTTGCAATTAGGATCTCCGAAGTTTCCAACGGGGTTTGTTAATGTATATAAACCACTACAGTCATTGCTATTTGGTGGCGTTCCACCGTCTCCTGGCTGTGTGCCGCCTGAATTTGATGCCGCGTTCATATTGCAGTCTTGTTTGGTGATTCCGATATGTTCCTGGAGGGCTTTGGGTTTTAGGGCGATGTCTTTTGTAAAGTCCTTGGAACAGTCGGTTGCGCCGATAAAACGTTCTTTTTCGTCTGTACTATTTAACCCTAAGACTTTTGAATCTTTAGCACCCTGAACATTGTCGGCAACCTGACCGGGAAGGCTTCTGGAAGTAATCCTGCCCCAATAAGGACCAAAACACTGTTTGAGTTGTATTGGGGTGGCATAGTCGCACCCTCCTTGCTGAGCTGTAATCTCGGGAAAAGCTGCTTCTAATGCTTCTAATGCTTCTGCCAATTCTACGCAAGCCGGATTATCGACCAGTTCATCGCCACTGTCTGCGCCTCCACCTTGACAGAGACTGGATAATTCCCTGTACCTGTCCCGAGTAATTAGTCCGTCTCCTTCAAATAAAACCTGCGATACGGCTTGCGGCATGAAATTGGTGTAAATTCCGGGCCTTCCGGTTTTTTGGGGCGAACCTTCGATTCCTGTTTCAGTATCATCGGAATAGTAAGTGCTGTTCCAGATTTCGGCCAGGAATGGGATCCTAATAACGGGGAATACACGGATTGTCGAGGTGCAGGCAATGGTTCCGTTGCCGTTATCGTGGCAGGCGTTCCACTGGGGATTTTCTGCCGTAAGATCGGTAGGGAGATTTAGAGTCACCGACTTGTTTACTGTTAATGTGCAGAGGACATTTTGGCCTTTATTTAAATTGTTTGGATCCTGAGGATTAGGATTGGAGCAGACATCACCCGGGATCAACTGGTTCTGGGCAACAGCACAAAACGGGGCGTTGCCTTCTTTGCCTTCCGACATGATTTTGAAGCAAGGGATGGGGGTTGGTCCGCCAGTTGGCGGAGTTTCTGCGGCAAGCGCTGATTTAGGACTTAACCAATTGAACGAAATTTTTATGGTTTTTTTAAATTTTTCTGCGACGTCTTTGGGAAACTTTGTGACCAATTGTTTACAGAATTTAAGGGTTTTTGAAAAGACATTGCCGTTTTCGTCTTTTATGTTTTGGGCAGTTTTTGGCGTATTGCCGCATTCATCACCGTTGACACCTGTCCCGTGCCTGTATGATTGAGCGGCACAGGGGACTACGACATTGTTAAGCTGATCCGAGGTGCCAACCGTCCTTGCAAATTCGGGCATTACAAACTCGACAGATCTTAGAACCGTCGGTGTTGGGCAATCCCCCACAACACCGTCTTTGAGCTGACTAAATGTTTTGTCGCCTCCGTAGGCCCAGAATTCTACGTAACCTTTGTAAAATTCACGGTAGGCAGTAGGGATTTTTGCCCAGTATTTGCCCCATTTTTCGTTCCAATCGGTTTTATCTTCACCTGCTTTCGGGGGCTGGGGAAAGCCAAACTCTGTTACCAGTTCAAAAATATTTTTCGGATTTTGGCCTTCGATATCGGTATACTTGTCGTCGGACTCCAAAAGGTGAGGGTTGCCCGCGACGTATTCGACAAATTTAACTTTTTGGCTGTCCAGAAGTGAAACGGGGGATATCTTCTGGATCGGCCCGTTGAACTGGTTAAGGTCTTGGTCTTCCAGGCTGATCAAGTTAGCTGACTGACGTTCCTGGTCCTGAGTTTTGCCTTCTTGGTAGTCTGAATTTTGCGGACCGAAAATTGCCTGGAGTTTCGAAAAGTCTATTTGAAATGTCGTGGAAACATTTACCGTTACCTGTTGGCCCGGTGCGCCTGTTTGTTCTTCAACCGGAATAATGATAGGGGCTTCTCCCTCATCGGTCGTGACGAAATTGTCAGTTAGCTGGGCAGTATCTTTGGCGTTTGTGCACGGTGCCGGGGCAGGCGGAAGATTTTCGGCGGCGAGGACAGGACCACTGACCACCGACCACTGACCACCGACCAGTATTAGGAAACAGGCAATCGGAAGCGCGAGAAGACGGATGAGAATACGGGTAGCGATTCTGATCATGGCAGGCTAATTTAAGTATAGCAAAGTACGTGTGGGACGATAGGTACAAAAGGTAAGAAAAGTACGAATGGTTTAGGGCAAGGGTTGGGAAGCAGGGTCTAAACAAGGCCGGTCCTTATCAAGACTAGTTGCCCCCTTAGTTTAAAAAGGACCGGCCTTGTTTAGCAAGTTTGGGTTAGGGTCCACCTGGAAAAGTAACAGTAGTTACATTTGCTCCGGTGATATCGCCGATTAACTTTAGGATGAACCAGGCGGCAACAACCAGGACCACACCGATTACCGCATAGGTCAGAGTTGCTCTTGCTTGGGCGGCACCTTTAGGGTCGCCTCCGGCGGTAATAAACTGGTAGGCACCGATTATAAGCATGACGAGAAATGCGATTGCAGCGGCTGGAGCAAGAAGTCCAATAATTTTTCCGACTACGTCAAAGATTTCTGTCAGCTGAGCAGTGGCCGCGTAAGCAGATTTTGGCCAAATTAAGACACCAAGCAGTAACAAACCCAATCCTAAAACCTTCATTACGTAGTTGAGTCTTGGATAGATGGAATTGTTATAGTTCCGCTGATTATGGTTACTCCAAAGAAAGCTTCGACCAGCTTGATTATTGCAAAAGACAATAAGACTATAACCAAACCTATAAGAGCGGCAGTAATTGTGCTTCTGGCGCTTGAAACTGCCTTTTCATCTCCGCCTGCTAAGATCCAGCGGATACCTCCGATTAAAAGCATAATGAAGGCGGCTATGAAGGCGACAATTAAGATGAACTTAATCACTGCTTGGATTACCTGAATAATGCCGACGTTGGGAAGCGTGTCGGGAACAATTGTTCCACTGTCTACTGCAAAAGCCAACGAGGGAAAAATCAACGAAGCTGTACCTAGAGCTGTGTACCAAATTTTTTTAATCATTCTTCTTTTTGTCACCTCCCTTTATGTTCCCGGAATTTGCACACCAGCTCCGGAAAGAATAGATATGCCGAAAAA
>Ga0210057_1004606_pt1 | contig 18204 bp, 23 predicted proteins | sample CryGeyCG2114_010_2_FD_183968 | JGI IMG/M metagenome (GOLD analysis project Ga0210057, IMG submission 183968) | Groundwater microbial communities from aquifer - Crystal Geyser CG10_big_fil_rev_8/21/14_0.10 (SPAdes) (version 2) | ecosystem: Environmental > Aquatic > Deep subsurface > Groundwater ...
CGCGCGGGATGTGAAAAAAGGAAACGATTGCCCCCTTCAAATAGATAATGCCAATAAGTGCGAGAAAAGAAAGTTGAAACCCCACGTCGAATACGAGCACTTTTGGATTTACAATGACCATAACGAGCGCGACAAAAAGCAGTACGTTCCTCATGTCACTTACCCGTCCCGTTCCCGAAGCAAAAAGTACGAGCGTTCCCATAATCGCCGCACGAACCACGGAAGCTTCGGCGCCCGTCATCATAACAAAACCAAAAATAAAAACTAAGAGAAGCGTGTATGAAATTCTCCGAGAAAAGAAAAAAGCAAAAATACCAAGCAACGCCCATTCGAGAACGGAGATGTTGTATCCTGAAAGCGCGACCAAATGTGTCGTACCACTTATGCTCATTGCCTCTTTAAACTCATCCGAAAATTCGCTCCTCGCACCGAGCGTGATGCCTCCCAAGAATGCCGCGGGCTCGGCGGGAAATACTTTTGCAAATGAGGCAAGCGCGGTATGTTTTATCGAAAAAAGAGCGCGCCTTACGGACGAGCCTCTCATACCTTCGAGCGTGGAAATCTCGGGATATCGCATCACGCCATAGACTCCCTCTTTTTCCAGATAGGCGCGGTATCCTTGTGGCTCCGCTCGTTTAATCACACCCGTAAGCGAAATGCGGGTACCGTAAGAAAGTTCCGGAAACCGCGCAGTTTTTATGAGCACACTCGCTTTAAAGGGAGTAATAATTGAAATATACGCTTCCTGTGTGGCGCCGGAAACAGTCGGATCGTTCGTTATAAACCCCTCAACCGACACAACCGAATTATACGGCATAAATTCGGGAAATGAATGAATGTCGTACCATCCGTAATAAAGCGCCCCAAGGAGAATAAAAAATGAAAGCAGTCCCGCATATAAAAATTCGCGCTGGGTGTATGCGCGAAAAAGAAAAAAACCGAAAAGAGCCGCCACGACAGGAAGAATAATAATCCCCCATCCAAAATCGTGGCTCGCAAGAAAGACACCCATAAGGAAAGAAAGCACACCGTAGAAAAAAATCTTATACGGGAGCATCGCTTTCTATTATTATAACAAAAACCCTCTTCTTCTGTTCGGTCTGAAAAAACAAGACGTTAAAAAAATTTACCTCTTTGCCTCAAACAATAATACCCCCGCCAAGCATCTCCACCTCTCCATCGTCGGCTCTCAAGTAGAAAACCGCGGACTGGCCGGACGCAATAAACTTGATCGGTTCTTTGAAATGAAGTTTATAGTCCGCCGGCTTGCGGATAGTTTTTAGTTTATAGAGCGAAGCTCCGACAAGCGGTTGGCGGTAGCGCACCCGTACGAGCACATCTATTCGCCAATTCGCGCGAATTGGCGAATTAGGAACATTGGTCGGAACGATGAAGTGGACATCGGTAAGTTCGACTTCTTTTTTGAAGAGTGTGGGGTTATTCTCCCCTTCCGCCACTACAAGCACATTACTCTTTACATCTTTTTCAACAACATAATACGGCTCCTTATCCGCTTTTCCTTTTTGAGATTTGATTTTTGAATTTTGAATTATATTGATGTGTCGCTGTCCGATTGTATAAAACTGCACCCCTTCATGCTCCCCCACTTTGTTCCCTTCGATATCGAGAATGTCGCCCTTCTTCGGCTCAATGTATTCCTTCAAGAATTCCGGCAATTTCACCTGCCCCAAAAAACAAATCCCCTGCGAGTCTTTTTTCTCCGCATTCGGGAGACCCGCCTTTCGCGCGATCTCGCGCACCTCGGGCTTTGTATAATCCCCCAGGGGAAAGAGACTTCGTTTCAACTGCTCCTGTGTCAGCGTCCAAAGGAAGTAGCTTTGATCTTTATTCAAATCCCTTGCAATACATAATCTGTAATTGGCAATCGGCAATTCTTCTGAATACGTCTGTTTATTGGTTTGAGATTTGGTGTTTGTGATTTGGTGCTTTTCGCGCAAGCGGATGTAGTGTCCTGTTGCTATATAATCCGCCCCCAGCGCCCGAGCTTTCTTGAGAAAGAGCCCGAACTTGATTTCCTTGTTACACATCACGTCAGGATTCGGCGTCTGCCCTTTTTTGTATCCTTCGATCATATAGCGCACCACGTACTGAAAATATTCCTCCCGAAGATCGAGCGAATAGAACGGGATGCCGATATGCTCCGCCGCAAGGCGGGCGTCTTCCGCGTCGCGTTCGGCGCACCCATCCACGTTGTAGCCATTGATAAAAATGCCCACGACATCGTAGCCCTGTTCTTTGAGTAAGTACGCAGCGACGGAAGAATCCACGCCCCCACTCATGCCTACGAAGACCTTTTTTTTAAGAGGGGTATTCTTGTCCTCAGCGTAGTCGAAGAATGATTGTTTGTGTTTATTCCAAATTCTTGCCATATTTGTTTCGTTCATCCCCACACCAAAAGTTTTGGTGTGGGAACATGGTAAAATCGCTCTCGTGTGGGGGTTTATATTTTCCTATACCCTGCACCATAAACAACATTCAGCGAATTACTAATTTTCTTATAAAGTTCCGATGTTGCTTTCCCGTAGTTTTTCAATTTTTGTTCTCTTTGTCTTACGTCAACTTCTAAATAAAATGCTTCGTGATACGCTAGTGCTAACGATCGTCTGACTTTAGTTGAAGGAACCTTGCCGTCATTGTGTAATTTTAATCTTTTTCTTAGATCATTTGTTGAACCTATGTAACATTTGCCATTCTTGCCGCTTTTTAGAATATACATATAAAACGTATTATTTAAGGTGCGGGGTATATAGGTAGGTAACTATATCCAATTATATACGAAAACATCTCAGTGTGTTAACAACTACCTCCTTGGCGTTTCCGAAATAGTACAATTCTGTACTATTGGCGAGAAGCCGATTTTAACCAGTCAGATCAGTGTATGGGACGAACGGGTTAATCTACATCAATTCCCAACAATGTAAGCAAACCAGACAACACGGCAACGGGAGTTTTTTTGTTGTACACATGGCGGGCAGTTGACAGAGTATTTTCACGGAACTATAATTGAAGCACTTGTATAATTACTTCAATACTAAAATGCTAACCAAGGAGCAAATCACTGATATAAAATCTGGAATGAGCGGTGAAGCGACCGGCTTCCCTCTGGTGTTTCAAGCGCTTGGAGATTCAGGTCGATTTAACATCTTCAGGCTCCTTATGGGGCATCACGACATCTGCGTTACCGACGTCTCTAATGTATTCGGCATCACCGTTTCCGCCGCTTCCCAACAACTGCGCGTGCTTGAGCGGCTTGGACTCGTGATCAAAATAAGAATGGGGCAGATGGTGTGTTACGAGGTAAATCTTGAGAACACCATTGCGAAGCAGATGGTCAAATTATTATCAGCCAGAGGATGATCCCTGCCCGTCCGGCAGGCGGGCGTCTTCGGCGGAAAAGAGTCGAATAAACAAAAACTTATTAATCAAATTATAAAACTTATGGCAAAAGTAACCATTTATACCACCCCGACCTGCGTGTACTGCAAAATGACGAAAGCGTTCTTCAAAGAGAACAATGTTCAGTATGAGGAAAAAGACGTTTCAATCGACCGCGCCGCGACGGATGAGATGATCAAAAAATCTAACCAGATGGGCGTGCCGGTGATTGACATTGACGGACAGATTCTCGTCGGCTTCGACAAAGAGGGTTTATCGCGCCTGCTGAACATCAATGAAAAGTCAAAAATTATTAAGTAACACAACGGGGCATGGGGCGTTTTTTACGTCTGCGTCCTATTTCTAACGGAATGAGTCATAAATTACTTATCGGGGGCGTAATTGTTATTGCAGGCGGTCTAGTGCTCTTGGGAAAGTTTTCCGGAACGAGTGCGCCTGTAAACGTCACAGCATCAATTGGCAATAACGTCGCTGAAAATTCCGCTCAAGCCAAACCGGCTCCGGATTTCACCCTACAAAAACTTGGAGGAGGTATTGTTTCGCTTTCCGAATTTAAAGGCAAGAAGCCGGTGGTGGTTGATTTTTGGGCTTCATGGTGCCCGAACTGCCGTCGTGATATGCCGAGGCTTGATGGTTTTTACAAACAACACAAAGATAAGATCGAGGTTATCGGCGTAAATTTGCAGGAGAAAGAGTCAACAGTTCAGGATTTCGTCGATTCACGAAATATCAGTTTTCCTATCGCGCTTGATCCTTCCGGCCGGGCATCAAACATTTTCGGCGTCCAATACACCAACACCCACTTTTTAATAGACATAAACGGCAACCTTGTCCGCACCATCCCCGGCGATATCAGCGAAGCCGACATCGTGTCGCTCATAGGTTCATAGTTAATCCATGAAAGAGCAAACAAAAAATAACTACAAATTGAAAAAACAGGAACACGAACAAGCTCGTGAAGAAAAACAACATACCGTTCACATTGCAAGGATGAAAAAAAAATTTGTTCGATATAGCTTATGGGTTCTGGTTCTTGTTGTCATTGGATACGGCTTATTCCTTCTCGCCCAGACGGCGGTACCCGATGAAGAGGATTTTAGTGTCGCGTATAGTATACAAGGTTGGGATCATATTGCCGACGGCGCGTCGCACCCAGAATACAACTCAAACCCACCGTCTTCCGGCTGGCATTATACTTCATCTGCTCGGGGTGGATTCTATAATGAGCCGTTACCCGATGAGCGTGTCATTCATAATCTGGAACACGGAGATGTATGGATCGCATATCATCCCGACATCAGTGATGTGGCGAAAAATACTCTTCGGTCCTTTGCCGGGCAATATGTCGTAGTGTCGCCTCGCGCAGAGAATGACGAAGATATCTCTCTTGTTGCATGGGGCAGGGTTGATACATTCAACATCGAAAATGGTATCGTGAATGAAGGACGAATTAAAGACTTTATTAAAAGATACGATAATCGCGGACCTGAAAAAGTACGCGGCGTACAAACAGGCCATGGTGGTTTTTAACTCACGCTTATGCAAACCAATACACAAAATAAACACAGTATACCGATAGCGGTTATCATTGCCGGAGTGCTTATTGCGGGGGCCATTTTCTACTCCTCGGGTAAAAACAAGATCACTAATAACCCGTATCCACAAGCCGGAACGGTTGATATAAATGATGTGGATATGACCAACGAACCATTTATCGGAAATACCGACGCACCGGTAACCTTGGCATATTGGGCAGATTTTCAATGTCCGTTCTGTAAGCGCTTTGACTTACAAACTCTGCCAACACTCGTCAATCAATATATTAAGAACGGAAAATTAAAAGTAATCTTCAAGGATTTTCAGTTTTTAGGACCTGATTCACAAACAGCCGGACTCGCGGCGAAAGCGGTTTGGGAGCTGTATCCTGACCGGTATTTCGCTTGGCATCAGACAATATTTGAAGCTCAAGATGGAGAAAACTCCGGTTTCGGAAGCAAAGAGGATATTATCGGGCTTACAAGAATGATCGAGGGTATTGACGCGGATACTGTGGCGCGTCTTATGGATCAAAAACAAGCCGAATACCAAGAAGAGCAGAATGAGGATAAAGCGGAAGGCGTCAGTTTTGGTATAAAGGTAACGCCTGGATTTATCATTGGTAGCCAGACTATTTTCGGCGCTCAACCCGCAAGCGTATTTGTAGAGCTTATTGAGATTGAATTAAACAAGTGATTATGTTTAAGGAGCACTCCATCCAAAAGAATATAATAACGACTCTAAAATCCATGGCGGAAGTTTTACGAAAGCCTTGGTATGGTCTTTTAGCGGCCGCCATCTTTTTGTCGGCGATGCTTCTGGCTATATGGATGCCAAACCTTTCTTTTGTGAAACATATCATTCTATCTTCCTCGCTTGGCTTTGGACAAAAAATAAATATCCTCGTCAGCAGTCTCGGAGCAATTCAAACAAATTTTACTTTTCTTTCCAGGATTATCACCGTTTCAGTGTCCGCACTTTTTGCAATCCAGGTCGGCGCAATTGTCTTTTATCTGAAACGGCGCGTCCACCTGCAAAAAGCAGCCGGAATAAGCAGTGTAGGCATAATAAGCGGGTTTTTAGGAGTGGGGTGCGCGACGTGCGGTTCGGTCATCCTTTCGGCTGTATTTGGCGTTGGGGCGACCGCAAGTTTTATCGGATTTCTGCCACTCCAAGGACAAGAGTTTGGTCTTTTAAGTATTACAATACTCGGACTATCACTCTATCTCACCTCAAAGAATATTCAAAATCCCCTTGTTTGCGGCATTAGAAAATAAAAAATATGAGTTTTCAGAAGATATTTATTTATATAGGAGTGTCTGTGGGAATTTTAATGATATTTGTTTTATCGCGAGCGGTATTTAGAAACGATTTCTTTTTTTCTTCCAGTGCCTACTCGCTTGCCCGTTCCACAGGCGGATCGGACGGACAGGGTGAGGCAAAGACAGAAACAATCACTGTTGATAACGGCAATCAAATTTTTACCACAAATGAATTCGACGGACTCGACAAACTCACCACTAGAGAAATTATGACCACCGACGGCGTAAAACACAGCGTTCCACTTGACGAGGTTATAGGGGGCGGTCCGCCGAAAGACGGAATTCCATCCATAGATAATCCAAAATTTATTTCCATTACCGAGGCAGGAAAACTTTTAAGCGACAGCGATCCCGGTATAGCTCTTGATATAAACGGCACGACGAAATTCTACCCGTTTCAAATTTTGGTCTGGCACGAAATCGTGAACGACACGATAAATGGTCAGCGAGTGCTTATAACTTACTGTCCACTGTGTCTTTCCGGTATCGTATTTGATCCGGTGGTGCCCTCTTCCGCCGAGGTTTCCGCCGCCACAAAGGTTTTGGCGGACAGGTCGGCGGGCAGGCAAGGCGAACGGGTGGAGTTCGGCACATCCGGCAAACTCTGGAATTCCAATCTGGTGATGTATGACCGTAAGACAGACTCGCTCTGGTCGCAGATTTTGGGCGAAGCGATTGTCGGAGAATTGACCGGCACACAGCTTAAAGTCCTCCCTTCAGACATGGTCAGATTCGGCGAATTTAAGAAGTGGTATCCGAAGGGTTCCGTACTGTCACGCGATACGGGGACAACGCGTTTCTATGGGCAAGACCCATATGGCGATTACTATACTACCCCTGGAACTTATTTCCCTGTCGGCGAGAAAGATGACCGACTGGGCGATAAGGATTTTATTCTCGGTATCGTGATAAACGGAGAAGCAAAAGCATATTGGCCGGAAGCGGTGAAAAAAGCCGGGGAGATAACTGACCGGTTTGCGGGGAAGACCATTATCGCGCGGTATGAAAAAGAAATTGATGCGGTTCGGCTTTTTTCCGCCGATCCTTCGAATCCCTCAGGGCAGACGACACTTGAACGCATCAATCCGTTCGGAGCGTTCTGGTTTTCATGGGTCGCCGCACATCCGGATACGGAACTACTGAAATAGTATGATTCAAAATAATTATTACAACGTTGCGATTATTGGAGGAGGCGTAAGCGGTACCGCGCTCTTTTATATGCTATCCAAATATACAGACGTTTCTAAAATAGCTCTGTTTGAAAAATATAGTAAAGTGGCGCAGGTTAATTCCAGAGGCAAAAACAACAGCCAAACCCTTCACGTGGGCGATATTGAAACTAACTATCCCGTAGAAAAAGCAAGGGTGGTAAAACCCGCAGCTATGATGATCCCTTTTTATGTGAAAAAACTGCATCCGGAGGAACAAAATAAAATTTTATTTAAAGTGTCAAAGATGGTTTTGGCGGTGGGCAAAGAAGAGGTTGCACAACTAGAAAAAAGGTATGGCGAAATTAAAGAATTATACCAAGATTTACAAAAATTAGATAAAAAAGAAATTGAGCATGTGGAACCGAATGTCGTCAAAGGAAGGAAAAAAAACGAGGAGATACGGGCGCTGTATACGCCCGACGGATACGCCGTTGATTATGAAATGCTCGCCGCATCTTTTATAAGAGAAACCAGGAAGGAGGCGGGCAAACAGTCAGATTTATTTTTGGATTGCAAGGTGAATAATATAAAAAGAATTAACGGGGAGTACCAGGTGACTACCAGCAAAGGAGTGTTGAAAGCCGGTGTTGTAGTAGTGGACGCCGATTCGTATAGCTTGCTTTTCGCTAAATCGCTCGGTTATGGAAAAAAGTTTTCGCTGATTCCTGTCGCCGGCAATTTCTATTTTTCAGACAAACTGTTACGAGGAAAGGTGTACACCATGCAGGATAAAAAATTGCCTTTTGCGGCCGTGCATGGAGACCCCGATGTGCGGGTTACCAATAAGACACGATGGGGTCCGACCGCTAAATTTTTTCCTGTGTTAGAAAGTGGAAATCTTTCCACTTCAATTGATTACCTTAAATCAGCGGGGCTTTTCCGGTATTGCACGGTAAAAAGTTTTATAAAAATTTTGAGTGATTATACCAGATTTAAATATCTGGTCAAAAACGCCTTATACGACCTTCCTGTGGTGGGTAAAATTTTGTTTTTGCCGAATATCAGAAAAATCGTTCCGTCTGTGAGAGCTCGAGATTTAATAAAAGCCAAGGGTTTTGGCGGTATGAGACTTCAAAGAGTGGATACGGAAACCCACGAATTACAGCTCGGAGAAGGAAGAATTATCGGAGATAATATCATTTTTAATATGACGCCGTCTCCCGGCGCATCCGTTTGTCTTTTCAATGCGGTCAGAGATACCGAAACAATAATGAGTTTTTTTAGTAATAAATACAAATTTGATAAATATGCAATGGAAAACGAGTGCGCCGGAGGATATCCGTGTGAGACAGACAAAGACGTTTCGGGAGATTTTTACTCTTCATAACGAAATATATAAACATGCAATTCTTTCAATCAACATTTCCATTTATCATTTTGAGCGCATTCACGCCCGTGGTTTTGCTCTTACTGCGGATCTTGCTGGCAATTATTTTTGTCGATAGCGGAAGAAGGCACATTGCCGATCCAAAGGGTCGGGGAAAGGAGTTGGGTCTATCAGCAATACTTACATTTACGCTTGGAGCGTCCGAGGTTGTTGCGGGGACTTTAGTTTTTATAGGTTTATGGATACACATCGCAACATTGATACTCATGATAGTTATGTTGGGAGCTATGTATTTCAAAATATTTATCTGGAAAACTGGTATATATGGCGATAACAATAATGGCTGGTATTACGACGCGCTTTTATTTGCGGACGCAGGCATCCTTTCTGCAATTGGTGCCGGTCCTATTTCAATAGCGTGGTTTTTACACATATCAACAACGATATAATCGTATAATAGAAAGAGAGTCGGAGGTCGACCTACTCTTCGAAAATCAATTAAAAATAATTAAAAAATATGTTTGAAGAACTACTACAATATAGTGACGTTGGGTTTTTGATTCTACGCTTGGCAGTAGCTGTAATATTTATCTACCACGCATTGCCAAAGCTGAAGAATGCCAAAGGTATGTCGCAAGCAATGGGTATGCCGGCGGGAATGATATTCATGCTCGGTGGCATTGAGTTTCTGTCATCGCTGGGAATGATATTTGGAATTTATGTCCAAATTGTCGCGTTTCTTCTTGCGATGGTTATGGTCGGAGCCATTTATCTCAAGATAGCAACGTGGCGTGTTCCTTTTGGAGCGATGGATAAGATGGGTTGGGAGTTTGATCTCATTCTTTTGGCGGTCAACGTCTTCATTCTGATGAACGGTGGTGGCTCAATAGGAATTCAGTAATCTCATGCAATATGATTCCTTAGTCATTTCCATGCGGAACCGGTAATGGCAAAAAAAGGTCGATCCCGGTAGTAGAACAAAGTTCACTACTGGGCAAGAAAATTAATAAATTAATCTAATCAATAAAAAATATGGACAATCAAACACAAGAAAAAAAGTTCGTTTGTAAGTCGTGCAATTCTGAATCTTCCGGAACCTCCGGTACATGTTGTGGTGCGGAAAGAGAGGAAAAAAAAGAAGTTAAGGTATGTCAGATGTGCGGTCACGAGCATAAAGCGGATGGCACGTGTGATTGTGGTTGCAAATAACCAAGCATCATGAACCCCATTAGACATTCCCACCAAATTCGGCATGCACCGATGTATAAAAATGCTATGCGTGGTTTAGAGAATCCTTGATCAAAATATGTATATGTCTAATAGGGTGAATAAGGTTTCAGTCATTATTATTGGAATTTTGATTATCGGGGGTCTTGGCTGGCTGGTAATTTCCAATCAAAATGCCCCCGAAGAATCAACTTCTCAAGCTCAATCTGAAAAAGCACCGGATTTTTCTTTGCAGGATTATGCCGGCAAAACGATACGGATCGCCGATTTTGCCGGCAAACCGATTGTAATAAATTCCTGGGCGGTATGGTGTCCGTTCTGCCGCAAAGAGCTGGTTGATTTTGTTACGGTGCAAAAGGAATTCGGTGACAAAATGATTATTATTGCGGTCGATAGAGCAGAAACGCGGAACGTTGCTAAAAAATACACTGATGAACTTGGCGTTACCGGAGAGATGGTTTTCCTTCTTGACTATTCAGATAGCTTCTATCAATCAATCGGTGGTTTCTCAATGCCGGAGACCATATTCGTAGATAGAAATGGCGATATTGTTTTTCATAAGCGAGGACCTATGGACGCGGAGGAAATTCGCGCGAAGATCAAAAAGCTTTTCCAGTGATGAACTCCGTTAAAAATCATGGAAACGATAAAAGCCAGAAACCCATGCAAAAAAATAATCTAGATATTACTCACATAGACAACGATGAGCGAATACATAATCCGCGTCATATTTCTAATGGGATAAAATTGATTTTTGTTTACAATTCAGACGGAACGCTCGGATCGCTCATCAAGGATACCGCGCACAAAATTGTTTCGCCAAAAACCTATCCCTGCAATTTATGCCGGATTACCTACCATGGTGTGACCATACAGGAAGATTGGCAGAAGTTTATCCAATCATTGCCGCATGAAGTTGTTTTTTTTCATCGGGACGAATTCCGCAAGCAGTATCCGAATCAAAAGGACGGTCAGTTTCCGGCGGTGTTTGTTCCGAATGCCACTGGATTCAAGCTTCTTGTCCCTCACACGGAAATCAACAAAGCGCAGAGCGTGCATGACCTCATTAAAACAGTAAAAACGCTTTCTTAATTAATTATGGAAACACTCTCATCTACATTGGATGTTATCGGAACTATTATGATCGCCTATGCCGCACTCTCGGTTCATGATCGTGTTCGAAGAGATAAAAAAATAGACGAGTCCGTTTTCCGTACAATGAAGTGGGAAAGGTCGAGCGGGATTCTGGGCGTTATGTTAATTATTCTTGGGTATTTTATAGGCATTTTGAATCTGTAGATATGGTCATGGGAAATGTAAATGAGCAAAAATTGTATGAAAAAAATTGTATTTTTTGGTTTGGGGGCGGTGGGGTCGATTATGGCCACATGCTTAGCCGAACTGTCAGAGAAAAATCAGAGTCGGAAAACCAAATTTATTTTTATTGTTCGCAATAAAAAGGAAGCGGAACAGTATCTTTTTAAGTCTCGGGATTTAATCAAAGAAAGCAACTTTGTTGAGGTGCGAGATTTCGCCGCTTTGTTTGCTGATTCCGGAGAATATGCAAAAGAATTGTCTGACAGCGATATCTTCATTAATGCCGCCACCCCGGAGTTTAACGATGAAATCCTCAAACTCTCTGTAAAATTCGGAGCTCCTTACTGCGACCTGGCTTCTGATATGTATAATGAAAAAACCTTGCAGACGTTGCGGTTCCCACAACAGGATTTCAGTAAAAAACTGAAAGAAAAAAACATCTTTGGCTTGATCAATGCCGGTATTTCTCCCGGAGTGACCAATTTCCTTGTCGGGGAGAAACTATTGAGACTGGAGAAATATAATGCGTCCGCCAAAATCGAGAGCGTACATCTGTATCTTTTTGAGCAGATTGAATCAGAACAAGTTATTTTTTCTTGGGCGCCAAAAGTGGCTCTGGATGAATTGGAGCAGAAACCGAGATATATTCAGGGAGATTCACTCATCACCATAGAGCCGTTTAGCAATTCGACAAACCATGAATTTCCTCACTTTAAAGAACCGGTGGCAGAATATCCTATTTATCAAGAAGAATTACTGTCTTTTCACAATAGTTTTCCCGATATCCAATCTTTGAAAATCTTTAGTGGAGGCAGTGAAATTGAGCTTATCAAGAATTTATTCCAACTAAATTTGCTGTCAAAAAATGATATTGCCTGCATAGCGGATAATCTGTCGGTTGAAAGAATTGTTCGAATGGTATTGCCTGGTCTGCAAAGCTCAAGGAAAATTGAGGAAATGAATGCGTCAGGAGTTATTAAATATGCGCAGTTTTCTGCTATGGCGGAGATTAGGTTGGTATTAGAAAATCCGAAAGGCAAGAGTGCTTCAATAATTGAGACCACGGGATTGAGTTTCCATAGGTACAAAGAACTGCTCAAAACTCCATATAGTGGCGCGACATATGTCTCTTATCCAACCGGTATTGGAGCTGCCGTATTGCTTTTCTATACCCATCAAATATGGAAAAATAATAAGGAACTGTTAAGCGGCATCATAAAGACTGAAGATCTAGCATCCAAGATGGACATTTCAGTTGTTGATACCATAAAAAGGGAAATGTCTTCATATATGATTGACTTTGTTTCCCACACGCACTCCCTTTAGACTCCATGAAAACGACATGAATATAAAGTATATAGCAAAATTAGCGATCGTCGCCTTCCTACTGCATGTTATTTGGGAAAATGCCCAAGCTCCCCTCTATATAGGCTATCAGTCCTTTTCACAACATTTTTCAATATGTCTCATCGGTACATTGGGCGATATTGTTATAACGCTTTCTGTTTTGGCATTTCTGTGGGTTCTCAAAAAAGACATATCCCGACCAGCCGATTTTCTGGCACTCGCTATACTCGGATTTTTTGTAGCCATCGGAATAGAACAGCATGCGCTTTTTGTCGGCAAATGGGGTTATGCGCTCGCCATGCCAATCATTCCTATATTAAAAGTCGGATTGGCTCCCGTCTTGCAAATGACACTACTGCTCCCGCTTTCATTCTATTTAGCGAAGTTGATTAAAATTAATAAATAAACGTATGACAAAAATCATCCAAAAAAATAACCCCGAAGGAGAAATTAAACTTCCATACGGGGCGGGGAAAACTTTATACCAGTGCGAGGAGTGTGGTTTGAAATATGAGAACAAAGAAATTGCGGAAAAATGCCAAGCGTGGTGCAGTGAACATAAAAGCTGCAATCTCGACATCATCAAGAACGCCGTGAAAGATTCCGAAGAAAAGGCTGAAAATTAAATCCATGGAAATCAATCACCCACAAATAAAGAAATTGGAATATAACGAGATCGCCGACGGCATTTATATAGGCACAAATCAGTGTTGCAAGACGCATTTTGACGAAAAATTAAAACAACAAAACATTACTGCTGACATTTCACTCGAAAAAAACAGGCTTGATGCTCCCTTTGGCGTGGATTTCTATATTTGGATACCCGTACAGAACCACACCGCTCCCAAGCACGAGCAGCTGGAATTCGGCGTTTCGGTGCTTGAGAAATTGATATCGATGGACAAGAAGGTCTATGTCCACTGCAAAAATGGCCACGGGAGGGCGCCGACGCTTGTTGCCGCATATTTGATTAAACATGGTAAGAATCCTGCTGAAGCCGAGGCATTTATAAAGTCACAGCGTCCTTCCATACACTTGGAAGATGTACAGCGACAAGCACTGTTCACCTTCGCCAAAGCAATCAAAAATAACCATGGGCCCCGTTAGAAATCGCGGGCGCGTAATTAAAATATGCCATACATAAAAAGGTCAAAAGGTATAAATAATATAATAGAGCGCGTAAAGTTTTTTGCGTCCGCGTCCTATTTCTAATGCGGTGGACTTTTCACTTATCATCCCCGCATTCATAGCCGGCATCCTAACCTTTCTTGCACCCTGCACGCTTCCTTTGGTGCCGGGCTATTTAGGATTTATCAGCGGCGTTTCTATAAACGATCTGCAAGACCAAACGAAAGCAAAAATTGCCCGGCGGAAAATCTTTTTGAACGGCGTTCTTTATGTAATTGGCTTCAGTCTAGTTTTTATAATCCTCGGCAGTCTTTTCGGTCTTGGAGGGACCACACTCGTCAAATACAGAATTTGGTTCTCCCGAATCGGCGGTATTTTTGTGATATTTTTCGGATTGTTTATGATGGGTATTTTGAAACTGCCATTTTTAAATGTTGAAAAACATATTACCAGCATAAAAGCTCTGAAGCCCGGCAATCCGGTGAGCTCTCTTATCTTTGGAGCCGCATTCGCTTTTGGCTGGACGCCGTGCGTTGGACCTATTCTCGGATCGATACTTACACTGGCCGCTTCTACGGCAACTGTCGGTCAGGGAGCTTTCCTTCTTGCGGTGTTTTCTCTCGGATTGGCTCTCCCGTTTTTGATTATTGCGGCAAGCATCGGTTCCGCATCCACATACCTTACAAAGGTAAGCAAGTATCTCAATATTATCTCAATCATCGGCGGAGTATTCCTCGTTTTCCTCGGAATTCTTCTTCTTACCGATAAACTCGGCGTTTGGATCGCCTATTTTTATCAGTGGTTTAATTTTATCAACTACGAGGGTCTGTTGGATTATTTGTGATTTTCCGATTTATAAGCAAAGTTCTCAAGTTTAGTCAAACGGCTGGGTCGGGGCGTAAGATGGGTTAATAAAAAACGTCGATCCTCCGGAACAAAGGTCGCCACAGAGGCAACCCGCCTTCGCCAGAGGCTACAAACAAGCAGTCAAATGGCGAATCCGGGGTAATCACCATCCTTCGCTCCTTCGAATCTGCTTCTCGCTAATTCTTGACATAGAAACAAAAACGTGCTAGTATTATAGTAGAACATTAACTCTAATTCCAAAAGGAGTCGAGAATGAAAAAAATCTCAAAAATACTATTTTTCACCGTCTGTCTTATCGTTTATCTGAATATCGGGCATGCGTACATAAAAACGATGCATGGGGTTGCCGAAAAACAGCAGGCGGTAACATTCACAGAGAATATTGTGAGTGGACCAAAATTCTTCAATATAGCATCCACGCGCTCATTGTTTCAATCAAAAGGGCTCTCCATAACCATTGACACGGTACTCTGGCCAATTTTTCTTCTTGTTTCTCTTCTTGGGTGGATCTGTTATGGTTTTTTCCAAATAATGATACTCGCCTGGGGCGGTATTCAAGCAGTGGGGCGACTACTCTGGTGGATTAGTTTACAAGGAGGAATGGCGGAAATACTCCATGTAAATGGAATGATCGCTATTGTTCTTCTCCTCGCCCTATGCTACTCATTATACAAGATCCTTCCAACGTTGAAAAAATAATTTTGCCGCCCCACGGGGCGGTTTTTTTATACCACGCATGACAAAATCATATGAGAAATCAACGTCAAAGTTCTTCGCCTACGGCTCAGAATGACAGGATGGAACAAAACGAAACTCGGAATGACAAGGGGGGTGACATTCCATTGCCTTTCACAAAAAAATCGCATAGAATATCTTCGTCGCACTAATCCCCTCATACCTATTCCCTAACCCCTCAATTCTATGGCCAAACTCGAATACAACGAACTCAAAGTCGGAACGGTGTTTACAAAAAACGACGATCCCGATCCTTATAAAGTCATGGAATACGCGTTTATTCGCATGCAACAGCGGAAACCCGTCACGCAACTCAAAATTAAAAATCTTTTGAGCGGAAAGAGTCAGGACTATACCGCTCACCAAAACGAAGATTTCCGTGAAGTTGAGATTGAAACAATGCAGGCGAATTTCATCTACCACGCGAAAGATGAGTACTGGTTCCATGAAGCCGGCACCCCAAAAAATCGTTTCTTTCTTACGGATGAAATGCTTGGTCCAGCAGGGCAATTTTTGAAAACCAATACCGAAGTAAAAGCTTCGAAATTCGGCGAAAAATTTATTGATGTGGAGCTCCCCATAAAAATGGAGCTCGCGGTGAAGGAGTCTCCTCCCGCAATAAAAGGAAACACCGCGCAGGGCGGTACCAAACTCGTGACACTCGAGAGTGAGGCAAAAATAAACGTTCCCCTTTTTATCAATGAAGGTGATATAGTTCGTGTCAATACACAAACCGGCGAATACGCTGAACGTGTTGAGAAGGCGTAAGATCCGGGTATCCCGAGGTTTATTTGTCTAGTTTTTTTAACGCTTCCTGCAGTGCGTTTTGAAGATCTCCTACGTCGGGGCTGATATTTTTCGGAGGACGCCTGTCCGTTTTTTCCTCTGGTTTCAGATCACTCAACCGAAGCGCCGGACCTTCGTTTTCTTTTTTCTCTTCCTGTGGAGGTTTGTTTTGTTTTTCTTGTTTTGGTTCTTCATGCCCTCTCTCGAATCGAGGATATTTTGGGCGAGATTCCGACGGTCGGCGTTCCGGCGTCGGAGACTGTGGCTTACCGTTCCCACGGCGGTCCTCCTTTTCTATTTCACTGTCACTCGGCGGTGATACGGTTTCGTCAAATTCAATGCCGAGTTTTGCAAGATCAGGGTGACGTGGTGGTGTTTTTATACGTTGAAGCTTTGTATTTAACCGCACAGGGCGCATCTCACCTTTCTTTATTTTCTGTAGACAATCTTGGCAATACACGGGACGCCCTTCCTCCGGCTCAAAAGGTACTGAAGTTTCGGTTCCACAAGATGAACAAAGCACTCTGAATCCTTCAGCGGATCCTCCCTCTCCCCCACCCATACCACTCCATTCATTAATTTCTTTTTCCACTATCCACGCTGGGCGGGCATAGCGCTTTCTCGAAGACTGCACAATCTCATCGCGTGGAGAAGACGTTGCGGGTCCGTGAAATGGTGGAAGCGTAGAGGCCGAGAATGGACGCGACGCGATACCACTTGCCATAAGCTTCAGATAAATCATCCTGTTCGGAAGATTCACCATATCCTGTATTTCGAATTCGGGAGTAAACTCCTGCTCGAGAAACTCGGCGTCTGCCGCACCAACGCGAAACACAATCATAGTTCCCACGTTGCCGAATACGGCATCCCGAACCTTGGTAGAAACATCCGTCACGAGCTGACCGATATATTGATGCGCAAGAATAAGATCGAGGCGATATTTTCGCGCCTCCGAAAGAATGTTTGCAAATGAATCCGTGGCGAAATTCTGAAACTCGTCGACGTAGAGAAAAAAGTCAACACGTTCGTCCTCCGGTATGCGGACGCGCTCCATTGCGGCGAGTTGCATTTTGGTGATAAGCATCCCCCCCAAAAGCGCAGAATTGTCTTCACCGATTCTTCCTTTTGAAAGGTTCACAAGAAATATCTTTCCGGAATTCATAATCTCGAATACGTCAATCGTACTCTTCGACTGCCCCACGATATTGCGCACCAAAGCGGACGAAAGAAACTGACCCACCTTGTTTTGAATAGGAGCGATCGCTTCGTTCCTGAACTGGTCACGCCATTCTTCGTATTCGTGCACCCAAAACGCCTTTACCACTGGATCCTTCACGTTCGCGATAATCTTCCCACGGTATTCTTTGTCAACCAAAAGACGTGTAATGCCGAGAAGCGATGAACCGGGGGTGTCGAGAAGCGCCAAAATGGAATTGTTCAGAATGTATTCCATACGAGCCGACCATACATTAGACCAAATCTTCGTGAAGATACCCATAAGCCCCGAAGCAACAAGATGTTTATACTTCGAGTCGGGAAGCTCCAATACATTGAATCCTATAAAGTAGTCTGAATCGGAGGGGTTGAAATACACCACGTCATCCGCGCGATTGGGCGGTATCTTTTCAAGGAGACTTTCCACAAACTCTCCATGAGGATCCACCACGCATACCCCCTCGCCGTTCATGATGTCTTGTACCATCATGTTGTGCAGTAGCGTTGTTTTTCCGGTGCCCGACTTCCCAACTACATACATGTGTTGGCGACGATCCACTCGTTTGATGCCAAAAAGCCGGTGCGAGTTCCGAAAGTCGCAACGCGCAAAGTAAACGACATCCTTTTCCGATTCTAAATCCATACATTGATTATAATCTTTCCTCCGAAACAAAAAAACCCACTCCCACCGGCATACGTGGGCAATAAGGACCAATACTGCCCTACCCCCACTCTTCATTCACAAGACTTAAAATGAATGCAAGAGGGA
>Ga0210057_1004609_pt1 | contig 18202 bp, 15 predicted proteins | sample CryGeyCG2114_010_2_FD_183968 | JGI IMG/M metagenome (GOLD analysis project Ga0210057, IMG submission 183968) | Groundwater microbial communities from aquifer - Crystal Geyser CG10_big_fil_rev_8/21/14_0.10 (SPAdes) (version 2) | ecosystem: Environmental > Aquatic > Deep subsurface > Groundwater ...
CCACTTCGCTACGCTTCGGTCGGAATGACGTGTTAGTAGGGACGCCGTTGAGTGAGTTGCTGGGTTTAAACGACGTCGTGTTTGAAATAGATAATAAATCGCTTTCCAACCGTCCGGATCTTTGGGGGCATTATGGGATTGCGAGGGAAATTTCTGCGCTACTTGGTGTCCCGTTGCAGAAATATGCTCCTGCGAGAATTTTAGCAAAAAAAAGCCAGATTTCAAATTTTCACCGCCTCAGCGGGATCCCGTCTCAAGAGCGGGACAAATTTCAAATTTCAGTCGAGGATACGACCCTTTGTCCGCGATATATGGGTGTTGTTGTTGATGGGATTGACGTTGGGCCGTCGCCAGAGTGGATGCAGGCGAGACTTCGTGCAGTGGGCTTGAGACCGATAAATAACATTGTGGATATTACAAATTTTGTGATGTTTGATGTGGGGCAACCAATGCACTCCTTCGACGCTTCGCGTCTTGAAACAACAACAAACAACAACAAACAACAACAAATTCAAAACATTGAAATTGTGGTGAGAAAAGCTAGGAAAGGAGAATCAATTCTTGCTTTGGATGAAAAGACGTACAAGCTTACTCCTGACATGTTGGTTATTGCTGACAGTGAAAAGCCTATTGCGATTGCTGGGGTGATGGGGGGAGAGGAGACTGGGGTGACTGAGTCTACCAAGACACTTATTTTTGAATCAGCAAATTTTGATCCAGTAAGCGTTCGTAGAACCGCGACGGCATTGGGTATTCGGACAGAATCTAGTGCACGGTTTGAAAAAAGTCTTGATCCAAATTTGTGTGAACTTGCTCTACGTCGAGCAGTTGAACTAACATTGCAATGTTGTCCAAATGCAAAAGTAGTCAGTCGTGTTTCTGATGTTTGCTCGTTCTCTCTGGAACAAGGACCCATTACCCTCCCATTGGATTTTGTCACACACAAGATTGGTATTGAAATTTCAAAAAAAGAAATTGTTCAAACGTTGGAGAGGCTTGGGTTTGGGGTGAAAGAAAAACGTGATGTATTGCTGGTCACTATTCCAACGTGGCGTGCGACCAAAGATATTTCTATTGCCGAGGACGTGGTAGAAGAGATTGCGCGCATGTATGGATTTGAAAACATTCCGGTCGCGCTGCCACACATGACTATCACACGACCGCCCATCAATGTCCTTCTGGAGTTGGAACGGACACTCAAAGAATACCTTGCCTATGAGCACGGTTTGACCGAAGTATACAACTATTCATTCGTTTCACCGCAGACACTCAATAATATGGGTGAGGATGTCTCTGCTTTTTTGGAATTGGACAATCCTATAGCCAAGGACAAACCGGTTTTGCGTCGGCATCTGTTGCCAAATATGCTGGAGAATGTGGAAGCCAATTTGCATCGTTTTGAAACGGTTCGGTTATTTGAAATTGGACGGGTATTTCATGCAGAAGAAAAAGGGGAATATGAAAAAGGGGATAGTGGAGCGCGATTGCCAAAGCAAGATACGCTGTTGAGTATTGTGTTATCCTCAAAAGGAGAAGATGTACCATACTATGATGTGAGTAGTATTATCACGCAGGTGATTGATCGCTTGGGGTTCACGGCACGATTGGAAAAAGCAGAGCATTCATACTTGGCTCACAACGGTCGTTTTGCCCATATCTCTGTGGGAGATGTGATCATTGGTTTTGTTGGAGAGTTGCATCCACGAATTGCAGAGAATATGGGCATTCCCTATCGTGTTGGTATAGCAGAGATGACTCTTGACACTCTTGCCCTTTTGCTCCGACAGCAAAGTGCATATATGCCGATACCGCAGTTTCCATCCACATCACGAGATGTGGCCATTGTCGTCAATCGTCTCACACAGGATGCGGATGTCGTACGTGAGGTGTACGACATAGATTCGCTTGTAAAAAAAGTGGAATTATTTGACGTATATCAAGGAAAGAACATTGCGCGTGACAAAAAGTCTATGGCGTATCGCTTGACATATCGTTCTGATACGGAGACCTTGAAAGCCGAGGATGTAGATGCGGTACACAAAAAAGTGGTGGAGATGCTCCAAAAAACATTTGGCGCTGACGTGAGATAACTATGCGCCATGCTGTCCCTACTGCCATGTCCACCCAACATCCGGACAATGTGTTCCAGCCGTTTTTTGTTGAAAACGGATTGATAGGAGGAGAAGACGAAATTCAAGAAGCGTTTTACGCATACTCACATCTCGGGTGTGATGAGCAGATGTGGGATTTTGAGGGAAAGGAAGTGGACAATTTTGTAGTTAAAAAACTCCTCACCAAGAATGAGTCTTTTTTTCGAGAAAAAAAATTGGGACAAGATGTTCGTCTGACTCTGCGTGTCCCAAATCCGGAAGTGGAAAAAGCAGAAGGGAAAATTTTGTTGGAAACATTGGAAAGTATTCCGCGATCATACGACGCGGCGAAATTATTTTATGGAGCAGATATCGCGCCTATTATTGAAGTGATTCTTCCAATGACCACATCATCTGCGTCATTGGATCGGGTGTATCGGTATTACGCGGATTTTGTCGCTGGGAAGCAAGGGCGAGCCATTCGGTCTCATGATGTGTCAGTCGGAGAGTGGATTGGAGAATTTTTTCCAAAGACGATCAATGTTATTCCATTGTTTGAAGATAAGGAACACATGCTTGCTTCTGCTGACATGGTGCGAGAGTATCTCAAAGATAAAGATGTCCCGTATCAACGAGTATTTCTTGCGCGCTCTGATCCAGCGGTCAATTATGGATCCATTCCCGCAGTGCTTATCAATAAAATTGCGCTCGCACGACTGTACACGTTATCAAAAGAAATCAATACACCAATATATCCAATTCTTGGTGCTGGGTCTGCACCGTTTCGAGGTAATCTTCGTCCGCAAACAGTAGAACAATTGATGAAAGGGTATCCGAGTGTGCATACGTTCACGATTCAGTCATCATTCAAATTTGATCATGACCCGAGTGTGGTGCAAAAAGCGATTGAAACATTGCGTACAAAAGTCACTGGTGAGCCGATTCCAGTGGATGAGGCGCGGATGTTAGCGATTGTGGACAAATACGTAGACGCTTATCGTGCAGATCTCAAACCGCTCGTCCCAGCCATTCATGCGGTGGCACCGTATGTTCCAAAACGACGGAAAAGAAAATTGCATATTGGATTGTTTGGGTATTCACGTCAGATGGACGAGATGTCGCTTCCGCGCGCAATCACCTTCACGGCATCACTCTACTCTCTTGGTGTTCCTCCAGAGTTGCTTGGACTGAATGCACTGACCGATGAAGATATGCGTGTTATAGAAGAAGTGTACCCACACGTGCTTAATGATTTGAGAGATGCAGTACAGTATGCAGATTTCAACTCTCCATTTTTCCCAATTGAGATTATTCCTGCTATCAATTTCTTGCTCCCTGATATTCAATTTAACAATCAACACATAGAACAGACTGCACGCATTGCGTCAATTATACACAATGATGGTAGAGAAGATGTTACTCCGCTTGTCCACACCGCAGCAGGTATACGTACGTTTTTGGGATGACAGAGAAACTTGAAATCTGAAACGAATTAATATACTCCCCCTACGCAGGGGGAGCCTACGGCCATAGCCGAGTGAGGGGGTTTGTTTCGTGGAAGATTTTATAGCATACATGTTTTAAAGCGTCCGCACGCTAACCCCCTCAGGCGACTTCGTCGTCCGCTCCCCCTGCGTAGGGGGAGGATACGTTATTTTATTGGGATTTATTTGTCCCTTTTTTTGTTTGTGTATAATTTTTCACAAAAACATGATATACTTTTCATATTCTCTAATTTCTAATTTCAAACGTATGTTCAACACCTCCCAAGACCTCCTCTACATCGTCCTCTCACTTTCCATTCTCTGGTTCACAGTTTTTCTTTGCTGGCTTTTGTATCAAGCTGCGCGTGTTCTTAAAAACGCAAATGAAATTATTGAGAATGTGACGGACAAATTGGAATTGATCACCGAGGCGGTGCAGTTTATTCGTGGCAAGGTGGATTCACTGTCCAGCAAAATGGGACTCGTGAGTGGGTTGCTTGGGAGTGTGGTGGAGAAGTTTGTGGTAAGTAAATTATCCGCGAGTGTAGAAAAGAAAAAGGGGAAGGGAAAGAAAAAGTGATCGCATAGATTTTGATGTGTAATGTTTGTGCTATGGTTAGAAAGGATACAGGACGTGATTTGCGAGATTTGGATTTTAATCCCTCTCAATTTCCAGAGCGTCAGATTAGAGAAATCCGTTTTCGTTCCGGAATACCGGATAGTGAAATAGGTTTTGATGATATGAGAGCTTCGGAAGAGACAGTACCGTCGCCTGAATATATGACCCCTGAATATCTTGAAATACTGATGAAAGATTTAAGAAGAGCATTGGATGCGATAGACAACGCCTCTCGCAGAAACAGGACAAGTGTCGCGGTAGGTCTTCAACGGTCACAAGAAATTGTCATGATTTTTGCCACGTATTTAGACAAGTTTCCTGATCGTCTTGAAGATATTTACACACTCGCATCTCGTCATAAAGTGCCAAAGGGAATGTTCACTTTTCTCGGATTTTGACTGCCACAGGGGTAGTTTTTTCATCTCAAAAAACGCCAGTACACTCCCATATGTTTGCTTGAACCCTTTGCTGATAGGTGGTATTATAGGGGATATATCTAGGCTAAATTTTATGTCAGACGAACGATTGCAAGGTGAGACAGGAAGAGGAGGAAACGTTGTGGTAGACGCAGTGGCTCGATTTGGTGCGAAACGGGATTTGCTAGACAAAAACGGCAATTCTGTACTCATTGATTTGGGTTGGGACGATGTTCTGGCTGGTCTTGAGAGTTTTGCGAAAGGTATAAATTATTTGCACAGAAAAGAAGAAAACAGAGCAGAGGTCAGCGCGCGCAGAGAAATTATGGACGACGTAAACATCTATATTCAAGAACGCAAAATCCCAGCACTTGTGAGTTATCTGGATCGGATTGGCAATGGGTCTCTTCCAAATTTGGAATTTTCTCATACGACAGAAACATTGTCGCAGGAAAGAGGGCGTTTATTGTTGGCTCTCAAAGAGCGCGTCGTGGCTCATATCACTGCTATGTCTGATGAGGAGTACCAAGAATTTTTTATAAAAATGTCAACTGGGTGGCATCTTGATTTTATTTTATCAGACAGTCCCAGCACACCTTTTGAAGAATCGCTCATTCGAAGGTATACCGTTGGCGAGCGAGATGAAAAAGGTGTGAAAGATAGTGTCATTGATTTGCGTTCCATTGAGGCGTTAGGAAAGTCTTTTTTTGCAAAAGAACATGAAGAGTTGTTAGAAGCAATGGATGCGTATAGTACCTCGTCAGAAAATGGATCCAAACCAAATTTGAAAGTGTATCAAAAAGTAGAGCATGCAGTGCGTAGATTGTTGATAAAATTTCAATCCGTGACAAAGAATCCAAATAATCATACTTTAACTGGTGAACAGCTTACACATTTTGAGGATCTGCTTACTCGCGCGTTTGACACTGCGCATGGCATTGTCTTGATTGAAACACTTCGTTCAGCAAAGACATAATCTTGTATCAGTCGGTATGTCATTCACTCACCTCCACGTCCACTCACACTATTCACTCCTGAATGGTCTGACACAAATCAAGCCACTCGTCAAAACCGCAAAAGAACGCGGTTTTTCTGCCTTGGCACTGACGGACACCGGTGCGATGTACGGCGCGATTGAGTTTTATCAAGCGTGTTTGAAAGAAGGGATAAAACCGATTCTTGGTTTTGAAGCATATCTCGCTCCGCGCTCACGACATGACAAAGATTTTCAGCTGGATAAAGAAACAAGTCGTCTCGTGTTGCTTGCGGAAAATTATGATGGGTATCGCAATCTCATGATGCTCTCATCCATTGGACATCTGGAAGGTTTTTTTGACGGAGTGCCGAGAATTGATAGGGAGATATTGAAACAGTATAGCAATCATCTGATTGCGCTGTCAGGATCGATTCACGGATCCGTAGGCACGTTGTTGAAACTTGGGGATGTGGATGGCGCAAAAAAAGAAGCGGAACTATTGAACACCATATTTGGTCAGAATAATTTTTATTTGGAATTGCAAGATCACGCGGGGATAGAGGGGATGCTTGACGTGAACACAAAGAGTATACAACTCTCGCAAGAGACCGGTATCCCGCTCGTGGTGACGCGCGACGTGCATTATTTGAATATTGAAGACGCAGAAGCACAGGATGTGCTCGTGTGTATTGGGAAAGGGTGGAAAGTGGGACAGCATGATAGGGAAGACCTGCGACATGTGGATCGTTCCATGAATACTGAAGAAGATATTGTGTCTCGTTTTCGTCATGTTCCTGAAGCGATTGAAAATACGGAAAAAATTGCAGAGCGAGTCAATATTGAAATAGCATTAGATAATTGGCACTTTGCGCCGGTTGAGTTGCCTACAGGAAAAACTGCGGATGATTTTTTGCGAGAAGAGGCGTATCAGTATGTTGGCGCGTATTATCCTGAAGTGACGGACGAGCTCAAAGCACGGATGGAGTATGAGCTTGATATTATCAAGACCAAGGGATATTCACCCTATTTCATTTGTGTTGCGGATTATGTGCGGTATGCCAAGCAAAACGGTATTGTGGAGTCAACGCGTGGATCTGCAGCAGGATCGGTTGTATCCTACGTCCTCGGCATCACTACCGTAGACCCGATACGATTTAAACTTCCATTTGAACGATTCCTCAACCCCTATCGACCAAGTCCGCCAGATATTGATACTGACTTTGCTGATGACCGCCGAGAGGAGATGATTGAATATGTGACGAAGAAATATGGTGCAGACAAGGTGGCGCAGATTATCACCTTTGGAACCATGGCCGCGCGTGCAAGTGTTCGTGATGTGGGGCGAGCGCTTGGACTGTCGTACAGTTTTTGTGATCAGGTTGCAAAACTGATTCCAATGGGGGCACAAGGTTTTCCGATGACTATTGAACGCGCGCTCAAGGAAGAACCTGATTTGAAAAAACTTTTTGAAACCAACGCAGACGTGAAGCGTCTTCTTGATCTTGCACAAAAAGTAGAAGGATGTGCGCGACATACCTCTATTCATGCTGCGGGTGTCGTTATCTCTCCAACTCCACTGACTGACTTTACTCCTGTACAGCGAGAAACAGGCGGAGACAAGATTATTACGCAATACGAAATGCATGCAGTCGAGTCAGCAGGTGTATTAAAAAATGATTTTCTTGGTATTCGTAATCTTGCCATTTTGGGGAATGCCGTAGAAATTGTCAAAGCGACGACGGGAGAAGAAGTAGATATCTACCATTTGCCATTGGATGATAAGACCACATTTGAAATGCTTGCGCGTGGAGAAACTATGGGAACCTTTCAGCTTGGTGGGTCTGGTATGACACGATGGCTCAAAGAACTGAAACCGTCTACCATTGATGATATTATGGCCATGGTTGCGCTGTATCGCCCTGGGCCGATGGATGTAATTCCAGAATACATTCGTCGCAAGCACAATCCAGAAACGATTCAGTTTATGGATCCACGTATGGAGGAATATTTGCAAGCATCATTTGGATTGCTCGTGTATCAAGATGACGTCATGCTTACCGCAATAAAACTCGCAGGATACGATTGGATGGATGCAGACAAATTTCGAAAAGCCATGGGAAAAAAGATTCCTGAAGAAATGGCGAAGCAAAAAGTACAATTTTACGATGGATGTAAAAAGTTTGGTAAATTGGAGAAGGCATTGGTTGATGAACTGTGGAGGGCGATTGAACCGTTTGCTGCGTATGGATTCAACAAAGCACACGCGGCGAGTTATGGAATTGTCGCATATCAGACATCTTATATGAAAGCGCATTATCCGGTGCAGTATATGGCGGCGGTATTGCGTGCGGAATTTGGCGACGCAGAAAAAGTGTCTGCGATTGTCGGCGAGTGTCGTCGGATGGGGATTGAGGTGTTGCCACCGGATGTGAACGAGAGTTTCCGTAATTTTGCCATGGTGAGTAAACCCGGTGAGTCCGGACGTATTCGGTTTGGTCTGACTGCTATCAAAAATGTCGGGGGACACATTTGCGAGGTCATCTATCGTGAGCGAAAAGATCATGGCGCGTATGCATCACTGGAAAATTTTTTGGAGCGGGCGCAAGACAAGGATTTGAATAAGCGGTCATTGGAGAGCATGATTCAGGCAGGAGCATTGGATTGTTTTGGTATTGATCGTGGTGTGCTCAATAGCAATCTTGAATATATTGTCGGGTATGTCAAAGAACATCGCGATCAACATGTGACCAATCAAGATTCACTCTTTGCCAATAGCGCGATCGCGCTCGGTTCCAAAGTAACATTGAAATCCGCGCATGATGCGACACTTGATCAAAAATTGATATGGGAAAAAAAGTTGCTCGGCCTTTATATATCCTCACATCCGTTTCTCGTATTTGCTGACACGATTGGGCGCGTGGTCATTCCACTCGCTGATGTGGCGAGTACGCCGAGAGATGGGTGGGTGAAGGTTGGTGGGGTCGTGGAATCAGTCAAAAAGAAGATGACCAAAAAAGGCGACCACATGCTTTTTGTGACCCTCGCGGATATGAGCGGATCCATGGAAATGCTTGTCTTTCCAAAAACTTTTCAAAAAACACAAGATGTCTGGCAAGAAGGCGCGGTCGTGTGCATTGTCGGCAAAACACCAAAAGAAGAAGGGGATAACAAGATTTTTGTGGAAAATGCGTATGCGTTGACAGAGGAAAATGTGGAGGATGTGGCGCGGTTTGTGGGGTTGGGAAACATCCCAGCGCAACCGACTCCAACCATACCCGAAGAACCAAGTATTGTGATAACACTGTCTCAAGACGCACTGAAACAGCACACAGATACGTTGAAAACACTGTTTACCAAACACTCTGGTGCATATCGAGTGATTCTCCACGTTGGTGATAGAAAAATTCGCACAGAGACGCGGATTATGTGGAAAGATGATATTCAAAAAGATATTGAAGCCATTGTTGGCGCAGGGAATGTCGCTTTTTTTGGTGAGGAGATCTCTCTTTCAGATAATATCATTGAGTGATTTGATACTTTCGTCATTGTGAATTCGCTGGATACACTCGGCGAATTTTTTTGTTACAGACACCACTTCATGATGGTTGAGATGGTGTTCGCCAGTGGGGATGGTGTCAGTAGTGATGATGCGGTTGATTGGTGAAGCATTGAGCCGTTCGCTCGCGCGCGGTCCGAGTGCGGGGTGAATCACGCATGCGTCAACAGACAGTGTGCCGGCGGTCTGCAAAAGAAATTCCGCATCTTTGATGAGTGTACCCCCACTTTGGGTTTCGTCATCAATGATGAGTGCATGTTTTCCTCTCACATCACCAATGACGCCTTTGATCAATACGGTTTCATCATTTTTGTCTCTCCGTTTGTCCATAATAGCAATCGGCAGATTGAGACCATCAGCAAAATGTTTCAACATTTTTGCAGCTCCCGCGTCTCCTGCCACCAGACAATAATTTTCCAAATTCCATGTTTCTTTGAGATGCCGTACAATGTCCGGCGCGCCAATCAAATGATCGCACGGAAAGGAAAAGAATCCTTGTATTTGTGGGGCGTGCATATCCATAATGAGCGCGCGATTCGCTCCCGCGGATTGTAAAAGATCAGCGAGAAGGCGCGCGGTGATAGCGATGCGTGGTTGGTTTTTTTTGTCTGATCGACTATAGGGCATGTAGGGCATGACCGCAGTAATGCGTCCGGCAGACGCGTCTCGGAGCGCGCGAATGTAGATGAGAAGTTCCACAATATGCGCGTCCACCGGAGGCGCTTGTGTCTGAATGACAAACACATCATCACCGCGGACTGGTTCGTCAATGGTCAGAAAACGATTATCATTGCTAAAGACCACGGATGTACTTTTGGTTTCCTCAATCCCGAGATGAGCGCACACGGCTTTGGTAAATTGTTTGTGGCTACTGCCACCGATGATACGAAGTGTCATAGACGAGAGATATTATTTTTTGAATCCATTGATGCATATATTTTTCTATCATAGACCTGTGTTGAGAATTGGGAAAGTTATGAGAGGCATTTGGGATAACATACAGCTCTTTTTCTCCTGGAATTTGATCAAAAAGGAGCTGTTGTTGGTCTGGTGTCGTTGATATATCATCGGTGCCAACAATCAAAAGGACAGGCATTGTGAGTTTGTTTGCTTGAGGAAATACATCATACAGAAGTCTGTTTTCCATGTGTGACCATTTGAGACGTTTTATTCGTTTTTTATCACTGCTCACTTCTTCTCTCCACCCTGTTCGTTTCCAGTCCGCGAGAATGGTATTTCCTTGATATTTTGGTGATTGCAAGCTTATTGTTCCAGATAGGTCACTCGCGATTGGCGCGATACCGCGTATCAATTGAGGATGCTCTTCGGCGTAGAGGAGTATTGCCATTCCTCCAAGACTATGTCCCACAAGCCAAAATGGTTCTTCATACCATATTTGTTTGGATGCCCATGCAATAACATCTTCAAGATCATTCATAAATGTGGTGACGGTGGCATCTTCATACCCGCCATCGCTTGCGCCAAAACTGTGTGTGCCATCATATCGCACAACAGTAAAGTGTTCATCTGAAAATGTTTTTGCCCATGATGTGATGTGGGGTTGATCTTTGAATCCACCAAGTCCGTGCAAAATAAATACCAATCCTTTTTGTGGAAGATGTTCTTCAACGCAGATCTCCATATTGAGACCATGTCTATTTTGAATCGTGTGTATCATATATGTGCCAATTTGGATTGACTTCCAGCTCATTCCATTTTGTATATTCTTTCTTCACCGCATGATGATAGCCAGCGACCGCGATCATGGCGCCGTTGTCCATGCTGTAGTTAGAAATTGGAAATTTGCACCCTACGGGCATAAGTGTTCCCTTAAAATCTGAAATTAGGGATTGGTTGACGAGTTGTTCAAGTGATTGTTTGAGTTTTGGATTGGCTGAGACGCCACCGCCGAGGATGAGAGTTTTGGCGTTGTATGTTTTGATTGCGCGTTTTGTTTTTTCTACAAGGACGTCGATGATGGCTTGTTCAAAAGAAGCGCAAAAGTCCTTGAGACACGTATCACATAGCACGTAACACTTATCAATCTCTTTGTGCCTTGAATTTGTGTTGCTACGTGTTATGTGGTATGTGTTATGTGAATCTCTGAGCCAGTAAAGGGCGGCGGTTTTGAGGCCGGAAAAGCTGAAGTCAAAGTTGTCGCTCTCGAGCATTGGTCGCGGAAAATCTATGGCCGTTGGGTCGCCGTTCATGGCGAGTTTTGAAATTTTTGGACCGCCTGGGTAATTCAGCCCCAGAAGTTTGCCGACTTTGTCAAAGGCTTCACCGGCTGCATCGTCTCGAGTTTTGCCGATGAGGGAATACTTTCCGAAATCTTCCATTAACACAAGTTCGGTGTGACCGCCGGAGACAATGAGACAGACGGCGGGAAATTGGACCTCACCCGCACTTCGTGTCGGCCTTTCCTTATCAAGGAGAGGAATGCTTGTTTCTTGCTCTTTGTTTTTTGCTTCATTGACGAAAACAGAGTGAACATGTCCCTCAATATGATTCACCGCAACCATTGGAATATTCCAAAGATACGACAATGTTTTTGAAGCTTCAGTCCCGACAAGCAATCCGGTCATGAGCCCAGGGCCAGCTGTCACAGCGATTACGTCAGGAAATTTGAAATTTGAAATCTGGGATCTGGGATTGTCGTTGATAATAGCTTTTGCTTCATCAAGAACAGACTCAATGACCGGCATAATCTGCTCCGCGTGATTGCGTCCAGCTATCTCGGGGACCACACCACCATACTTGGCATGTATCTCTATCTGACTTGCGGTTTTTTCCGCCACAACAAAAAATCCTTCGTCCGAGCAATCGACGAGGGCAACAGAGGTGTCGTCACAGGATGATTCTATTCCGAGAATATACATAGTTTTGCGGTTGCTGAAGTTGTCTAGGTTTTTAATGTTGTTGGGGTCTTGTTGTCTGATTCAATATAATGTCCCCCAATACTTTCTTTTCTCGCGAGCGATGCTTTTGTAATCAGTGTAGCAACGATATGAAGGTTTCGCAACTCAAGAGATTCAGGACTCAGGCCATGACGGTGTAAGCGTTCTATCATAGGTGTCATCGCATTGAGTCGTGTGAGGGCACCACGCAATTGTTTTGGATTTCGAATAATACCTACGTCTTTCCACATAAGCATTTTTATTTTTCGTTTGAGTATTGAAATTTGTTTTTTTTGCGTTTGGGAAAACGTTTTTGGATGCGCTGTTTGCTTCTGACTGGTTTTGGGAATGGTCCTTGAATTTTTTTTGATAAAGCGTGTGGCCTGGCGTACTGCACGTGAGCTAAAGACCATACACTCCAAGAGGGAATTTGATGCGAGTCGGTTGGCACCGTGGACACCGGTGTGCGCGACCTCACCAAAGGCAAACAGTCCGGGTATACTTGTCTCGCCATTCACGGTTGTGTGAATTCCGCCACAGGTGAAGTGGGCAGCTGGTGCGACAGGAATCAAGTCTTTGTCCATTTTGATCCCGTACCACCAGAGTTGATTGTAGAGGTAGGGGAATCGTTTTTTGATAAACCGCGATCCTTTGTGTCGGATATCGAGAAACACTGGTCCATTTTTCATTTCTTCAACAATCGAGCGCGCCACAATATCTCGTGGTGCCAAATCTCCTCGCGCGTCGTAGTTTTTCATAAACGTTTTTCCGTGTGCATTCTTTAATATTCCTCCTTCACCACGAACGGTTTCTGAAATCAAAAGCGAAGGTTTTCCTTTTTTTGCGAGTGCGGTCGGATGAAATTGAATAAACTCCATGTTACGAATTTCAGCTCCAGCACGCTCAGCCATTGCAACGCCATCTCCGGTTGCAATTTTTGGATTCGAATTACGTTGGTATACTTGACCGGTGCCACCGGTTGCAATGATTGTTGCCTTCGCAAAAAAACGAATAATTTGATTTGTTTCTGTATTGAGGACAAATGCTCCAGACACTCTTTTTTTCTCTTTGTCATTGACCATCAAGTCGACAGCGATGTGTGATTCAAATACTGTGATGCGTGGATGATTTCGCACATGAAAGATAAGTGCTCGTTCTATTTCTTTTCCTGTGGTGTCGTGTGCAAACGCAATTCGTCTTTTGCTATGACCGCCTTCCTGCGTGAGGGCAAGTCCTTTGCCGGCCCTACTAAAACCAACACCGATGTCAATGAGTTTTGCAATCTGTGCGGGAGCCTCTCGCACCATGATGTTCACGGCTTTTTTATCATTGAGATAACACCCTGCATTGAGTGTATCTTCGACATGTTTTTCAAAACTGTCGTATTGATCGAGTACTGCAGCAATGCCTCCTTGGGCGTAGTTGGAATTACTTTCCATAAGTTCTTTTTTGGTCACAATCGCCACCGTGCCGTACTTCGCCACTTCCAAAGCAAAATTCAGGCCTGCGATGCCCGAACCGATGACGAGGAAGTCTGTTTTTTTTCGTTCATATTTTAATAGAACACGGATTGAACGAATTGAACAAATTATAACGGATATTATTGAATATACATCCCAATATCCAATGCCTTTACTGAATGGGTGAGTGCACCCATAGAAATAATATCAACACCAGTGTTTGCATAGTCTGCAATGTTTTTTTCATTGATCCCGCCAGACGCTTCAAAGATAATATTTTTTGGGAGCTTGGCAATTGTTTTTTTGATTTGTGTGGGGGTGAAGTCGTCAAACATCATCGCCCCTGGTTTTTTTTCAGCCCACTGCAAAGCTTCCTTTTGATTTTCAACTTCAATCTCCCAGAAATCTGAAATCTGAAATCTGAAATCTGAAATCTGTGACAAATGATTTTCTTTGATGAGAATAAAATCGTGCAAGCCAAGTCTGTGCGTGCCACCTCCGCCAACTGTGACCGCTTTTTTATCAAGTAAACCCCACTGCGTTTTTCTCGTGGAACAGAGGAGTGCTTTGCCGTTTGTTCTTTTTATGAGCGCATGTGTCTGTGTTGCAATCCCGCTCATGCGTTGGAGGACGTTGAGAATCGTTCGCTCGAGAAGGAGAATCTTTCGTGTGCTTCCTGATATTTCCATTATTTTTTGTCCTTCTCTGACAGGTCTGCTATCTTTCACGTAACATGCAACATGTAACATACAACATGTTGCCAACCACTGGACTTCCTCGAGTCCCGCAATAATTCCGTTCTGTTTTGCAATAATAGTTGCCGTCGTTTGTTTGTTTTTTGGAATCAGCGCTTGGCTTGTGAGGTCGCCTGTCGTTCCTTTGTCTTCATTAATAAACCAATCAGTCAAAAATTTGACCTGACGCCTGTACGTTGGGTTTTTGAGAGTGAGTTTTTGTTTTTGGTTGAAGTAGGTTTGAATGTCCCGTTTTTTTTTCATATCTGTGCCTATCTACTTTTTTAATTTTTTGACGACAGCATTTTGATGTATGCGAAAGGCTCCTCTTTTTTCTTTTACGTAGATGTAAGGGTTTCCAAGTATTTCGTTGCAATTTTTACATATCAAAGAAGGAGTATCTTTAATATTTCCTTCTAGGAATTGTACACTTGGATCTAAATCATTAATTCGGTCAAAATATAGCCTTCGTAAAGAACCTGGTCCATCTTTTTGATATGTGAGAATTCTTGTTTCACATTTTCGACAATAAATTTCATACAGTCGTGAATACCCTCCACGCGCACTTTTAAACTTGTCTTTTTTCAATTTATACATATACAATTGTTACACCCCAATCTCCATCATCCTCTCCAAAGACTGCTTTGCCTTTTTGAGAATATCATCGGGGATTGTGACGATCTGATCTGCTCGAGGATTGGTGAGTGCGGTCAAGACATCTTTCATCATAATGGATTTCATATATGGACACAAGTTGCAGGTGCCAACTATATTTTTGTTTGGGAATTCGGTCTTGATCCGATCGGTAATACCGCATTCTGTAATCAATACAAAATCTGTCGTGTCGGTATGCGCAACAAAGTCAAGCATCTGTCCTGTACTGCCTGCCATATCCACGACAGATACCACACCAGGGCTACATTCGGTGTGCGCGAGAAGTTTGGCGTTCGGGAATTGCGTCCGGATGTCTCGGATGCGTGCCTCATCAAATCGTTCGTGCACGACACATGTTCCGTTCCACAGAATCAATTTTTTTTTGGTTTCTTTTTGTAAATTTTGCCCCATGAGTTTATCCGGAATAAAAATGATTTCTTCGTCCGGAAATGAGTGAATGACTTTGAGCGCATTGCTGGATGTACAACAGACATCGCTTTGTGCTTTCACTTCTGCTGTGGTGTTGATATAGCAGATCACTGGGCGATCCGGATACTGAGTTTTTAATTGACGGACATCCTTTGCAGTGATTGATTCTGCCAGTGAACATCCTGCTCGGGCTGGGACGAGGACATCTTTTTCAGGACTAAGGATTTTTGCGGTCTCTCCCATGAAATAGACGGAACAGAAGATTATTTTTTTTGCTGGATGTTGTGAGGCGATTTTTGACAAACTGTATGAATCACCAATCACATCTGCAATGCCGTACATGATATCCGGTGTTTGGTAAGAATGTGCGAGAATGATTGCGTTCTGTTCTTTTTTTCTCCGATTGATTTCTTCTGTCAAAGGCGCAATCACATCACAGTCATCTTGGCTCCATCCTGTATGTTGGAGAGCCGTGTAGAGACGGGTGGCTTCTTGTGTTATTGCAAGATTCATACATGGATTTGATCAATGATGGTGTGGAGTGAATCAGGGACGAGTGCTTTCCATGCGTCTGAATGTTGTGCCTTGTCCGCGCGAATTTGCGACCCACTGATTTGTTTTGTGATGAGAATGGGTGCAACGGCGATGTTTTTTTCTTCAAATAATTCTTTCACCAGAGGATTGCCAGTGTAGACGACATCAAAATATGGGACGAGATTTTGGACATGAGTGACCCATTGTGCGGAATCGTGGATATCAGGGATCGGGATAATCGTTATTTTCTTTTCTATCGTTTCCAATGCTTTTTCAATCATCATGTTTCGTTCCTCAAATGAATACGGATTATTGTTTGTTCGCTGGTATTGCGCGCTCCCAACCCCAATAATAACCTCATCTTCCCGAATCTGGTTGATCGCGTCAAGATGACCAAGGTGGAACGGTTGGAATCGTCCGATAAAGAGGGCAGGCATAGTGTTTTTTGTTGTATTTTGATCATGTGGAAAGTGTATCGATTGTATCAAAGTACAGTCCACAAATCAATGTTGACGAATTGTATATCATGCGGTATACTCGTTTCGTATTTTTCAGCATTTGGCCCCATCGTCTAGTGGTTAGGACATCAGGTTTTCATCCTGGTAACAGGGGTTCGATTCCCCTTGGGGCTACAGACTACCAACCACAAACTGACTCTTGACAGCATTTTTGTCCTGTGGTATTCTCTCTTCATAAACCATAGACAGCAGGTGCCAAAAGGCTTAATGTCCTGCCGAGGTGAGTCAATCTTCATTGGTAGTTTTCTCTTGTATATAAGGGGGATGTCTGCCAAAAAAAGGTCGATGATTCATATAATGTCTGTGGTCTCACCACAGTTTTTTTATTAACATTGATTTAGACTGGTTGAAGATTTATTGAGATCGAAGTACTTCTGAAAAGAAAATAATTTCTTTCTCAATCTTTTTCAATCAGTGATGAATCTGTTTCAATCAATGTTTTATGGCAAAAACACGACAACAGAAAGAACAAGATATACAGGTATTGGCAGAAGGATTCAAAACAGCAAAATCGGCTGTCTTTGCCAATTTCCACGGGCTCAAAGTGTCTGAGTCAGACGAACTCCGTGCGACCTGTCGACAACAGAACATTCAATTTTTTGCGAGTAAGAAAACACTCGTGAAACGCGCTTTGTCCGAAGCAGGATTTGATGTGGATACCAAAGTGTTTGATGGTGGCGTCGCAACTATGCTTGGCATGGAAGACGAAGTCGCCCCAGCACAGATTATCGCGAAGTTTGCCAAGACACACGAGATGGTCACCATTTTTGGTGGTATTCTCGAAGGAGCATATATCAACGCAGAAAAAGTCACACATTTGTCCAAGCTTCCAAACAAACAACAAATGCTTGGTCAGTTGGTGGGTACGTTGAATGCGCCGATTTCCGGATTTGTCAATGTGTTGGCAGGAAATATCCGAGGACTCGTTACGGTGTTAAATGGTATAAAAGAATCAAAAGCATAGTTACAGATGTTCTATCCAAATGAATACATCAAAAATTATTTAATAATATATCTATGTCAGAAGAAACAATCGTGGGAGAAGTACCAGAAAAGTTCAAGGCATTGGTTTCAGAAATTGAAAAAATGTCTGTGTTGGATCTTTCAGAATTGGTGAAAGTCCTCGAAGAGAAGTTTGGCGTTTCCGCATCCGCCCCTGCTATGATGATGGCAGGTCCTGTGGCTGGTGCTGAAGCAGTTGCCCCAGCAGAAGAAAAAACCGTATTTACCGTTGAGCTTACTGACGGAGGTGCGACCAAGATTGCCGTGATCAAAGTGGTCAAAGCGGTAACCGGTCTTGGCCTTGCAGATGCAAAAGCCTTGGTTGACAGCGCCCCAAAAACGGTCAAAGAAAATATCTCCAAAGCAGAGGCAGAAGAGTTGAAGAAACAAATAGAAGAAGCAGGTGGAAAAGTGGAGTTGAAATAAGTTTTTATTTCACAAATCAAAATACCTCTCATCTGAGAGGTATTTTTTTATGTAGGAATATTTGAATTGGTCATTTGTTCTACCTCACCAACCTCGACTGCACGTCCTTTTTTTCCCAAAAAAATGTCATATCAACAGCGGGATAGATCGCTGGCTGTATCAACTTTGCAAGGTCTCTCCCGGTTAACTTTCCACTCTTGGCCAATGCATTTTTTTTATAAAAAAGATGGTAATTAGTGGGAAACGTAACCAAAATAGATATTCATAAACTCTTTAAACAAGTTATCATTCCGGTGATTGTATCGGTATTCCACCTCTTTAAGATACATCGGAAAATGATATTTGGAAACCCCTCGGTAATTGTACAAAATATGTTTGGCATAACTCCAGAATCCTTCAATTCCATT
>Ga0210057_1004610_pt1 | contig 18201 bp, 20 predicted proteins | sample CryGeyCG2114_010_2_FD_183968 | JGI IMG/M metagenome (GOLD analysis project Ga0210057, IMG submission 183968) | Groundwater microbial communities from aquifer - Crystal Geyser CG10_big_fil_rev_8/21/14_0.10 (SPAdes) (version 2) | ecosystem: Environmental > Aquatic > Deep subsurface > Groundwater ...
AGATAGCATCCGGTCTGATTCCTTGCTCATACAAATCCAGGGCACGCTTCTTAAATTCATACGTATAGCTTATTGTACGTTGACTGACATGCCACACACAGGGATTCTCCTGCAGCTGCGTGATCTGCTCATCTGAGTATATGATTCGCATAGTTTTCTTTTGTAAGGAGATAAAGAGTACAAAAGAAAGTGTGAATGGTGCTCTGTTTGTGTCCACTTTTTGGGGTACAGATCAGAGCACGCCCGGAGGGATTCGAACCCTCAACCTCCAGATTTGGAATCCGGTGCACTAGCCAGTTGTGCTACGGACGCATATATATATCCATAAGGACACATATTGACACTATCATCGATTTGTTAATGATCCTTGTCAAGAGAAAAAGGTCTTGTCTTGCCTATAGTGAGGTATTTTGTGATACAATCATTGTATGTCTGTACCGCAACAACATTACAAAGATCTCTATCAGCTAATGGCTGCAATTTCTTCTGAAAGTGAAGCAAAAAAACTATTAGAAGATATGCTAACCCCCCAAGAGCTAGATTCATTAGCCGAACGCTGGCAAATTGTTCAAGAATTAGAGAAAGGGACATCTCAACGTGATATTTCAAAAAAACTTGGTGTGAGTATTAGCAAAGTAACAAGAGGATCACGAGTGATGCAATATGGAACTGGCGCGGTTAAAACATTGCTTAATCGATTGTATACATAAAAAGTGCCAACATCGTTGGCACTTTTTCTTTCTAGAATGGCTTCACTCCTTTCAAATTTTTGTTAGCTCTGTAAGGATGTAGGTACCTTGGTGCACCTTACTATCTTTTGTTGTCTTCTCTGAAGATCGTGCGAGGTGACTGTCAATTCTCTTGATTGATTCGACATACCCCTCGTACATTGGCTCTTCAAAGAAAACGACAGGGAGCATTCCACCAAAGGTGGGGTAAGACTCCCAAACATCAGCATGAAGACCGTTTGCTCTGGAGGATTGTTTGAGACTGTGAACAGTTTCAGATTTGCCCTGCACAACGTAGACAGTCTCATTCGCCCAAACTTCGACAGTCTCATTCCAGGGATTTGCTCTTGTCTTGATCGTTGCCGGCCAAGGGTAGAACCACTGGTTGACGAGAGCATCTGCATTGTAGAAGGAAAGCTGAGCTTTCCCACCGGGACACAGAACTCGCTTAAGTTCCGAAAGTAGATTTGGTCCGAGCTCAGATGCAGTTCCAAAATTGGCGATTGCAAAAGATACAGAATTATCTTCAGCCGGAATTCCAAGCTCTAAATCATGGACATGAAATGATACCTTTGATGACCACTGCTGCCTATTTTTCGCAGCAGAAATCATGTCTGGAGACACATCATATGCACGAACTTCTTCGAACATTGGCTGAAGGTATCGTGTGGCCTGACCATTTGCACAGCCGAGGTCGATTCCAAGTTTCCTTCCATTCATCCCCATAGACCTCATTATTCTCATGAAGCTATGAGTTTCCCTGTCACGATAGCTACTCATTGCGTGAGTAAGATACCCATTGCAATAATCATCGTAGCCTACACAAACCGCTTTTGTCAGACTCAGAAGGTTCCGCCGTAATTCATCAGCCGGAACTGGATTCTGATTCATGAATGTTTCGCGATTTGTCACATGACATTCACTGATCTTGCTATTCCAAATAATCAGTGACCAAAGCTCAAGAACATAACGTGGATCAAGACCCAATGCCTCCGCTCTCTGGGTCAACTTTTTAAACTTACTTGCTTCACGGTCGGAGGCCTGAAGGCCTTTTCCGTGTTGCTCCTTTAAGATACCTACTTTCTCAACTAACTTAGATCGATCTGTGAGCAAAGAAAGTAGAGCTTGATCAATCTCATCGATTTTGTCCCTGATTGGAACAAGTTCCTTCATGTATGTGTCCACTAGGCACCTCCTTCCAGTCCAATGGCAGTCTTCATGTGATGAAGAACGTCTGCTGCCACCGGTCGAACTTTTTGTGCACCCTGCGCGAGAACATCTCGCACATCCGAAGTGCTTATCGAGGCGTAACGTGACTGGATAGGCTCGAGGAGCTGCACCAGACGATCTGCCAGTTTTCCTTTCATTTCACCAAAAAACTTGTCCGCTGAGTTTCCCCAGCGATCAAGAAACTCATCTGCAAGTGATTCATCGCAGAAGAGTTCGATCAACTGGTACAGGTTTTCTGTTCCAACAGTGCGTGCGCCAATGGGTTCTTCTTGAGTTGGCATGCGCATGATCTTCTTTTTAATCAACTTTGGGGAATCCAGCAGTGCAATTGAGTTGTTTGCACTCTTGGACATTTTGGTCGATCCATTCAGCCCCGGAACAGTAACTGAGCTTTCCTCAGTAAGTTCGGGGATGACGAGTGCATCAGTTTGAAACATGTGATTGAATGTTCGAGCATAACCTCGAGCAAACTCCACATGCTGACGTTGGTCTGCACCAACAGGGACGAGTGTAGATCTGACAGCCAGAATATCTGCCGCCATCAATACAGGATACAGGAGCAGTCCTGCATTCAACTCATTCCCGAAATGATACAGATCCACTTCTGTAAGACTACCGTAATTAGGCGTACTAGACCTGACCATTTCTCCGGCACTCTCATCATCCTGTGCATCCTTGCGTGTCACCATCTCTGCAATCGCCTTTGCATCAATTTTTCCTTTCCAAGTTGTGCAACGACGAAGTTGAGCTAGGGTAGTGAAATTACTTAGAACCTGAGAAACTTCACTAATCTCAGGAACGTGGGACTGTCTGTACAGAACCACTTTATCTGGATCGAGACCGCATGCCATGTAAGAGCGTACAACTTCGACAGATGTTGCATCCAGATCTACATGACCTGTCACTTCGTTAAGGGCGTGCAAATCAGCAACAAAGAAAAAACACTCTTTGCCACTATCTTGCAGTTCTACAAACTGCTGTGCAGCACCTCGGTAATTACCGATGTGCAATTGCCCAGTGGGTCTCATACCAGAAAGAACTCGGTCGTGGGACATTATGTCACCTCCTAAGAAAAAGGGGATTGGGTTTTAGATTGAAGCCGTTCCTGTGAAAGAACGCTCGAAACAACTGCTTCGAGAAAAGTAGTATAAGTTAATCTACATATTAATCAATTAATGATTTTTTTAATTTAGTCAAATAGTGGTGTATATACATACTATAAGCAAAATAGTCAGTTCTATACTGCCTTGGAACAGGCGTTACAGACCTTCCAGCGGTGATGACAGCCATTTTGCGGTTCTGATGCGACCCTGTCGCATGTATGTGTCTAAATACTGTAACGAGGGAGGGGAGGATGTTAAATAAGGATATCCCAATTTTCTAGATACTGATCAATCCACCCTTTCCCAAGTCTCTTCTGCTGAGCAGGGGTACATTCTTTTTCATGAATGCAATCAATCTGCAATCGTCTCATTTTATTATCATTATGCTTTTGCCCATTTCTACCTGGAGTATCTAGAGCCTCTTCTTTAATGCAGATTCTTGGGGTAGGGGAATCATGTCCATAGTAAATCACTCTACCATATTTTTTACTTCCCATGATGCTTTTGATGCACCTCCTTCAGCTGAGGATTAGTCACGTGTGTATATATCTGCGTTGTGCCTAGGTCCTTGTGTCCAAGCATTTCCTGAACAGACCTAAGGTCTGCACCATTACGGAGTAAGTCTGTCGCAAAGCTGTGGCGGAGCGTGTGAGGGGAGGGATTGCTCATAATTCCTGCCTCCCGAGCATATTTCTTTACAATGTTATAAATAGAAATACGGGACAAGCGAAACTCTTCACCCGGTGGGAGTGCTTTAGCAGCTTTGTCGAAGTTTCGGATGAAAAGAGGAGAGAGATGGTCGAGGCGGATCTCCATGTAGCGCTTGAGGGATTCTACTGCTTCGTCTGAGACAAACACCACACGGATCTTCCCACGCTTTCCACGGACGGAGATCTCCCGTGTATCGTAGTTCAAGTGGTCAACATCGAGGCTACGAAGTTCTGCAAGACGAAGGCCGGTAGAGAAGAATAGTTCGAGGATGGCTTTATCACGTTTACCGATTTTTGTACTGATGTCTGGAGCGTCAAGTAGGCGATGCAGCTCCTCCTTAAACATCACTTTCACCTGCCGTTGTTCTTCTTTAAAGCGCTTAATGCGGTCTGGAGGGTACACATCCATCTCCTCCTCGGTAATGAGGTACTTAAGGAACGCTCGAAGAATGGTTAAGTGGTGGTTTTTGGTACGAATAGCGAGTTCTCCGTCTGTTTTCGTTCTAAAACTATGTAATGCAGACTTATAGATGCGCACAGTAGCCTTATCGATGGAAGAAGGGGAGCTGACACCACCAAGTTCTGCAAACATGGTAAGAGACTGACGATACGAAGAGATAGTAAGCGGGGATTTGTTTTCTTCTGCCTTTAAGAAGATGAGATATCTTTCAATCGCCTTGGATAGTTCTGATTCATTCATAGGAGAAGGTGCAGAGGGAACAGAGGGTGCAGACGTTTTCCACAATTGTTCCTACTTAACATAATGCATTTTATGTTAACTATCAATTGACAAAGTCAAATTCACCGTTTAAATACATAAAATGTGTTTAATCGATGAATAGCGCACAGTAGAGTTGTCACTCGTCTTTTTTTATAAAGTTATACTTTGTTAAGAGATGCATACATTGCGCTAATGTACGTAAAGACGCCTACTACTCAAAAGCATAGTTTTCACTTCCCTACTGAGTCACCTATGACTCTTATTGTATAAAAAATGTATACACTTATACTTCCCTACTTGCTCAAATAGGCTATTTAATGAAGAATTTGGCACTTATGGCCATATTCGCTCTCTAAGGTGTTTTTGGGATCTGGAGACGGATTGCAATGGTATAGAGGAATGCAGCGACTTCTCGCAGTATTGCCTTCGTTTCGAATGCACGGGTTGGCAGATGCTCTGCCGGATGAGTACTTAGCTCAAGGTTATACATATCTGCCAAGAATCTAATACGAGCTAGGTGATATCTGTCAGATATTCCAACGACGCTATCGCAGTCTTTTAAAAGTGGCGTCGTATACAAGATATTTTCAATTGTAGACGTTGCCATCTCTTCAAGAAATATATCTTCAGGATCTACCCCATGCAGCAATGCAACCTTTCGCATCACATGTGCTTCGCTTTCTTTGTGCTCATCACCTTTGCCACCAGACAAAAATATCTTCTGTATGCCCCCACTCTGGTACAAGTCCGCAGCAGTTGTTACTCTCCGCGTTATGCCTGGCCCTGCCGTACCTATGCCATGTACAGAAGCACCAAAGACCAACGCGCACTCTGCAGGAAAATCTGAATTCCCATCAAACTGCGATACGATGTACCCCACAAGTGCAATCACTGTTATCAGGCCCAAAACGATACCAGCTTTTACTGTTAGTACTACTATGCGCAGATGAGATTTAGATGGAATCATGAAACTCTACTCTACACGAATTTCTGTAATCGTTGTAGTCTTCGTAGTCTTCGTAATCCTCGTAGTCTTCTACTCGATAACAGGCTCCACAACAATGTGAGATGGAATACGTGGGAGATACGCTGACCATGGTGGCCAGATAGAAATTGTTGCTTTCTTCACCTCTGGAAAGTTATCGACAATTGGCTGTGCATCTACCTTATGGAGTCCTTTCACACTTTCACGAACTTTCTTTGCAAACACTGCACCAGTTGGTGATAGAGGATCTAAAATATATTGCTGCGTTCCAGTTAAGTCTACAGTGAGTTTTATCCACGAGAAATCATCTGCATAGTCGATAACGTGAGCAACGAGTCGCTCTAGTGTTAGCGATTCCTCAAGAAGCCGACGTCCTTCCCCAACATGGGAGTGAAGCTCTTTCCCAAGCATATCAAGTACCTTCTGTGTGTTATATGCATACGTTGTATATTCAATACTTCCAGAGATCGGAATGGACTTCACTGGAAGACCAATAAACTGATCAGGTATATCAAAATTCATGTACTCCACCTTTGTGAGCTCTTCGTAATAGAGCATTTCAAGAACAGAAGTATTATCTTCATCTGCATTACTCACCTCTTTCCGTTCATCTGCAATACGCTTTGCAAGAGAGAGCAGCTCCGACTCCAGTTGCACCTTTGCAAGTTTTATATCGTCTTTACTGAGCACTGTGCGATAATCTGACACACCACCTTCGCCAGCTTCTGTGTTCTCTGCGTAGACGAGGATTCGCTCCTCACGTGTAAGTCCTGGGAAATCCCACTTTAACCCTGCGGGGATATTTCCACGCTCACCGACGATTTCCCCGTAGAGGTCCTCCGGGTCTGCCTCGGCTCGAACGAGCACATTATCGAGCGGGTTTATTTTAATAGAATCTTCTAAGCGAAATGTCATACCTGCTTGGTTTTGTACGCGCGTACCTGCCTTCAGCCAATACGGCTCATTAGAATTATTAATAACCTTCATGGCAGCTTTGGCATTTGTGCCAATAAACTCCCGACTAATTTGGTCGTACGTAATACTATGATCAACGCGAACAACTATTGGAATAAGATCCATGACACGGACACGAGCAGGAAGGTCTGCAGTAGAACCAGACTGTGCCAAGAAAATATTTGCTGTCTGAGACAGTGTTTCGTCTGTCGGATACACAGAGATAGTTGCAGATGGCAGTAATCTAAAAAACACAAAAAAGAACAAACCTGCACTCAAAAAAATAAGAGACCAAATACGAACCTTTGGAAGACTAAGAAGTCCCATCGATTGCAACTTGCTTCGTAGCTGCTGCCGCCAAATATGCGGGAGAAATTCTCGCAATGCATCATCGAGCAGCGGGTTTCCATCAAGAAATTTTCGAAGATCTTGGACAGAACCGATAATGCGTATCCCCTTCGCGCGTGCAACTTTCGACAGAACAGCACTTCGTGTCGCAATGCGAAGACGCGTGCTGTATTTTTTACACAGTGCAAGAACACGTTTTCTTATTTCTTTATTCGCAAGGATCTGTGGTTCTAGACCTGAAAAAATAATAAGTATTTCTCCTTTTGATTCTTGGATCCTCCTTTCAAATATGACAAGAGGCTCATCTTGATCAGGAAAAAGAACGGTGATGGACGTCTGGGCACTCACCCAAATAGCATAACATGAAACCTAGAAAATCATGCCGCGTTATTTTTGTGCGAGGACTTCGAGTGCAGGAAGTTTCTTTCCAGAGATATAATCAAGCATTGCACCACCTGCTGTACTCACAAACGTGTAGACGTCCATTGGGTATTCATAGCGTTCATGGAAATCGAGCGTATCCCCTCCACCAACAATACTCGTTGCGCCGCTTGCTGTTGCCTCTGCGATAGCTTCTGCAATTCGCTTTGATGCATGTGAAAAGCTATTTATCTCGTAAAGACCCATTGGTCCGTTCCAGACAATCGTTCCGGACTCTGCAATAATCTTTTTATATCTTTCAACTGTTACTGCTCCAATGTCAAATATACCCATATCACCTTCGATGTCTTCAACAGGAATATCAATTTTTATCGCGTGATCCTGAGGAGTAGAAGACACAACAACATCACGAGGAATGTGAATAGTAGCATTTTCTGGGCTCTCACTTGCGAGCATGAGCTCTTGTGCAAGTGTAAGATACGCCTCATCCCACTTACTCACACCTATGTCAAAACCACGAGCAGCAATCAGCGTATTTGCGATACACCCCCCAACAAGAATATTGTCTCCTTTCTCTAAGAACTGACGAATAACAGGAACTTTCGTTTCGATCTTTGCACCGCTAATAATAAGAGTTACTGGTTTTTTAGGATTGTCATGCACATGAGAAAGCCCCTCAAGTTCCTTTTGAATATTTAAACCCAAATACCCAGGAATATATTTTGGGACAGATGTCATACTCGCATGGTCTCTGTGACTATTGGAAAATGCATCGTTCACATAAATATCTGCAAGGTCGGCAAGTGCCTTTCCCATTGCATCACGTTCTGATTGATCTTTACTTTTTTCTGCAGGTTCGTATCGCAAATTTTCGAGTAGCAACACCTCGCCTGGTTGCAAGTTATGCGCTTGAAGCTTTGTCTTTTCATCACAACAATGATCTGCAAACTGCACAGGAACACCCAGAAGTTTTTCAAGAACTGGTATCAATGGACGCTGGCTCATATCTGGTTCTCGCGCTTCTGTTGGACGTCCTTGGTGAGCCATGATTATGAGAGCGCCACCGTCGTCTAATATCTTTTTCATTGTTGGAAGCACCGCATCAATTCGTGCAGTGTCATGCACTTTCCCATCAATGATCGGAACATCGAAACCCGCACGAAGCAGAACTGTTTTTCCAGAAAGTTGTACGTTGTCTAAAGTAGAGTATGTCATAGGCCGATACTATAGGTAAAATAAAAATAGTGTTCAACCTCGCTCTTGACAAAAAGGACCCCTATGCTGGAATCCGTCTTGCTAAAAAAGCAAGTGACTCTCGGAATGATAATGGGCCTAATGAATATGAGCTTGGAACCATAATTCCCATTGTTTTTCCCTATTTTCATTGCAGAAATACCCAGTCATAACGCCTCCTGTATTCACGATAGTGTCCACTCTCCCCTCCTCTACCGCGCTGGCATCTACATTGTCTAAAAGCGGAATTATGGCTTCCTGTAGCTTAAAACCTACAATATAACCCCTTCTATCAAAATGAAACATCTCGCTTAAGCGCTCTGGCAAGGCATTTTCCTCTGTCTGATATCGGCTCATCACAGCATCCAGGCCTTTTGATACAAACTCTGCATTCCACCATTTCATGTGCTCTGACACTCTCTCCAGAGATCCGATAATGCCGAAGAGTTCGCGACTTTCCATGTAACTATAGTATGATGCATGCACACATATGTCACTTGAAATACTTTTTTTGGCTTTCATTCTCTGCGCTGCGCTGCACCTCGTTGCACTTCGTGGCTTTGAAAAAATAAATTTCCTCGACTTCCCAGAGAGGTACGGCCTCACCCGTGCACGACTTCCCTACCCTACAGGTATTCTCAGCGTCATGGTTTTTATTGCTCTGTATGCTTACATAACACCACAGACACTACAAACATATGGCATCATTGGAGGAATTTCCCTTTTAGGTATTGTCACTTTCATTGATGACCGAAAAGGAGTTCACCCTATTTTCAGGCTTATTATCCAAGCCCTCGTCGCATTCATCATCTTTGCAACTGGCTCTCGCATCTACACACTGACAAATCCCCTCCTCGCAGATGGGCTACTCAATTTAGATACCATTGATATTACAACGCGTATGTTCGGCCCACTCCCCTTGTGGAGTGGTGTGTTTACTATTTTCTGGCTCATGCTTTGCATGAATGCACTCAACTGGTTCGATGGAATCCCAGGGCAAGTAAGTACTCTCAGTACTATAGGATTTATCGTCATCGGAATGCTATCGCTCAGTGATAGAGTCAACCAACCAGAGCTTGCACTCCTTGCATTTATACTAGCGGGAATCTCTCTTGCAGGACTCCTCTTTGACTTCCCACCAAACCGCGTCCTTATGGGAGACACAGGTGCCATGTTTTACGGCCTCATGCTTGGCGTACTTACTATTTACGCGGGTGGAAAAGTAGCAACCGCATTCCTCGTTCTTGGTGTTCCACTTATTGATGTCTTCTTTGTGGTTATAAGAAGAATCTCAAAAGGCAAAAGCCCACTGAAAGGCAATGCAACTAACGAGCACCTTCACCATCGCCTACTCGCAATCGGTTGGAGCGAACGAAAGATTATTCTACTCACTGCAACACTTGGCACACTGTTTGGTATTACTGCACTGTTTCTCACTACCAACGAAAAAATCTATGCAGCTGTTGCACTCTTCATTGTCATGCTTGGACTAAGTCGATATTCACGCACATAAAAAAAGACGTCGCTACGAGCGACGCCTTCGTGTTCCTGATCATGTTTCTGCTAGGAGGTATCAATTTTAATGATATTTATTAGCGATTATATTCCATTGGTCGACTTAAGACATCAAATGGCAATACCTTGATGACAACCGTACGACGACCACGTGGAAGCATATGCACTGTTACATCTCCCTGAACGAAATCAAGTGGAGAGATTGTCGCAGGACGGAACTCCGCTTCACCGTATGCAGTGCGCAACACGAGGTCCTTGTTAAGTCTAGGACTCTTCACTACATTTCCATCCGCATCAAGCAATGTAATGCGAAGCTTCTCCCAGCCACGACCTGTGAAATATCCATCATGGCTAATCTCTACAGATGCCACTTCACCAATAGCAGCCTCCGTTACAGACTGGTCTGATGCAACCTCAGGAACAACAATTTTTGGTGCAGACCCAAAGAGGCCAGTACCTAAATTGTTCGATGCAATGACCTGACGACTATCACGATCTGCAATTCTTTCTCGGACACGCTCTTCGCGTCGAGCCTGAAGTCGAGCAATAATGGTCTTCTGACTAAGCTCTTCTACCTGCGTTGGAACTGTTGTTTGCGCTACACGAACAGGTTGGTTCTGTGCATCGTCAATACGTCGTGGAACAACAACATCAGCAGGGTCTGTGATTCTCTGACTTCGACGAGATTCCGTACGAGCAATGAGTGTTGTTGCCTGCTCTAGCGGTGCGAACTGACTCTGCACATACAACATAGGATGAACAGTATATTCGTATCCATCACTTTGGCTTGTTGCATAGTATGGATGGAAAGGTGCTTCCTCTCTATCAATCTGGAAATGCAAATGCGGACCAGAAGATTGCCCTGTACTTCCAGAAAGAGCAATCATGTTACCCTTCTGCACAAGGTCACCCTTTTGAACATAGAACGCACTCAAGTGAGCATACGTTGTATAGAGTGTTGTTGTTTTCTTTGTAGGATCCTCAGGATCTGGCACATCTGGATGCTCAACAACAATATATTTTCCATAACCACGAGGCTGATCCCCTACTGTCACAATGCGTCCGTTCATAGTCGAAAGAACCGGTGTTCCAACAGGAACACGAATGTCTATCCCATCATGGGTACCAGAACCTTCTGTCGTTTTTTCATAACTACTCATGTATCCCATAGAGAAGAGTGAATCACGATTCTCACCAGACTGATACATCGGAAGAGTCCGATGACAACTTTCAGGTGCCTGACGGAACGTATGAACTTTCCAATCACCACCAAGTTTTGCCCAACATGAGTAATCAACCACTGATGCAACCGGCTGAACTGTTCCCATATATGCAATTGCAGTGTTATCTTCGTCTCCAAGAACAGATGCAAAGAATGCATACATACCATGCTGACCTACCATATTACCTGCAATAAACATGAACACAGAAAGTGTCGCAATCCAAAAAGACATCCTCTGTTTCAAATAAAAGATCGCATGAGGTTCTTTTTTCTTGTGAATGTGACTATGCTTAAAGCCGACTTGTGTATGTGATTTTACGTTCTTCATGTATGTGTGTTTATAGGTATATTTTACCATTTTTCTGACATTTTGACAATGGTTGATACAGCACAAATTTGGCTACCAGATGCCGAATCTACCAACAAATGTGGCAAATCGCTTGCTTATACGCTTTATGAGAAATCTATAACCATTGGACTCACAGGAAGCCTTGGAGCTGGCAAAACCACATTCCTACAGGGGTTTTTTGAAGAACTTGGTGTTACAGAAAATGTAACGAGTCCAACATATGCACTTGAACAACGGTATAGCACTCCTAGTACAGATATCATTCATATTGATCTCTATCGGTTAGAGGAAAAACAAGCGCAGGAACTTTTATCGCAAACAGATGATTTTGACGGTATTCGTTGCATCGAATGGATTGATAAAGCAGGATCTAACGACATCTGCGACATACTAATCTCCATTGAAGATGGCAAAGATGATGGTCGAAACATTATAGTAGAATTCCGCGATATCACCTACCCTACCGTCGAACAGATCATTGAATGGCGAAAAGACATGAGCCTTCCTCTGCATATCTGCAAACACTGTGATGCTGTAGCAGACTTTGCAGCATCTCTTGCCAAAAATATGATGGCAAACGGAACAATTGTACGACCTGAAACGGTCCACAGGGCAGGTCTTATTCACGACCTTATGCGATTTATCGATTTCAAAGAAGGCCCAAGTAAAGGGTATGACGACTCTGAAGAACTTCGTAGCATTTGGAACACGTGGAAATTACAGTATCCAGGATTAAAACATGAAGCAGCATGCGCAGCATTCCTTGAAGAACACGACCATACGCACTTTGCATCTATTGTCCGCACACATGGCCTTGGTTCTCACTCGGGACCACTGCATACCATAGAACAAAAACTGCTGTTTTACGCGGATAAACGCGTTGCAGAAGACAAGGTCGTCACACTACAAAAGAGGTTCGACGATTTCACAGTTCGCTATGGTAACGGAAAACAGACAGACGAGGCACTTGTCTGGCTTGATGAATGCAAAACGCTCGAGAAAGAACTATTGTAACTTTTGAAAGATCAAAAGTAGCTTCGCTATTCCTTTGTCCCTTTTGCCTTGATGCAAAAGAGACGAAAAAATCAAGTCAGTTGCTAACTCGCTCAAAGCAATAATCCTACAGTCTTACCTGTGCGTATCCTCAACTCCCCGGCTCGCCGGGGAGCATTCGGACACTATAGAAAGAGTGCACATGGTTATTCTTTTCGCTCAAACAAACGCAACTGACAAACGAACGTCCAGCCACTGTAGTATGGACGAAGATCACACCGCTTCACATGTGCTTAGTGACGCAGGTTTACCTAGGAGCGCACAGGCCTGTACTCTCTATATTTCTTCGTTCATATCAGTGGCGAAGATTTTTGGTTACTTTTCATCGGAAAAGTGACAAAATATTAAACTCTCCAAGGAATCAATTCTTCTGCAAGGATGTGCTTTACTATCTCAAAATCAACACTCATGATCGGTGCAGCAAAGACAATAAGGAAGAATGACAATCCACAGAAGTAGAAACACAACTGGTCTAACGCAGACCATCCTTTTCTATGATGAGGATGAACAGCATCAAGGTAGTGGTGCAAATGTGCAATCATCTTCAGGAAATGATGCAAGATCTTTAACTTCGGAACAAGAAGTGCAGCCATACGAATGATAGATATTTCTGCTCTCATTAACCCAGAAACACTCGCAACACCACCAACAGAATGGTGCAAATACAATGAGAAAACGACACCCACGAGGAGAAGTGTTACATCAACTAAATTCTCTCGGACGATACCCTCTACAGCTTGGCGATGTCCAAACCTATGCTTTTCCCTGTACTTCACCCAGTCTAGTACCATATGAGTAAAAACAAGTAATCCAAATGCTCCAAGATTAAAAAAGCTAGCACTCAAAAAAGCTAAAACTAAATAGCCCGCATGAAAAGCAACAAGGTCATCATGCTCATGAGCGAAGTGCCGAAAAGATGCTACTGCGGTATTCATGTATGTTTGTTTTATATATTATAGTACATTTTTATATATATGGCAATATTCAAAAGAACACTCCACACCATATTCTATGGTAAAATAAAGCCATGGAACCAAAAGATCTTACCGTTGATGAGCAAATACAAGCTGGAATTCCTGTTTCAGGAGCTATCGATGCTGAACACAGTGCATTTCTCAAAACACTCCACGGCCTCATTACCTCTGGGAAAATAGATCCAAATGATCCACAAACATTTCTTAATAAGACCGTATACGAAAAGCTTGATGAAAGCACAAAGGAGCATGCCGACCTCACACTAGTAAACATGGCAAACCAGGTTCGCCTTATTCACGAATTTATTGAATCCTCACAAACGCCTGACGAGTCCCCTCAGCTTCAGACAATGGTTGAACAGCTATGGCAGATGAAGCAGGTCATCGAAAAAGATCATGACGTATTCATATTCTAATATTCATTTTGACCGACACTCCAGAAACACCAACTGACCACATACACACTATAGCGGAAGCGGAAGCTGCTGAAATTGAGATGACACACGAAGAAGCACAAGACAAGCTTGCTGCATTGCGACTACAAATAGAGGTTGCTTAAGGCTTTATCCAGTGAATACGATCGTCCCTATTCCACCAACCTCCGCAGGAGGTTGCCCGCCATAGCCTTGGCGAAGGGGGGCTTTAATATTCATAATCGCATGTCCTCCTGACTACGGCTGGCAAGCCACGATCTACAACCAAACAATTCTGTCGTCCCTATTCCACCATGTCATCTGCCTTCTTGCATACTGACGGGTTTTTGCAGCAATACGCTCTTGAAGACTTTCAATTGGTTCACTGTTTCCATCTGCAATATATTCCATAATCTCTTTGTACCCATGACTCTTCATTGCTGGGTCTGACTTCGTATACCCTTTATCAATAAGCTTCTGCACTTCGTCCACCCATCCTGCTTCAAACATTGCTTTACATCTGTTGTTAATTTTTACAACACTCTCATCTCTTTGCTTAGATATACCAAGAATTAATATGTCGTACTTTGGGTTCTCCGATGCTTTCCACAATTGGTCTTTTGCGTTTTCCACAGGTGACACTTCAAAAATTTCTACTGCTCGTACTAGTCGAGGCTTGTTATTTTGATGAATACGAGTGGCAACATCTGGGTCCAATGCTTCAAGTCGTTTATGAAGTGTTGCCCCATTGTCATTATCATATTCCTTTTCAAGTCTCTTACGAATAGCTGGGTCTGCTGGTGGTGCAAGTCTCAGATCATCTGTCATTGCACTGATATATAACATGGAACCACCAACAAGTATTGGTACAGTTCCCTTTTGAAGAAGTGCATCTATAACTGTGCTTGCTTCTTTCTGATACCAGCCAACTGTTGCTTCGCCACTAGGGTCGAGCACATCAAGCAAGTGATGGGGCACACCATTCATCTCCTCTTCGGTTATTTTTGCAGTTCCTATATCAAGATACCTGTAGAACTGACGGCTATCTGCGTTAAGCACTTCCCCATTAATACTCTGTGCAAGATCTATAGAAAATGCAGTTTTTCCACTAGCCGTTGGCCCAAGGATGACAATCACTGGTCGCTCGTTATTTTCACAATGATCTTTTACCAGCTGCTGCCAAGTATGCTTGTCTATAGACATGCAATGATTATGGCTTATAGAAGGACAAAACCCAAATGTAAAAACCAATTTACATGTCCATAACACCACATTCCTCATGTTCTGCACACTGCCAGAAATCACCAAATTTCTGTATGATAGAGACGAAATCCAAATACTTCCCCATCCCAAATGCATCAAAATATTCAGTCTATTTACAAAGGAATTACGAGTGGAAACATCACTCCACAGAACACTCTTATTCCAAGTGTCATCGAAAAAACACAGTTCGGTGAAAGGACATACGATATCTACAGTCGCCTTCTCGAAGAGCGAATCATTTTCCTTGGACAAGGAATCGAGGACACAATTGCAAACTCTATTATTGCGCAGTTGCTCTTCCTTGAAAAAGAAGATGCAGATAAAGACATTACACTCTACGTAAACTCCCCTGGTGGACAAGTGAGCTCTACGCTTGCTATGTATGACACGATGCACCTTATCAAGCCAGATGTATCAACTGTGTGTCTTGGAATGGCTGCTTCAGGTGGCGCACTCATCCTGCTTGGAGGAGCTGCAGGGAAACGGTTTGCTCTTCCACATTCAGAGATTATGATCCACCAACCACTCGGTGGAGCACAAGGACAGGCAACAGATATTGCTATCCACGCAGACCACATCATTCAGACAAAGAAGCTCTTAAACGAAATGATTGCAAAACACACAGGGCAAGATTACGACAAGGTCTGTAGAGATACAGAGCGTGACAACTTTATGACAGCAAAAGCAGCTATGGAATACGGCCTTATCGATAAAGTCATCGAGAAGAAGTAATCCCCCACATTTTTGCATAATAAAAAATACCGTGGTCATCCACGGTATTTTTAAAGATCACATAGAAGAACTATTTCTGACAAGTGCTTCCGCAACATGTACAGAGCTTCACAACCCATACATACACAAGAATCCAAATGAAAGCGTTAATTGCCATAGGCATAACGTCTGGAAGTGCAACACCACTAAGCACTGGCTTAAGCAGCATTCCAACTGGAATAGAGCCAAGTGCAAGGCCAGAAGCCCACGATGCAACTTCATAGTACATGCCAACAGCGAAGAGCGCACCACCTACAATCATCAATGCAGGAAGAATATATGCCCAAACAGTTCCGAGAATACTTAGAGCACCGAGTCCGTCTGATGTCATTTCAGCAAACATTTCAAGACTCATGTAATGAGCAATACCAACGAGAAGAAGAGAGAGTCCAAAGCTTATACGAAGTGCAATAGCAGCAGCTGCTTTCGGACTTTTAAGATCACAAGACATAAAAATAGGGGGTTAAAAACAAACTCTTCCTATTGTGAGCAAAGATCTACCAAAGAACAAGTCACCGCTTCATAAAACGAGAATTTAGCAACAGATTTTTAGATTGTGTGCTTTAATACAGCGAAATGTTTACACTGAAAGATACGACACCTATTGGCCGACGAGGAGTACTAGAGCTCAAACGCGGAACCATCCAAACGCCATTCTTCATGCCTGTTGGTACCGCCGGCGCCATGAAAGGGCTTACTCATCAAGATATCCTCGATGTAGGAGCACAGCTCTTGCTCTGTAATACCTATCACCTTCTCCTTCAACCAGGTGACGACCTTGTCGCAGAGGCAGGTGGGCTTCACTCGTTTATTAACTGGGACAAACCGATCCTCACCGACTCTGGGGGGTTCCAAGTGTTCTCGCTTCGTGGAACAAATACCATCGATGACACAGGTGTTCACTTTAAATCTCATCTTAATGGTGATCCATATTTCATTGGCCCAGAGGAGTCTATGCGTATTCAACATAACCTCGGAAGCGATATGATTATGGTGTTTGACGAATGTCCTCCATCCACAGCAAAGAGATCTGAGATCCAAGCAGCAGTAGACCGAACGCTTCGCTGGGCAGAGAAATGTAAGAAAGTACACAATGAACTTTGCAGTAAAGACGTGATGCCATCACGTCTCGACAAATGTATGCTCTTTGGTATTGTCCAAGGTGGCCTCGAACGTGATCTCCGTGAAAAATGTACAGAAGAACTGATTGCCATTGGCTTTGATGGTTACGCCATTGGAGGTCTTGCCGTTGGTGAAACACCAGACGAAATGTATGGCGTGCTTGATGCTGTCTGCCCTCTTCTCCCTGAAGATAAACTTCGATACCTCATGGGTGTCGGTGTTGTGGATCAGCTACAAAAATGTGTCGGTATGGGAATCGATATGTTTGACTGTGTTCTTCCAATGCGTATCGCTCGTCACGGAACCATTCTCCTTAGTGACGGCTCAAGTATCCGCATTCAAAATGCCCAGTACCGGAACGATCATAGTATTATTGATGAAAACTCCCCTTCTCTTCTTGGTCGAACTCACAAAAAAAGCTACTTGAACCATCTCTTCAAAGCGAAAGAACGACTCGCAGAGACAATCGCTTCATCGCAAAACATCGCAATAACACTGAAAACTATGCAAGACCTACGAAAGGAGATGGACAAAAAAAATTAAGCAGCGACTGCTTCTTTCTTTTCAGGAGCAGCCTTAGCAGCACCAGAAGATTTGATTTTTGTGATTTCGATTTGTGTGAAGTCCTGACGGTGACCCTGAGTTTTTCGGTAACGCTTTCGACGCTTCATCTTAAACACACGAATCTTTTCTCCTCGGCCATGTGTTAAAACCTTTGCTTCAACAGATGCGCCGGCAACAACTGGTGTCCCAATCTTTACATCGCTATCAGAATTTGCAAGAAGAAGAACATTATCGAACGACACAGTCTTTCCTTCGTCAGCTTGAATTGTTGGAACCATAAGTTTCATCCCTTCAGAGACCTTTTCTTGGAAGCCAGCGATAGTAACGATTGCGAACATTTCCGGCAAATTTTATGGAAAAGTACAAGAAACAGCAAGGGAAAAGGGCAAATAAAGCCTATTTTTCTGTTTTAAGTTGATCTAAAAGCCAAAATCCGTAATATGGCGCCATTCCCTGCACCTTCACATCACAAAAATTTAACCACGTATTGTACCTTCACAGGTATAAGCGGTTTTTTATAGTTTCACACCAAAGTCGTCATCTGCTGTCAGTGACTCGACAA